>Ga0209567_10000366_pt1 | contig 24598 bp, 25 predicted proteins | sample COG_12_FD_184756 | JGI IMG/M metagenome (GOLD analysis project Ga0209567, IMG submission 184756) | Pelagic marine sediment microbial communities from the LTER site Helgoland, North Sea, for post-phytoplankton bloom and carbon turnover... | ecosystem: Environmental > Aquatic > Marine > Neritic... | reverse complement strand
GCCAACACAGAAAAAATGCGCCCGTAGCTCAGCTGGATAGAGTACTGCCCTCCGAAGGCAGGGGTCACAGGTTCGAATCCTGTCGGGCGCGCCAGTAAATAAAAAGAGCCCCCTCTGCGGGGCTCTTTTTATTTACCTGGTGTGTCCCGCCCAAGGAGGCGGACGTTGTTCGAAAAAACGCGCCAGCGTTTTAGACGCCGAAGGCGCCCCGAAGGGGTGAAGATCGCCCAGAGGCGATCTGAATCAATCCTGTCGGGCGCGCCATATTTTTCAAATAGTTACGTAGTATCGGAGCATTCGCAGAAGTGCGTTGTGACCACCACGTGACCATGTTGTGACCAATTCTGGCATGCGGGATGCTAAACAGGGCGGGTCCACCTGCCACCGCTAAATCTGTCGCCGTTGAGACCGACTTATCTTGCGCGTGAACTCGCGCGACATTGAAAACCGCGTTGATTGATACGGCGAAACCCAGTAGTTACCCGCTGGGAAACAGACGCGCCTTGCGTGGGGCCGGACTACCGCCGGCCCCGTACGCAGTCAAATGGAGTTACGCTTTAGGCGCCCAGACAGAACACCAGCCGTTTGCATTCACGACCTTGCCCGGGAAGATCTGGCAAGGTACCCACGGCCCACTCTCACCGCCCGGTACCAGGGCGCAATTGGCACAGGTCTGGACCTCGGCAGGGTTCGTACGTGACGCCGGATCGACAGTCGAAGCATCGTGCGTATATTTCATCGACTTCGCCATCGGATCGTCTTCTGAAAGTTGAGGCAGATCAGTCGCAAAGATCGGGCGAACGGGGGTTACAACGCAACCGGCAGCAGCAGCTGCGGACAATTGAATGAACTTTCGACGTGCAATTTTTTTCGTGTGGTTCATACGGTTCTCCTCGGGCTTTAATTGTGGCGCGCGATGCTATAAGAAATATCAGAACCCACCTATAGCGGGAAACGCGTACAAGTTTGTTGTCGAGTCAGGCGGATTCTCGCCCAATACCGCACGTATTAATGCCGAGTATCGAATACAGCGGACAGAAACCCACCAATCCGGTCAGGAGAGGTACCAGTCCTACCCAGCCCCAAACCGATTCCGGCCCTACAAACGCAAGGCTCAGTACGACAAGGCCCAGTACTACGCGCAATCCTCGATCGATCTTTCCTTCATTCCTCCAAACCATCACATATCTCCTACAAAGCCACTAATACAGCCTAAAGATGTAATGATGGCGGACAATTACCGTCCTTTCAGTGACTCAGTCACATTGACCCGTCGTGGTTCATACTCATCAGCGCGGGTGGATCGAGAACCGTGATCTTCCCTCGGGCGAGAGCAATGAGCCCGCGCTTCTCCATTTGCTTCAGGTGACGCGAGACCACCTCCCGTGCCGTGCCGAGCTCGACGGCCAGTTTATTATGCGTAACCTGTGTCTGCCCACGCTCATGTAATCCCATTAGCACTTTCGCAAGGCGGTAATCGATTGACGTAAATGCCAGCTCTTCCATCCTGCTTATAACCTTGGCCAGTCGCTCCGAAAAACCATCGAATACGAATTTGCGAAATTCCGCAGAATTCTCCACGGTGCGCTCAAAGATGTCCCTCGAAAAAGCCAGAGCCACGATATCTGTCTCCGCAATAGCCTCTGCAGGATATTTGTCACTACTGAAAAGGCACGATGTCGTTAGCATGCAGCTCCCGCCCGGGCCGATCTTGTACAAGGTGACTTCTTTGCCGTCCTCGGAAACCAGCTGGACCCGTATCCGTCCGTCCAGCAGTACCAGAAACGACTCGCAGAGGTCTCCTGGGCGGAACACGAAGTCATCGGCATTCAATCGAACCTGAATGGCAGATTCGAGGAAATGGGTAAGGTGCGTATCTTTGGCATCGCGAAGTCCAGCGGGAATCGTTGTTTTCTCGCCGGGGCGGCCCGTATTTGACTGACTGTTCATTTGCGTAAAGGCGAATCGACAATTATTTCTGAGCGTTGAGTGTATCTCGTGAAGACCGTAGCCGTTTCGATATCTAACGACAAGATGTCATAAGATATACGCCGCCAGTGGCTGCACTGAACAGGAGTCGATACAAGATGGACATAAAGTTGATGAGCGCCGTTTTCATAACCGTCTTTCTTGCAGAGCTCGGCGACAAGACACAACTAGCAACGTTTTTGTTTGCCGCAAAACAACCGGCGAGCCTTCTGTCCGTGTTCGTCGCAGCATCGCTCGCGCTCGTTTGTGCAACTGCCCTGGCGGTCGCAGGTGGGGCGCTGGTATCGAATTTCGTTGATCCGAAGATTCTCTCTTTGATGGCCGGAATTGGCTTTATTGTTATAGGCGTATGGGTGATATTACAGGCGGCTACAACTTGACTGAGCACCCGAAGGCGGTGTTCAGCTCTGTATCCCGGCGTCCAGGATTGTGCGGACTATCCGCGACAGTTCGGGGGCGGAATACGGTTTTTCGAGCAATGGAAACCTTTCCTCGCTGCTGATGTCATCAGCCTTGGTCGGTTCCATTCCGGTTGCAAGAAGTACCTTGATCCCGGGACGTCGCGTCGCGGCAAGACTTGCAAGTTCCCGTCCGTTCACGTCCCCAGGCATTACAATATCCGAGAACAGAAGATCAATATCATCCTGCTGTTGCAGTACCATTAATGCCGCCGCAGCATCTTCTGCCTCGTATGTACGGTATCCAAGGCGTCTTAATGTTCGGCAGGCGAACCGGCGCACGCCGTCCCTGTCTTCAACCACAAGAACCGTTTCAGTGCCCGTGGGCATGGTCTCATCCAATTCGACCGTATCCGGGCGGTTATCTGTTTCTCTGCTGATCGGCAAGAACATCTTTATTTTCGTACCCATGTTTGGTGCGCTTTCGATTTGAAGTTCACCGCCACACTGCCGAACAAAGTCGTGAACCATAGTCAGTCCCAGCCCTGTTCCGGCTTCTATGGGTTTGGTCGTGAAGAACGGTTCTATCGCCTTCACCCGAGTTTCCTCGTTCATACCGACCCCATTGTCCTGGACCGTCAGCACAATGTACTTGCCTACGACGAGGCCGTTGTCAGCCTCTGCATCGCCAACAACTTCCTCCGAAGTAGAGATGATGATTCTGCCCCCATCGGGCATTGCATCACGAGCATTCGTGACCATGTTAAGCACGGCACTTTCGAGCCGACTAGCGTCCACTAACGTACTGCCGATACTGCCGTTGAGCTGTAGCTCAATGGTGATTTCGGGAACTGACCTTTGGAGAAGCCTTTCCATGGCTGTGAGATTGTTGTTGACGTTCAGGAGCTGCACATTGAGTTCCTGCCGTCGAGAAAATGCCAACAGGCGGCGAATCAGTTCGCTGCCGTCCTGTGCCGCAGATAACGCGTCTTCGATCAACTCCCTGTGTTCCTCGTCGCCGTTTTCGAATTCGTCGATCAGGAATCTCAGGTTTCCCTGGATGATCGTGAGCAAGTTATTAAAATCATGTGATATACCGTCGGTCATACGCCCGATTGCCTCTAGCTTCATGGCTTGCGTAAGCATGCTCTCCTTTTTACGGGCGTCCGTGATATTTTCACCGATCGATATGTAATGCGTAATTTCGCCAAGCTGATCGTGCACAGGGCAAACCGTCGAAGACAGCCAGACAAGTTCGCCTGACTTCGTCTTGTTTCGGAAAATACCGCGCCAGATACCACCGCCGGAAATGGTGTCCCATAGCTTGCGATAGTCGTCTGAAGAAGTTTGGCCGGAATTGAGGAAGCGAGGGTTTCGGCCAATGACCTCATCTGCGGCGTAACCGGTGAGCTGACAGAAGCTCGGGTTCACGTATTCAATATTGCCGTCAGTGTTCGTAATCAGGATGGATACGGGACTCTGCTCAACAGCTCGTGACAATTGCTGAAGTTCCGCATCTTTTCTTTCCTCAGCGGAAAGATCATGCAGAATCCCCATGAACGAGACTTCCTGCTGCAGTTGGACTTTGCTTACCGTCACGTACACAGGAATTATCTGGCCATCCTTACGTAGCGCCCTGAGCCGTCGACCAACGCCAAGAATTCGGAACTCACCTGAGGAAAGATAGTCTTCGATAAGTCCGTCATGTGGCATGTCGTAGGGAGGCGGAATCAGAACCGACACGCTGCGGCCTGTAAGTTCTTCCGCCGTGTAGCCGAGAATTCTCTCTGCCGCCAGGTTGAATGACAGGATGACTCCGGAGTCGTCGGTTGTGATTATTCCCTCACCAGCATGATTGAGGATCGCTTGAAGGCGCAACTCACGATCCAGAATGTGCTGTTGCTGGTCGACAAGGCTGCGATGCATCAGCCGAAGATCTTCCCCGAGACGCTTGAGCTCAAAGATGTCAGTGTCGACTTGCAGGTCGACATGAGGATCGCCCGCAGCAATCCTGGTCGCGAAATTACGCAGGGAAGAGACAGGCTGAAGCAGACGGCGACCGAAGAATATGGCCAATAGTGTGCTGAAAACAATGTACCCGCCGGCGATCAACGAGGCGAAACCGTATGCGGCATTGATCTGCTGCTGCACAGAGATTTCATCGTAACCAAGCCGTAAGAAGCCTAGCGATCGTCCGTCCAGGTCACTGAACAACGGCGTTGCGATGAAGTAGACCTGGTCGCCATGCTCGCCGAAACTAAAGTCCTCCCGGAAGGAAAGATCATTTTCGGTCCCTGTCAGTTCAGTACGTGCGCTCCGATCCTCATGATCGATGAACTCTGCATAAACTATGTCGCCGCTGATCTTTGACTCGTAAAAGAAATCAGCGCGATGTTGCAGATTGTCCTCTTCAATTACGGGTTTAAGTAGTTCCGCATACAGCAGTGTGTTGTTGCGAACCTGGTCAATAAATTGAGATTCGAAGCTGCGCTCGACGATAAGCAGGATGCCGTAAAAGAGCAGCGGTGTCAGCACCAGGTGGACGATGACCACACCAAGTATCAACCTGCCTGTTATGCTTGACCGAAGTCGCTTCAGTCGGTCGAACTTGCCCATAATACTCCCAGCGATACGAGCCCCGATCGCGTCTTGAACTGCTCTGCCCACATGAAGGTCAATGAACCAGATGTCTCGCGCAATGCGCCGGTTAATTCATCAATGTCGTCATACTCCGGCGGGCGCTGATCGCCCAAACGGAAAACACGTGACAGCAATTGACGTTTGTATTCGCGCTCGGACATGAATACGACTTGCTGCAGAAAAACGTTCATGGCGAGCGGGTCTGTCAAATTTAGCAGTGGTTTGATGCGAACACCGCTCCTGGTCACAGGTATGCCAAGAAATACCTTGCGCAATTCTGCGTGGCTGAACGTGCCCGCCTCGGATTGTTCGCCTGCGACAAGCAGCAAACTACGTTCTGGTGCTTGTGCCAGGCAAATCGGGCACAGCGCGAACAGACAGATCAACAGAGCTGTGATCTTGACGATTCTCACTTGAGTTAGAACACTGCAGCCCATTGCAGCGTCAACTCCCGGTAGCGATCCTCCCGTGCGTGGACGTTTGAGATCTCGAGCGTCAGAGCGTGTCGCTCCCATACGTTGAGCCGCACGGCCCCTAGAATCCTGTCTTCAACGTAATCCGAAAAAAGCGCCAGGTAGGCATCATTATCATCGCCAGACCCGGTCTCGGCGCGCCCGACAATTGTCCACCTGTCATCGAGCCTTCGTTCCACCTGCAAATAGGCGAAAACGAACTCTTCGGAATCGGTAACATCGCCCCGGTCAAGCCGGTTGCGTACATAAAATGCAGAGCCAATCACACGCCACGGGTCTGATTCCCAGTTCCCGTACCCTCCGGCAATTGTCTGGCGTATCTCGTCGTAGCCCCTGTCCTCTGCCGGAATTTCGGTGTAGTTCGCGAACAGTCCAAACTGAGTCGGCCCGTAAACGTCAGGTTGGCGAAAAAGGTTCAGCGCCAGCGCTAGTCCCTGTGACCCCGATGTTGGCTCCAGCACATCAAGTGGCTCGAGGCTATCGGAAAGCTCCGGCCCTAATGCAATCGCGAACGCATAGCCAAGCCCGTGGCCGTTATTTTCCTTGATGCCTTCAATCAGCAGACCGGTCAAATGCATCGGCAATACGCCGTCATCATCCTCGTATTCGACAATCGCCGGTCGGGAAGCGCTGTTCTGCAGGTATGCGCCATGATGAAACTGTGTGTTCCAGTAGCCAATTGGGTTATGGAAGCGTCCGAGCCACACTTTTCCATCGCCAAACCTCATTCCAACCTGCAATCGTTCCAATTCTTGCTCGTCCTTCGCGATGAGCGCTTCACCGAGAAAAACGAAGTTCCCGTTCTCGGCTGCGCCGAAGATGTTCAGACCATAGTCATTGTCGTTACTATCGCGTATTGAATCCGCGGACAGCCCGGAGAGGTGGTTGGCTTCAACGAAGGGGAACAGCAGCAGATCGGACTCGAAGTCCGCATAGCCGGCCGGCGAGTAAATTGTCGCAGCAAAAGTTGTTGCCACAAGGAGTCGCCGCAGTTGGTCGTTCATGCACTTCACTTTGCTTATTCAATCATCCTGATGAAGACAGCTCGTGCGCCAACAGGCTTTTGTAACTGGCTGGCGAATACTACACAATTGTACTATGTTGATTGCGCCCTTTACGAATACCGGCCACCAGTATGACTGAGACTCCAAAGATCCTCATTGTTGATGACGACGCTCGGATCTGCCGGACCTTGCGCTCGTATCTAAAACGCGAGGGCTATAGCGTAAAGATCGCTGCGGACGGTGAAGAAATGTGGCGTGAGATCGACGCTTTCGATCCGGATCTTGTTTTACTCGATGTGGTGCTGCCGGGTACTGACGGCGTCACGCTGGCGAGAGAACTGCGTAAGACCTCGGAACTAGGAATCATCATGTTGACGGGAAGGAACGATCCCGTCGATCAGATCATCGGCCTGGAGATGGGAGCGGACGATTATGTAACGAAGCCCTTCGACGAGCGTCAGCTGCTGGCCAGGATAAGGAGCCTGCTTCGCAGGCGCCCGGCCCCCGCCAGAGGGGCGCAGGGCGAAGACACTGAGAGCAGCAAGAATTTTACCTTCGAGGGTTTCAAGCTGGACATATTCCGCCACGAGTTGCTATCTCCGTCTGGCGAGCGCGTCGATTTGACCTCTCATGAATTTCGGCTTCTCGAGACCTTCGTCCGTAATTCTGGTGGCGTTCTCAGCCGGGACCAGATAATGCGCCATCTTTATGATCGCGACTGGTCGCATAATGATCGCAGTGTCGACGTGCTCGTCGGCAAACTCCGCAAGAAGATCGAAGAAGACCCGTCGCGGCCGAAGCTGATTCTGACCATCCGAAGCTTCGGGTACAAATTTGCGGCCCGGGTGTCCACCGCCTGAGTGAATCGCCTGCCGGCTTTACAAATCTTTACAAAAGAATATCGGGTCTTAACCGTTTCGGGCTACGGCGTTTACTCTAACGCGATAAGGTTCAAAGCGCCGCTGGATAGTGGCGTCGGGCCAAGCGGCGTTCGTCGCGAGGCAAAAAAGATGACAAATTACATCCACTGTTTTGGAGGTCGATTTAGTCGAGATATCGAAGATGCGAATTAACAAGAGATATTCGTTGCTGGCTGTGTTGTTGTTGCTGATCGCATCCGCGTCATTCTCCGAGTACGGGGACGTGGTACTGGACCGGTACAAGGACACCATGGCGGAAGTCGGGCTTCAACCGGTCGTGTTTCCGCACTGGACGCATCGTATACAGTTCAAGTGCAAGACCTGCCATGAAAGTATTTTTCCCATGGAACAGGGCGCTAGTGACATCACGATGTCGGCAATAATCGATGGGCAGTATTGCGGCCAATGTCACAATGGGAAAATCGCCTGGGATCCCCTGTATTGCGATCGGTGCCACTCATTGCCGAAAACAGAAGTCGGGCACCAGTAAATGCCTTTTCACAGACGAGACTACGGTAGTCGAATGCGAGCCAGGTTACGTGTTGCCGTGTTGCTGGTGGCCGCGTCGCCCTGGGTGCTCATCCTGCCTGCATTGACGGGTGCGTGGGCACAAGAGACACAAGAAAGTGAAGTTGCGCAAGCGGGATCTTCGCAGCAGGCGGCTGCGCCATCGAATTCTGAGCTGGAGAGCGCCGCCGAAACTGAAAGCGATACAGAGTATGTCGGCGAAATGTATCAAATCGGGCTCGGCTGGCATCCAGCGGCTCTGGATAAGCTTCCTACGGACAAGTTTGGTCTCGTTGACTGGGTGGCGGCACTGGACCAGGGGCTGATAAATCCCAGGGGAAGCATCGATCCGGACGCTCCCGAGGCAATGCCATTCGATATGAATATTGTTATGCCATCGAAAACCGGCATGATTGCCGGCGCCTATTTTCCGCATAAGACGCACACAACCTGGATGTCGTGCGACAGTTGTCACACCAAGATATTTATACCACTCGCCGGTTCTAACGATCTGACCATGTCGACGATTACCAGCGGGCAGGCATGCGGCGTGTGCCATGGCAAAGTGGCGTTTCCACTAAATGACTGCAAGCGGTGCCATATTTCGACTGCGGATACGGACGGCAGCGCCGCCGCCAATTAGCAGCCAGGCAGATTTCATCAGGCGAACCATGCGTAATTCAGTGAAGCGAACTTTCGTGTCGATTACCGCAGTGTTTGCTGTATGTGGCGCGTTGGCGGATGGTGAGATGAAACAGATACCGGCAGTGGATGAAGAGGCTGCGGGGCACTATGAGGCCGAGGCGGAGTTACTGAAAGAGCTCCACTATTCTCATGAGGATTTTGTTCGGATATATGGTTCGTTGCCGAAGGATGAAGATGGAAAAGTCGATTGGGAGCGCGCGGTACAGGATGAATTAATTAATCCCGTGGCCTCGATCAATGGCGACAATACTGAAGAGAGGATCATGGACCTGAGGGTAGTGGTGAAGTTCGATGACATGCTGATCAAGGACGTCGTCTTCTCCCACAAGGTCCATACGTATTGGCTGAGCTGCGAATCATGTCATCCGAGGGTTTTTGAACCGAAAGTCGGAGCCAACCCGATGAGTATGCAGGATATACGCGACGGTAAGTACTGCGGCCTTTGCCACGGAGTAGTCGCGTTTCCCACAAACGTTATTGATGCGCCGAATTTCCGCGCCAACTGTCTGCGCTGCCATCGTGCGCGAAGAGGATAAGCAATTATGCGTAATTACGTTTTCCCCCTTGTGATGATCGCACTGATCTGCCTGTCTCCCGGTCCGTCGGCAGAGGCGAGGGATATCGATAAATCAGACACTCAGGCAGTCATCGAGCGGGCTCATCATCTGAAGGACCTGCTGGACAGGCTGCTCTCCGAGTCGAATCACAGCAGCATACAAGAGACCCTGCACAATGGCGGTGGCTCTGGCGATCCGCAGCTGGAGGAGGCACTGCGACTGAAGTCGAGCGGCGAGCAGCTCCTTGAGGAAGAGGAGTACATGAAAGCCGCCGTGACGTTGCAGGCAGCGCTAGACAAGGTCTTCGAGGCGGTGCGCGCGGAGAATAACGTTGCCGAGAGTGCGGACGCGTCGAGCGCGCGGCTAACCGAGGCGATTGCCGCCAACGACACGTTTATTTCCGCAGCCACGCGCGTTGTCAACGGTGAGCCAGACGGAGAAGCAGTTGAGCTCCTCAAATCGGCGCGGGAGGCGCGCGCGAAAGCCGACGCCAGTGCTGATTCAGGCAATACGGAGACGGCGCTGACGGAACTCGAGATTTCAACCCAACTCGCTCAGCAGGCCATAATGGTGGTACGTAATGGGAAGGTCATCGAAAGAAGGCCGTAGCGTAATTGGACGGCATGGGGCGGACGACGAACGGAGGCATAAACGATGATGAGTATAGGCAGCAGGCGTTACCTGATCATTGCTGTGGGCGTGGTGCTTGGGGCGGTCGGCCTGGCCAGGTCAATGACGCCGGGAGTAGCACAGGACGAGCTGGTACCGACCGCCGAAGGTAGCGACGAGATCGTCGAGGGCACCGTGACGGAGATTGTGAATGTGCCCGGTTATACCTACGTACAGGTAGAGACCGTTGACGGCAGTGTCTGGGTCGCATCGCCCGGCGTTGTGGTCGAGGAAGGCGACACGGTGGCATTCTCCACCAGCATGCCGATGCAAGATTTCTACAGCAAGACCCTGGATCGCGAGTTCTCCGTTCTGTATTTCGTCGATCGTTTCGTGTCCGAAGGGGCAATCACTCCGATTGATCGCGAGGCAGCGGCAGCGCACGGGCGCATGGTGGAAAACGCCGCAGCGAGGCCCGTAGAAGGAATTACCAGGGCAGATCCGGGCCATACGATTGCGGAAATCTACGCCAGCACAGACGAACTGCAGGGACGCGAGGTTCGCGTTCGCGGTCAGGTGGTCAAGTTTACGCCCAGCGTCCTGGGCACGAACTGGGTCAGGATCAGGGATAGTAGCGCGGCCAACGACCTGGTCGTTCCCACCGATGAGGTGTGCGCAATAAATGACATCGTTCTCGCGGAAGGAAGAATCGAGCTGAACAAGGATCTGGGCCAGGGATTCGTCATTCCCGTCGTACTCGAAGAGGCCACCATTACGATCGAGTAATCTGGCCGCCAGGCGACAATTGCCGGGCCTAACTAGCCCGGTAAGGCAACTACTCCGATGTGCCCTCGACCTGCCATTGTGCAGTCAGTTCCTTCGCCGCCTTCACTTCGGATTCCTCCATCACCGACTCCAGAACGGTCAGGTATCGTCCAGCTGACGGGTCGTCAGCGCGGGCTGCGATGCTGAACCACTTGTAGGATTGAACGAGGTCTTTGCTGACACCCTGACCCTGGAAGTACATCGAGCCCAGTTGGTTCTGGGCGCCGGTAATGCCTTGGTTTGCTGCTGCCGTTATCAGGTTGAGCGCTTTGTCATAGTCCCGATCAAGCGCGATGCCAAAAAGATAGCGTCGGCCGACTGCATACTGTGCCTCTGCAAAGCCTTGCTCAGCCGCTTTGATCTGCCACTCGATGCCCAACGCTTCATCCTGCGCGACGCCCCTGCCCAGAACGTACATTCGGCCAAGCTGAAATTGCGCTCGGGCGAAGTCGTCCTGTGCGGCCTTCGAATACCAGTCAATCGCGCGTCGAAGGTCCTTCTTCTTGTCGCCTTTGTTGTCGTAGTGCTGACCCAGTTCGAACTGGGCGGCCGGATCACCCGCTTCGGCACGGGCTCGAATATCGGAGAGGTCGTCAGCCCATGCATGAGCCCAGGTGAATGCAACGAGTATTACTGCAGAAAATAAGGATCGCATGCCGCAATTTAGGATTGGCCCGGGATCGAAAATACTAGTTGCCGGCGGATAACGATGTCCAGTCGAATCCGGCGCTTTTACATTTCTTTACATACCGTTACCAAGAATCATCCACCGGTGATACGGCGCATACATCGGCTCGATAACGTAACAATCAATGGAATAGGGCACTAACCCGATTCCGACCTGCAACCTGTCGGAGGTAAACTAAAATGAGTACGCTAATATCGGCCCGGTGGAATCGCTTTGTTTCGGTCCCCTTATCATTGATCATGATAGCGGCGGGTCTGCTGTTTTCGGGTGTCGCGTCGGCCCAGGCAATTATGACCGGAACCGCTCACGACTTCAGCGATGACGGCTTCACAAACGAAATCTGCGTGGTTTGCCATACCCCGCATAACGCGCTTTCCGAAACCGAAGGCGGCGCCGGGCCCGGAGAGTTGGGCCCCCTGTGGAACAGGACGCTGACCCAGGTATCAGACTACACGTTGTATACGGAGTTCACGCGTGTCGGCAGCGACATAGATGCTACAGGTTTCGGCCAGCCCACTGGCGTGTCCAAGCTGTGTCTCTCATGCCATGACGGCACGATCGCCATCGACTCCTTCGGGCGTAACCCGGACAACTCGGTCAACGTAGGTGGAACAACCTTCGTCGGCGACATAAACGCGAATGCCAACATCGGTGAAGGTTCCGGTATCACGGGCGACCTTAGTAACGATCACCCGGTTGCCTTTACGTTTCCGACCCAGGTCCAGGATCCCGAAATCCAGGCATTTGCGGCGGGTCTAGTCAACAGCACGCTGCCGCTGTTCGGCCCGGGTGAAGATCAGATGGAATGCGCGACCTGCCACGACGTCCATGCTACTGGCACATTCGGCCCGCTGCTCAGGGTTAATAACGCGAACAGTAACCTCTGCGTTACCTGCCATATCAAGTAGCAGATTACTCGTCCGGGCTTGGTCTGCCTCCTCCCAACGTGAGACCAAGCCAGGTTGCAGCACCCCCACCCGCCAGGGCGGGGGTGCATCCTTGCGTTAAACGAGTGTATAACTGCCGGGCGGTAGTCACGCGGGATTGAGGACGATGACATTGAGAGTACTGACATGCGACATCTGACATGCAGAAGATCGGATCTGAGGTACTATCTCGCCGCATGCGTGTGCATCGTCTTGTGGTCGCTATCGGTAAATGCCCAGGATTCTACGGGCGGCAATAATCTGGCCGAAACTCTCTTCTACCCGCCTTTACCGGATGCGCCGCGCATCCAGTACCTGACAAGTTATTCCGTTGCGGCCGACGTCAGGGAGAAAGAAAAGAAAAAGGGCGGGTGGTTAAGTAGTTTCGTACTTGGCGAGGAAGACCCCAGGGACACCGAGGGACCGAACAAGCCCTACGGTGTCGCGTTGAGAGATGGGCGGCTGTACGTCGTCGATACCCGCGGATCCGGCTACGCCGTGTTCGACGTCGCCGGGAAGGACTACCGCTTCAAGTCGGGTTCCGGGGCCTCTTCCATGCCGAAGCCTATCAACATTGCGATCGATGATGATGGCAGGAAGTACGTAGCCGACACCGGGAGAAACCAGGTTCTCGTTTTCGACGGTAATGACGAATTCGTACAAGCTTTTGGCAGTAGGGGACAATTCAGGCCGACGGACATGCTTGTCGATGGTGACAAGCTGTACGTGGTCGATATTCAGGGGCACCGTATTGTAGTGCTCGACAAGAATACCGGCGAGGAGCTGTTTGCATTCGGTTCGCCCGGAGGCGAGGACAACAACCTGTTCCAGCCGACTAACATTGCCATGGGTCCGAACAGGCACCTGTATGTAACTGATACTGGCAACTTCCGTGTGCAGGAGTTCACTCAGGACGGCCAGTTCGTGAAAACCTATGGCGCCGGCGTTGGCAGAGCTCCCGGCAACTTTGCCCGGCCCAAGGGAGTGGCTGTGGATCGCGAGGGCAGGGTCTACGTTGTCGACGCTGCGTATGAACGAGTCCAGGTATTCGACGATCAGGGCAGGTTGCTGATGTTCTTCGGTGAGCCCGGCGCGACGCATGTGAGTGGGCTGGACTTGCCGACCGCCATCGCTATTGATTACGCCAGTGTGACGTATTTTCAGCAATATGCTCATCCGGATTTTGAGATCGAATTTGTCATCGCGGTGGCCAATCAGTTTGGATTCAGCAAGGTCAACGTGTTCGGATTTGGCCGGCACAAGTCGATGAACTATGACGAGCAATAGGGACAGCAAGGGCAAGGGACGCGCAGAATGCGATACGTCATTCTTACCTGCACTGCACTCGTTCTGTTGCTACTGCTGTTTTCCACGGCGCTTGCACAGGAGGTAGCCGGCTTTCGTCTGACGGATGTCTCGGGCTTTCTTGAACTCACCTATCGCGACGACCAGGAAAACACCGAGTCGACGGGGGGCGAGACCGATGTCGACGATGTCCGGGAGCAGATCGAGTTCGGCATAACTACGAACAGCTATATTTTCCACCCCAAGCTGCTGCAGATGCGGATTGCGGGAAGCCTGTTGTCCGATCACCAGGATGTCTCGCGCCAACAAATATCGCCGGTGCTGGGCGGCACCGACGTACTTCGCAGCGAACGCGAAGAGCTGCTGTTCAATCTCGACGCCCGGTTGCAGTTCCTGAAGGATAAACCGTATCCGACTACCATCTCCTATCTGCGCGAAAACCCGGTCGTCAATACGGGCACGGAAGGGAGCTTCACGCAGGAAACCGAGCGACTGGGACTAAATTTCAGCCTTCTGGACGTCCTGCCGCTAAACGTGTTCGTCAACGCGTCCAAGAACTCGTCCCTCGGCGAATCCCTCGATCGCATCGTCGACCAAAGCATCGATCAGGTTGCCATCAAGGCGAAACAATCCTATTCAGGAGGGGACCGGATATCGCTGGACCTGGAAGCGACCGAGCAGGAGTCTCGCAACGGAGACAAGAGACGGCCGATACAAGAGACCCGTAGCCGCACAGAGCGGCTGCTGTTCATCACCAGCACCCGGTTAGGTAGTGAAGATCAGTTCACGATCGATCAGACTACGAACATCTTTCGCCGCGATGATCCGGACTCGACCGACGTCCGATTTGCGCCGCTGTTCAGCTGGGACCATACGTCTGCTCTCAGATCGCAATATCGCTACACGTTTAGCCGGTCCGACAGGAAGGATTCAGGCTTCGAGAACACGGCGGAGGCAATGAGCGCAATGCTACAGTATGCGCCCACCGAGGCCTTTACGGGTTTGATCCGTGGAAGTTTCGACCAGTCGGACGAAGCAGATCGACTTTCGCAGGATGCCTATGGCGTGCTGGGGCGAGCCACCATCAGGCGGGATACGGCGCTAGGCCGGCTAAACGTGTCCGCCGGGCTCGGTTACAGGCTTGAAGATCGGGATTCTGAAGATCCGAGCGTGCTGATCGAAGAAGAGCCAGTGACACTCGTTGGCACGACGCCAGTGCCACTATCGCGCGAATTCGTGATCGCCGAGACTGTCGTTGTTCGCAATGACACGCGCACCCAGATCTACATAGAAGGAATCGACTATCTCCTTAGCGTAGTCGGTTCGCGAACACGCATTGAACGCTTAATCAGCGGCAGTATCCTCGATGGCGAGACCGTTCTAGTCGATTACGAGGCGGAGACCGGGGGCACCTTCGAATACTCGGAGATCGACCAGGACTTCAGCGCCGATTTCAGATTTGGCAGGTATCACAATGTCTTCTTCCGTTACGATAACAAAAGGCAGATTCTCCAGTCCGGTTTCTCGACGCTGCCCTTCAATTCAGCGGAGGGCATCGAGTTCGGTCTCCGCGAGCAGATCCCGCTGCGATGGGCAGGTATTCAGCTCTCAGCGGAGGCCAGGTACCGCCGCCAGGACGAAGAAATCAATCCGTTCGACCAGAAGGTCCTGTCTGTGTCAGTACAGGCACCTTTGCCCAAAAGGCTGCGTCTCCAGGCTTCCGCGGCGCGTAATATCATAGAGAACGATCTGTCCGAAGAGGATGCGGATGTGATTGCTTTCACCACTAACCTGATCTGGCAAGCGCGGAGAAACCTCACGATCCAGTTGGAAGGCAGTCATGACGAGGACACGGGCGGCACGATCTTGCGCCGTAACACGCGATGGCGGATGACGGCTCAGTGGAGATACCGCAGGGTCTCACTGCGCATGGACGCACGTTACTACAAGCAGCGCCAGGGCGAACTCGATAGCGATAACTCTGAAATCTGGCTGCAAATAAGGCGGGAATTGTTTTGACTACCTGCTCGAAGCGATTCCTGAATGGCTTGCAGCTCGTGTGTCTCGGGCTCGTAATGGCAAGCTGCGTTTCGGCAGTCAAGGGGCCGGGTCAACGGGAGCATGTTGCGGAGCTGGTTTGGCCGCCGCCACCATCGGCGCAACGACTGACGTTTGTGACCTCGTTTTCGGGGGCAAAGGACCTTGGGATCAGGAAGCGTTTCCTGCAGCAGCTCCGAGCGCTGGTCGGCGGGCAGCGGCAGGAGCACCTCGAGAGGCCGATGGCGGTTGTCGAAAGCGCTGACAACAAGATCTTCGTTGCCGATCCCGGCGTGCGAGGAGTCCACCTGTTCGATCTGAATCGGAGCAAATATCGGTTGGTCCTGCGCGAAAATGATGAGCCGTTTCCGTCGCCCGTCGGTCTCGCCGCAGGCCCGGGCGGCGAGGTCTATGTGACGGATTCGCAGCTGGCCGGGCTCTACATCATCGAACCGGGTGACAGCAGGGCGAGGAAGATACCTCTCGATGCGATTCTGGCGCAGCCGACCGGCGTCGCGGTTGACGGACCCAGCGGGCGAATCTACCTGGTCGATACGGGCAGCCACGAAGTGAAGATTTTCGGTCGCGACGGGGCATTGCTCAGCCGAATTGGCGGGCGCGGCACCGAAGCGGGACAATTTAACTTCCCCACAATGATATGGATAAACGCTGCGGGCGAGATGCTCGTTTCCGATACCCTGAATTTCAGAACTCAGGTGTTTGACGCCGACGGCAATTTCCTGCGCCAGTTCGGCAGTGCGGGAGATCGGGCAGGCTATCAGCCGCAGTCCAAGGGGATTGCGACCGACAGTCACGGTCACGTCTACGTCGTCGACTCGATGCTGCACGCTGTGCAGATATTCGATTCGGACGGCAGCTTTCTTTACAGGCTCGGACTGCTTGGCGATGGGGCCGGGGAGTTCTGGCTGCCAACGGGCATTTTCATTGGCGAGCAGGACACCATTTATGTCGCCGATTCCTACAACGCCAGGATACAGGTCTTCCGTTATACAGGGAGCGGGATACCATGAGAGCGCCAGGTCTGACAGGCATTGCGCTGGTCGTGCTACTTGTGACGCCGGTTGGTGCCCAGGAGCAGGACTACGCCGGCCTCACGGATACGCGTCACGACCTGGCTTTGTACCTCCGGCCCGTATCGCCGGATCAGGGCGAAGACACGCGCTGTGTCTTTTGCCATGCTCCGCGTAGCCAGTCGCCGTCGCTGGGAGCCTGGAACGAGGACCAGCCCGATCACCTGTTCGATTATCCGTATGATCGGCCTGCAGCCGCACTGCCCGCCGGGAAACCCGACGGCTCGTCGCTGGCTTGCCTGGGCTGCCATGATGGAACGATTGCGCTCGCTGATATTGCGAGCAGGGCGCAGCCCGCGATGGCGGTGTCGGGCGCAGCGCCAGCAACCGTGTCGCACGGACATCCGGTATCGGTATTGTATGAACCGGCCAGCGCATTGGACGGCAAGAACATGGCGAGTCGGGATGATTTGCCGCAACGTGTCAGGCTGGACAAAAACGGTAAGGTGCAGTGTACGTCCTGCCATGATCCTCATGACGGCACGTACGCGAACTTCCTTGTGATGGAGGACGGCAATACCGCACTTTGTGTCAGCTGTCACCGCAAGCCCGGCTGGTCGTCCTCCTCGCACAACACCGCGTCGGCGACGTGGAACCATCGCGCGCAGGACCCGTGGCCGTACACCGATTCTCTGGGCACGGTCGCGGAGTATGGTTGCGCCAATTGTCATACGCCACACACGGCCGGCGACGGGCGCTATTTGCTCAACTTCAGCCACGAGGAAGACAACTGCCTCGCGTGCCACAATGGTAATGTGGCTGAGACCGACATTCGTTCAGAATTCAACAAGACTTCGCGTCATCCTGTCGAGTTGACGACAGCCGTTCACCGGTCTGACGAGCCGGTTGAGCTTGCTCCGTCGGACCGGCACGTCGAATGCGTCGATTGCCACGATCCGCATTCAAGCCCAGGCAAACAGAGCGTCCGCGAGTTCAACATCGCGGTTGGCATACCCGGGATCGACGTCAATGGCGCGGCGACGACCGAAATCGTAGCCGAGTACGAATTGTGCTTCCGGTGCCACGGCGACGGGCCCGGGAGGCGTGCGATGCCGACGCCGCGAGTGCACGACCAGAGCAATGTGCGGGTACAGTTCGACAGCGGCAATCCCTCGTTTCACCCAGTGCTTGCGCCCGGCAATAACCTCGACGTTCCATCCCTTATTGCCCCGTTGGCGGAAAACAGCACCATCCATTGCACCGACTGCCATTCGAGCGACTCGGATTCGAAGAGCGGGGGCCGCGGGCCAGACGGGCCGCACGGGTCCATATTCCGTTCATTGCTGAATCGAAACTACCAGACCCAGGACCGAACGCCCGAGAGCCCCAGCGCGTATGCGCTGTGTTATTCGTGCCACGATCGCACCAGCATCCTCAACGACGAGAGCTTTCCCGAGCACCGGTTGCACGTCAGTGACAACAACGTGCCATGCAGTGCCTGTCATGACCCGCACGGAATCAGCTTCACGCAGGGAAATCCGGACGCCAATTCGCACTTGATCAACTTCGACACTTCCATCGTGTTTCCAAGTGCAAGTGACGAGCTGCGATTTGAAGACCGCGGTAACCAATCGGGCGCTTGTTTCCTCGCGTGTCACAATAACAATCATGACGGAACGTCATACTGATGAGTGACATATGACCAGGGCCCTGACAATAATAGCGGTCTTCTTGCTTGCGGCTTGTGTGGGCACTGCGACGAATGACGTGCGATTGGCAGATCCGGATGTGGAGATCGTATGGCCGGGTCCGCCGCAACAGGCGCGCATACGGTATCTGTATTCGTTCAGTGAGCCAGCTCACATCGGCATCAAGTCCGGGATCATCAAACGCTTCGTACAGTTCATTGCCGGCAAGGAAAGACAAGGTATGGTGCGGCCATATGCTGTGGCCGTCGATGACGAACTGATTGCTGTCGCAGATCCGGGGCTAGGCCAGGTACACCTGTTCAGGTTGAAGGAGTCCAAATACAAGGTGATTCGTGACGCCGGCAATGAAGCTCTGGAATCGCCGATCGCAGTCAGCCTCGCGCCGAACGCGATTTACGTTGCCGACTCTGTGGCGGGCAAGATTTTCGTGTTCGATCGAGAGGGCGAGCACAGCCAATCCATAGCTGGCTTGCAGCGTCCCACGGGCATCGCATTCCATCCGGTGACTCAGCGCCTGTATGCAACGGATACCCTGGCTAACCAGATTGTCATCTTCGACGATGCCGGTGTGCGTGTGGGCGCATTCGGCACCAGGGGCGGGGCGATCGGCGAATTCAATTTCCCAACGTCCCTTGCATTAGCCGACAACTCCCTGCTCGTGAACGATACGCTGAACTATCGTATCCAGACGTTCACGCTTGACGGTACACCGGTGTCGTCATTTGGAGAGGTCGGGGACGGGTCAGGTCAGTTCGCCCTGTCGAAGGGCCTGGCCGTGGATGAGGAAGGGCATGTCTACGTCGCCGACGGGCTGTCCAACTACGTGCAGATTTTCGACAAAGAAGGTCGTTTCCTGTTGTCTTTTGGCGGAATGGGCGGAGAGGCTGGCCAGTTCAGGCTGCCGGGCGGTATCTACATATTCGGCAACACCATATTCGTTACCGATTCGCAGAATGGCCGGCTGCAGGTCTTCGAGTTTCTTGGGGGTGACGTGTCGTGAAGTGGACCCCGATTCTGACGGCACTGGCGCTGTTGCACTTCGCGAGCGCGGCGGCGGCGGATATTTCGTCGACACGGCACAACCTGTCGGCTTCCGGACCGGGATCTGTCACAACAGGGTCCATTAACGAGGTGTGTGTATTCTGTCATACGCCTCACCATTCCTCTCAAAGTGCACCGTTATGGAACAGGGAGCTGCCGTCCGGTGAGGTTTACCAGCTGTACGGCAGCAGCACCCTGGATTCGTCTCCCGAGAATCCGCAGCTACGTTCTGGCAATTTTTCCTTGCTCTGCCTGTCCTGCCACGATGGCACGATCGCCCTGGGAGACTTCATCAATCCGGCGCGGGAGGATCCTAGCTTTGCGTTCGGCCTAAATGACCGCGGGCGCCTCGGAACCAATCTGAGCGATGATCATCCGGTATCTCTGGTCTATGATGACAGCCTGGCGCTCAGCGATACGCGCTTGCACCTGCCCGGGATAAACGGTGCAGGCATCGCCCCTCTTCCGCTGCAGAACGGGGAATATCTCGAGTGCACGACCTGCCATGACGTGCATGACAATACCTTTCCGCCGTTTCTAAACAGGCAGTCGTCAAACGGTGATATCTGCCTGACCTGCCATGACCTGACGAGTTGGGGCTTTGCCACGTCGTCGCATGCGACGCAGGTCGGTAACCCGCCGGGAGTGCCGGGCCCGTGGGACGACCGCCGGCCTGAGTGGCGCGGTGCGACCGTCGCGGAGAACAGTTGCTTCAACTGTCACACGCCACACAGTGCGCCATCGCCCCAGCGGCTGCAAAAGGATGTCGAGGAGGCGACTTGCCTGGAGTGTCATGACGGTTCAGTGGCCAGCACCAATATCGCCGCCGAATTCAATAAGGTATCGAGACACCCGATCGCATTAACGACGGGCATCCACGACCCGAGCCCATCGGTGGAGTCAGCAGTGGTCCAGTCAAGGCATGTGGAGTGTGTGGACTGCCACAACCCCCACGCTGTCAGTTCGATCGACAGCGGCAATTTACCCGGACCGCTTAACGCGGTCAGGGGCGTCGACTCACTCGGTCTCAGCGAGGTGAATCCAATTACCGAGGTGTACCAGCTGTGTTTTCGTTGTCACGCCTACAGTCCCGGGAAAGCGGCGCCGCCGACGGCGCGCGTACATGAGCAAACCAATGTCGCGCTGGAGTTCGATACTGGCAATCCGTCGTTTCACCCCGTCTTGGGTCCAAGCGTCAATCCGAACGTGCCCAGCTTGCTGCTTCCGCCCGGTAGTATCATCACCTGCATTGATTGCCATAACAGCAACTCGTCCGGTACGGGCGGTGGTAGCGGTCCTGACGGGCCGCACGGTTCGACGTTCCCTAATTTGCTGGCGCGTCGCTACGTAACAGCGGACAATACCCGGGAAAGCCCGGCCGTATACGCCCTGTGTTTCGGCTGTCACGACTACGACAGTATTCTGCGAGACGAGAGTTTTGGGGAACATTCCCGGCACCTCGAGAACGGCGACGTCCCGTGCAACGCTTGCCATGATCCTCACGGTGTTTCATCGACCCAGGCGACGTCGAGCAACGGGTTTCCCAACAATACCCACCTGATCAACTTTGACACGAACATCGTTTCGCCAACGCTGGGTAACCCGGTACCGCTATATGAAGACCGGGGGACCTTCAGTGGGCAGTGCACGCTTGCCTGTCATGGTGAGCAGCACTGTCCTGGTGGTTCCTGCGATATCGATGCGCAGTATCCGTAAATTCCACTATGGGACTGTTGGAACCAGAAGCGTATATTCTCTTATAGGTGTATTCAGCGGATTTGTATAACGCGTAAGCCAGCACAAGAGGCGGCAGATGAAACGAATTATCATCGAGTCCCTGACTTATCCCCGGATGATGATGTTGTCGCATATGGATGCCGAAAGGTGCCCGCTTCACTTGCGCTTTGACCCCGGTTACGAAAAGTGTCGCGGCTGCGAACGCCTTCGCGAGTGCCAGTGGCTGGCCGACCACAACGAATTTCAGGCGCTCAGTGAGAAACCCGTTCAATATCTCTATGACGCGATGCTGTTTTGCATTGATTTCGTCGAGTCACGGTCCACCCTGGACGGGCACAACGTCGGTCGCTGCGCGTGCGAAGACTGTAGCTGGATTCGCGACGCCAGATACCTGAGCCACCAGGTCGGCGAACAACTGGCATCGCTGGACGCTCCTGTCGCTCCCCACCCGATTTCGTGCTGAAACGCGAGCAACGCTGGTCTATAAGTTTGAAAAGTGCCGCGGCAGTCGGCGCTCTGTTACTTGTCGCATGTGGTGAGCAACCCGACCATCTTCGCAAAGAAAGTGCCTAGACGCTGGATCGCGTCGATTCGTGCGATCTGCGGAGACTGTTTGGGAATTGCGTGGAATACACATTAAGCGAGCTCGACGATTATTATCGAAGAATCGTGGAACGTGCCTGCCCGAGCAACAGGCGGGGCGACTTGGTCGGCGTATACCGGATCAGCACCCGGTGCCCGGCGGAGAACAGGGTCGCTCGATGCGAAGACATGATCGAAGACCCTGCGGAGCGTTTTGAATACGACAAGCACTACTACCGTGGCATGGATGATGGATTTTCGTGGGAACCAGAAAATGTACCGTCGACTTGCGAGCACCTGTCCGGGCACTTTGTGCCCGAGTGAGGGCGTCGCGCAAGACTGATCGAGCGCTCGGAATGTGGGGGTCATCTTGGGGGTTCGAATACAAGGCAGAAGCTTGTGCGGAAATGGCACAACATTTGTGACCAAAATTGACGCGTGCCCGACGAATATTGTGCATAGTGGGGTTAATCGTTGTTATCGATTCGGCTTTTCACTACAGTCGAAACCCATGAACGGCACGGCATTGAGCAGAATTCTCGACTGACACCGATTAACACCGCTGATCTGGGTTGCCCTTCGAAGGCAGGGGTGCGTTCGCAAGATGTCGCTATCTGACAGGCACGAGATTCTGTTTCTCTTCTTCCGTGAACAGCCGCGATTTGGTTACGAAACGCACGCCCAGCGGAATCTCCAGGGAGAAACTCGCACCGCGACCCTGTGTCACGTCAATCGTCAGGTGCGTGTCCTGCCAGTGCTGGAACTGGCTCCTGGAAATGTAGAAAGGGCAGTCATGAATCTCTCCAATCAAAATGTCACTGCCGCCAACTCGGAATTCGCCGTCCTGGAAGCACATGGGCGATGAACCATCGCAGCAACCGCCGCTTTGATGGAACATCAATGGACCATGTGCTTCCCGCAGTTCATCAATGACGCGTCGAGCCTCGTCCGTTACATCCACGCGTGCGTACATAATGTCCACCGGTTTGTAACGAATCTGATGCGACCACGGCCCGTCATGGATCAGAAGAACCCCATCGCATTCTTGTCGTAGGACGTCAGTATGTTCTTGGTGTGGCGGTAGTGATCGAGCATCATCTTGTGAGTCTCGCGACCAATGCCCGATTGCTTGTAGCCACCGAACGACGCGTGCGCAGGATACAAGTGATAGCAGTTTACCCACACGCGTCCCGCCTGAATGCCCGCGGCAAACTCGTGCACCTGGTGAATGTCCCGAGACCAGACGCCTGAGCCCAAGCCATAAAGCGTGTCGTTGGCAATTTCCATGGCCTCGGCCTCGTCCTTGAAGGTCGTGACGCTGACTACCGGGCCGAAAATTTCTTCCTGGAAAACACGCATTTTATTGTCGCCCAGAAAGACCGTTGGTTCGACGTAAAAACCGTCCGGGAATTCGGCGACTTCGGCGGGGTTGCCGCCAGCCAGCACCTTGGCACCTTCCTTGCGTCCGATGTCGAGGTAATTGAGGATTTTCTCGAACTGATCGTTCGATGCCTGTGCACCCATCATCGTCGAGCTTTCCAGCGGGCTGCCCATCTTGATGGCTGCAACGCGCTCCAGCGCGCGCTCCATGAACCTGTCGTAGATCGACTCTTCGATGAGCGCCCTTGACGGACAGGTGCACACCTCGCCCTGGTTCAATGCGAACATCACGAATCCCTCGATCGCCTTGTCGAAGAATTCGTCGTCCCTTGACGCGACGCTGTCGAAAAAGATGTTCGGCGATTTTCCGCCCAGTTCCAGGGTAACCGGAATAATGTTCTCGGAAGCGTACTGCATGATCAGTCGCCCCGTGGTGGTTTCCCCGGTAAACGCAATCTTTCCGATTCGCGGCGAACTCGCGAGCGGTTTGCCCGCTTCGGGACCGAATCCGTTGACGATATTGATGACGCCCGGCGGCAACAGATCGTGGATTAGCTCAGCGAGCACGAGAATCGACGCCGGGGTCTGTTCGGCCGGCTTTAACACCACGCAATTGCCGGCGGCCAGCGCCGGGGCCAATTTCCACGTGGCCATCAGTATCGGGAAGTTCCACGGAATGATCTGTCCGACGACGCCCAGCGGCTCGTGAACCTCCATCGTCACCGTGTTGGCATCGATGTCGCTAACCTCACCGGCTTCGGCGCGGATTACCGCTGCAAAATAACGGAAATGATCGATCGCGAGTGGGAGGTCGGCCGCCATCGTTTCGCGAATACTCTTGCCGTTATCCCAGGTTTCCACCTGCGCCAGCGTCTCCAGGTTTTTTTCGATGCGATCGGCAATCTTCATCAGGACCGCACTGCGTTCGGCAACCGAGGTTTTTCCCCAGGCCGGCGCGGCCTCGTGCGCCGCATCCAGCGCAAGTTCGATGTCCGCGGCATTCGATCGCGGGATCATGGTCATCGGTTGGCCGTTGACCGGCGATATATCCTCGAAATATTCGCCGTTCGTCGGCGCGATCCATTGGCCGCCAATGTAGTTTTCATATTTCTCTTTCAAGCCGTAGTCGGGCTGACTAATCGGTCGAACGCTGCTCATTTCTTTCTCCTTTACGAATGCCCCTGTGGTGACATCAAGTATAGCGGATTCGTCAATGGCCACCGGCAGGCGCGAGCGAAGGATTCCTTATACTCCATATATCAAAAAGGTACCGACTGGTGCCGATTAACAACGACTTAGACGTTAGACAGGTCTGGTTCTCCGAAGGCAGGGGTCACAGGTTCGCACCGACGAGCGTAGCGAGGACAGGCCGAAGGCCCATCCTGTCGGGCGCGCTGTTCTTCTAAACTCGTTCGTTTCTTATTTGCTCGTGCACGGAAAAGGGGACATTCTACTTTTTCTTAAAAAAAAAAGCAGAATGTCCTCGTCTAGACTTGCTTGCCGTCGAGTGCATCTTTCACCGGATTCGCGACGTT
>Ga0209567_10000365_pt1 | contig 24606 bp, 25 predicted proteins | sample COG_12_FD_184756 | JGI IMG/M metagenome (GOLD analysis project Ga0209567, IMG submission 184756) | Pelagic marine sediment microbial communities from the LTER site Helgoland, North Sea, for post-phytoplankton bloom and carbon turnover... | ecosystem: Environmental > Aquatic > Marine > Neritic... | reverse complement strand
TTCCCAAACATAGCTCTCTTTCCGGTAAGTTCACAAACTTTTGACATTACGCTACTTTTTACTTGATTTTAAACAGGGTGCAAATTTAATTCATTTTTGTGTGATGGACAAAATTCTCTTCTAGAATTTTAAAATTTCTTTTTGCAGCATCTGGAAAGCCTTATGTACTGCTTTTTGGACTATTCGCGTACGGTGATTTCCCATTTTAAATTTTTCCACCAAAACATCATTCGGAGTAGCAATTGCAATAAAAACGGTCCCTATAAGAGCATCCGAATCACCTTTTGTAGGGCCCGCATTGCCCGTTGTTGCTATAGCAAAGTCTGCCTTCAATAATTCCCTGACATTAACAGCCATAGCTTTTGCAACTTCTGCACTTACTACAGAATTCTTTTTTACAAATTCCTCAGGCACCTTAAGAACATCTAATTTAACCTGTGTTGAATAACTTACCACACTCCCTAAAAAATAAGCCGAAGCACCCGGAATGGAAGTAATTTGCTCGGCAATTTTGCCTCCAGTAAAACTTTCGGCCGTGGCCAGGGTCAATTTCTTTAACGTGAACAATTTAGCAACTCCTGATTCTATAGATCCATCCTCTTCTTCCCCGTAAATAATATCCCCGATTATGGAATACAATTTTGCCGATTCCCTTTGGACTGCCTCCTCTATGAGTTTCTTGTCCGGCCCTTTGGCCGTTAATCGCAACCGCACTTTGCCCAAATTAGGGAGGTAGGCCAATTTAACAAAGGACGGTAAATTTTCCTCCCAATACTCGATTCTCGCTGCTATCGCACTTTCCCCCAGGCCATAGGTCATAATCGTCTTATGGTAAATGTGCGGACGATGAAAAGTAGCCGCAATCTTTGGGATAACTGCATTGTTTATAAGATTTTTCATCTCAAAAGGCACCCCAGGAAGTGAAATAAAAGTGGCTTTCTCATTAGACATCCACATTCCCGGAGCAGTACCATATGCATTGTGTAATACCTGAGCTTTGGAGGGCACCAAAGCCTGGTGCCTGTTGATATCGGATATCGGAGTAGCAATATAATTTTTAAATAACTCCTCTATGTGGGCTAATACCTGCTTGTTCTCAACCAGTTTATCATCTAAATACTCACAAAGGGTGCGTTTTGTTATATCGTCCTTGGTTGGCCCTAAACCACCGGTAATGATTATAATTTTTGCTCTCTTTTCGGCCTCCGAAAGTGCCTTAAGTATATGAGGTCTATCGTCCTGAACAGAAGTAATCTGGAATACTGAAACTCCAATCTTATTTAATTCACCGGCTATAAAGGCAGAATTGGTATCTACTATCTGTCCAATTAGAATTTCATCGCCAATGGTAATAATTTCTGCAAACATCAGAAATTAAAGTCTTTTTTAAGTTCAGAAGTTACCTGATTAATATCTTTCTTTAGTAGTGGAAACTTTCTCTCAATTTCTTCCTTGTTATCGGGACTTTTACCTAATGTTTCAATATCCAGGGCAATTACTCTGCTCTGTTCCATGCCCAATAAATCTACATTCGGCTTAATTTTATGTGCCAGTTTATAGACGTTTTCGTAATCACCATTTTCAATCGCCTTCTCAAGATCTTCAAGATCCTGAGGTACTTCCTCAAGAAATACAGAAATAACAGAGTTGATGAAATCCTCATCCCCTTCAGCCATCTCATTAATTTTATCCAAACTGTATATCATTTACTTAATTTTTACTGTGAGTAATTCTTCACCCTCGAGCGTAGCTGAAAGATAATCATTTGCACTTATTTTACCAACCCCGGCGGGAGTTCCGGTAAAAATAATATCTCCTTTTTTAAGCATAAAGTATTTGGAGACATATGAAATTAGGGAATCTATGTTCCATAGCATTAGGTTTGTATTTCCTTTTTGAACAATAGTCCCATTTTTAGATAGTGAAAAATTCAGTTTGGTTAAGTCTTTAAATTTTTTCTTATCTACCCATTTTCCTATTACAGCCGAACCATCAAAACCTTTAGAAATTTCCCAGGGAAGACCTTTTTCTTTTAATTTGGATTGCAGGTCCCTGGCTGTAAAATCTAACCCAAGCCCAATCTCATCATAATAGGTGTGTGCAAACTTCTCATTAATATGTTTACCCACTTTTTTAATTTTTACCAAAACTTCTATTTCATAATGAATTTCGTTTGAAAAATCCGGAATATAAAAATCTTGTTCTTTCGGAAGAATTGCAGAATCGGGCTTGATAAATACTACCGGATCTTTGGGCCGTTCATTATCCAATTCCTCTATATGATCTACATAATTGCGACCAATACAAATGATTTTCATCTACTAATTCCTAATTATTTTAGCTTAATTTATTATTAAGCTGACTTAGTTTTATCTGAGTAAGTATCTTTTTTGTATACAGCGGAAAATCCGCATTCAGGATCCATCCAAAATAACCAGGTTCCTGTTCCAGTACGTCCAGCACTTTTTTGCCTTTGTGCTTTCCAAAGGAAAAAATTTCCTCATCGTCTTCATCAAAACTGATAAAGCCAGCAAAATCGGCAAATTTTCTATGGGTAGAGAATTCTGCCAGTTTCTTTACATTGTTTTCCAATTCCGGATAACGCTCCAACTGTGAAAGTAAAACTTCATATGTTGCGTTGGTATCGGCCTCGGCACTATGCGCATCCGTTAAATCCTTATCACAATAAAATTTGAAAGCGGCGGCAAGGGTACGTTTTTCCATCTTATGAAAGATGGTCTGTACATCTATAGAAGCCATGTTTTTAAGATCAAAATCTATATCGGCCCGTAACATTTCCTCCGCCAATAAAGGGATATCAAAGCGGTCAGAATTAAAACCTCCCAGATCGCAGTCCTTTATCATGGCATAAATCTCCCTGGAAAGTTCTCTAAACGTAGGCTCATGCGCAACTTTTTCATTAGAAATACCGTGAATTGAAACTACCTCATCAGGAATGGTCATTTCAGGATTAACTAACCAGGTCCTGCTTTCTTTATTCCCATTAGGATATACTTTCAGAATAGATATTTCGACAATTCGGTCCTTAGCGACATTGGTCCCTGTGGTTTCCAAATCAAAAAAACAGATTGGTTTGCTAAGTTTTAGCTCCATTGGTGGGATATTTGGGCAAAGATAGTTTTTATAATAAAGTTATACGAAGCTTATAGACCTATCTTTTGAGCGATTTTTGAGAAAAACCAGGGATTAAGTTCCAGCTCCAAAAAAGTCATTCTGTGCATTGATCAAAAAACACCGGTAAACTAATGTAATTAAGACCTGTTCATATCTGATGGATGCATTTTAAGTAAGGAAAATTAGACTATATCTCCCTATCTAAATCCCAGGCCTCGAGATAATCTGCAACTGCTTTAACGAACATGCCGCCTAATGCGCCATTTACAACCCGATGATCATAACTGTGTGAAAGAAACATTTTGCTACGGATACCGATAAAATCGCCCTCTGCTGTTTCAATTACCGAAGGCATCTTACGAATAGCTCCTAAAGCAAGAATCCCAACCTGGGGCTGGTTAATAATAGGAGTCCCAAAAACACTGCCAAAAGATCCCACGTTAGTGACTGTATAAGTTCCGTCTTTTATTTCATCTGGTTTTAGTGCATTGTTTCTTGCCCTGCCGGCAAGATCATTAACTACTTTGGCCATTCCAACCAAATTCAGCTGATCTGCGTTCTTTATAACAGGTACGATCAGATTTCCGTCGGGCAAAGCAGCCGCCATTCCAATATTGATATTCTTTTTCCTTATCACGGTTTCTCCTTCTACCGAAATGTTGACCATTGGATATTTCTTTAAAGCCTTGGCAACAGCCTCCATAAAAATTGGGGTAAAGGTTAACTTTTCTCCTTCACTTTTCAAGAATTCATCCTTAACCTTATTCCTCCATGCCACTACCTTGGTAACATCTACTTCAATAAAACTTTGAACGTGAGCTGAAGTAGAGATACTCTCCATCATATGATGAGCAATAAGTTTACCCATCCTTGTCAATGGAATCATCTCATCTTCACCATTAGACTGTACTCTGGTAACCTGATGAGGTTCTGTACTAACAGAAGTTTGCTGCTTTACTTGTTCAGGTGCCTTAACCGGAGTTTCTGCAGGCTCAGCAACCGTTGTAACTTCGGGCTTGCCATTTTTAATATAGGACAAAATATCATTTTTGGTAACCCTGCCTTCTTTCCCACTACCCGTTATACTATCCAGTTCTGCCATGGTTACGCCTTCTTCTCTGGCAATATTTTTAACAAGAGGAGAATAGAAGCGAGTAGTATCAGCTGAACTTTGAGCAGCGCCCCCAACAAGTTCCAGACCATTGGCCACTTCATCTTCTAACACAGCTACTTCCTCCGGAAGATCTTCAGTCATTTCTTCTTTTTGGTCTGTATGAGTAGCTCCTGCCGATTCTGATCCTCCTTCCAGCTCAATTACAGCTACCGTTTGTCCAACTTTAATTACATCGTCTATATTAAAAAGTCTTTCCAGCAGCACACCCTCAACTTCGCTGGGTACCTCAGAGTCTACTTTATCCGTAGCAATTTCAAAAACCGCCTCATCCAATTCTATTGTATCACCAACCTCCTTTAACCAAGCAGTCAAGGTAGCTTCTGCAACACTCTCACCCATTTGCGGCAATTTCAATTCAAATTTTGCCATATTACTATTTAAAGTGCTTTTTTGAATAAATATTTTGCAAAAATACTAAAAAAACGTCCCTATATTTAAATTTATTGTATGAATTATCTTCATGTGGCCTTCAAGGAACCTTCAAATGGTATTCTGTTAAGAATGCTTCTTCCCAATGTGACTTCATCTGCATATTCCAATTCATCACCTACCGAAATACCCCTCGCAATTGTAGAGATCTTTATTTCAAAAGGCTTTAATTTCTTATATATATAAAAGTTAGTAGTATCTCCCTCCATGGTAGAACTCAGTGCAAAAATCAGTTCCTTTATCTCATTTTGACTTACTTTTGAGATCAAGGAGGAAATGGTTAAATCCTGCGGACCAATACCCTCCATCGGAGATATTTTGCCTCCAAGCACATGGTATAACCCTATGTATTGACCAGTGTTTTCAATAGCCATTACATCCCGAATATCCTCAACTACACAAACTACATCCTGCTCCCTTTTAGAATTTGCACAAATTTGACATAGAGCAACATCTGAGATATTATGACAATTTGAGCAAAATTTAATTTCCTCTCTGAGCGCCAGGAGCGAACGAGATAAATCTGAAGTTTGTTCCCCGGGCTGGTTTAAAAGGTGAAGTACTAACCGCAAAGCAGTACGTTTACCAATTCCCGGTAACTGAGACATATGGTAAACCGCATTCTCCAAGAGTTTAGATGAAAATTCCATAAAGGCAAAATTACATAATGTTTTAAGTTTTTGTACTTTGCGCTAGTAATTTATTTTTATGACAGCATCGCATATTCTGCTTCTTATTGGCGGTTATTTCTTCTTGCTATTGCTTATCTCTTACTTTACCGGAAAAAACGATTCCAATGCTGATTTTTTTAAAGCGGGAAAACAATCGCCTTGGTATTTGGTAGCTTTTGGTATGATTGGCGCTTCATTATCCGGTGTAACTTTTATATCCGTTCCCGGCTGGGTTGAAAGTTCCCAATTTAGTTATATGCAAGTTGTTTTCGGGTATTTGGTGGGTTATTTTGTCGTCGCCTTTATTCTGATGCCCATCTATTACCGCTTGAATGTTATCTCTATTTACGAATATCTTAAGGAGCGATTTGGAATTGTCAGCTATAAAATAGGGGCTTTGTCATTCTTTGTTTCCCGGGTATTAGGAGCCTCTTTCCGGTTATTTCTGGTGGCCATAGTTTTACAGCAGTTTGTATTTGATGCCTGGAATGTGCCATTTGAACTTACGGTGGTCTTATCCATTCTCTTAATATGGGTATATACTTTTCGAGGTGGAATTAAAACAATAGTTTGGACAGACACTTTGCAGACCTTGTTTATGCTATTATCTGTAGGTTTATCGATTTACTTTATTAATTCAAAATTAGACTGGAGCTTTACGCAGTTTATTAATTCGGAAGAATTAAAGGATTACAGCAAGGTCTTATTTATAGATGATTTTTACTCTAAAAATCACTTTATAAAATCTTTTATTGGTGGTATGTTCATCACTATTTGCATGACCGGACTCGATCAGGATATGATGCAGAAGAACTTAACCTGTAAAAACTTAAAAGACGCTCAGAAGAATATGGTATCCTTCAGTCTTATCCTCATTGTAGTAAATTTTGTTTTTCTGCTTTTGGGGGCTTTGCTTTTTATTTATGCCCGCAAATTTGATATTGCAACACCACTGATGGACGGGGAACCAAAATCTGATCTTCTTTTTCCTGAAATTGCATTAAACAGTGGCTTGGGTGTTGTAGTGGCGATCACTTTTATGCTTGGCCTTATTGCAGCAGCCTATAGCAGTGCAGATAGTGCCCTTACTTCTTTGACCACCTCTTTCTGTGTAGATTTTCTTGGAATTGAACAGAAGCCGGTAAACGATCGAAAAATAATACGGAAAAAAACACATATCTGGATGAGTGTGCTCCTGATTGTAATGGTCATAATATTCAAATATGTTTTAGACAGAAATGTTATTGATGGCCTTTTGACTGTTGCGACCTACACTTATGGTCCACTATTAGGGCTATTTGCTTTTGGCATCTTTACTTCTTACAGGGTAAAAGATAACTATGTTTGGATTGTTGCAATTATGGCCGTACTTATCGTAATTGGGATTGCTAATGTACCCCCTGCGTACTTAGGAGGATATGCTGTAGGCTATGAACTATTGCCTGTCAATGGGTTATTTACTTTTATAGGTTTGTATTTAATAAGAAAGAGAGGTTAATTAGTGAATTCCCAGTTTGATCAATATTGATCCGTGGCAAGTAAAACTAATGTGCAGGCTTCTTCTACACTAATTTCATTGTTTCGTAAAAGTGAATAAAACTCCGGGTTTTCGGTTCCCGGATTAAAAATCACTCGTTTAGGTTTAATTTGAATAATTTTTTCATAATACTCCTTTTGTCGTTTTTCATTAAGATATAAGGTAATGGTATGAATATTTTGAAAGCCCTCAAGGCTTGAACTAATCTGTACACCCGATACGTTACCAATCTTTGGGCCAAAAGCCTCGGTGTCGATTTGTTTCGCCCGCAATTTACTTATAGCCAAATTACTGTAGCGATTAGGATTTAATGAAGCTCCAAAAACAAGTGTCGTTTTCATAAAGTATTCCTTGTTGAGTTAAAGAGTGTTAATTACTGTAACTATTCAAATAATAATTCGTCTTTTCATAGTATACCAAAAAATTTAATTCGTTGTTGGTGTTATATTTTTATAGTTAATGGTTAGTGTTTAGTATGGCCCAGCAACGAAAGAAACCCCGGCAAATCTGTCGGGGTTTTATTATCTTATTACACCAGGCTAATTGAAAGCATCTTCGACCCATTGATAAACAAAGATAATACTTCAATTTAATTACTATATCTTAAAATCGTTTGGGATACAAAGAGGTTGCAACTATTTTTTAAAGTATGTTAAAAATTTTATTACAGGTAACATAAGAGGATTGCCGTCGTCAAATAGGTATGTAAAATCAATATCAAAAAGTTCATGAACAAGTCAATTTTGCTTTATGCTCTTCTATTTAACGGAATATTCCTAGTAAAAGGAGCAATATCAGATTCAGATATATTATTAGGAAGTATTAGGGGCAGGGTAATTGACAATGTTCGTAAACAACCGGTAGCATACGCGGCCATCGTAGTTAAATTGGCTTCAGATCAAACTACTATTACGGGAGAAATCACCAATGAAGATGGCACTTTTCAAATAGAAAAACTACCCGATGGGTCTTATATTGTGGAGGTACAATTTATTGGTTACAAAACACATATGCAAGAGATTACTTTATCTAAAAACATAGCTGCAAAACGAAAAAGAAGGGATAGTAATACTAAGCAAAGCGGCGGAGGTATTCTATAAATATTAATTGATAAAATACACAGAGACTTGGTTGGTTATCTCTTGTAGTATTTGTCAGTTAAAAAACCCCCGGCTAAATAGCCGGGGGTTTTAAATTTAAGATGATTTATCAAAGATACCGGTCGGCAATCCATCCAGACTGTTAACATTCTTTAGGCTCATATATTCAATAAGTCCATCATTACCTTTTTTTTCTGCCCATATATTAAGCATGTTTCGCTCCGCTTTATAGTCCATAAGCGGTACACCCATCCCACAGGAAGTCTGGACAAGTTTTATTCTCATTTCAATTAATTGCCTGCTACCTGCTATTTCAGGAAATTGTCCAATGTGCTCTTTCCAAAAGGAATCTCGCTCATGGAAGGCCCGTGCTTCGCCATACAGTCGCAAAATCATTGGCTTCCCTTCAAATGCACAAAACATGATAGTCATTCTTTTATTGTATTGCAGATGGGTTGCAGTTTCATTCCCGCTGCCAGTTAGGTTTAACCAAATAATTTTTGTGGTATCTATGATTCTAAAAGAATCCATTCCTTTTGGAGATAGATTAATTGATCCATCTTTCATGGCAGTTGCAACAAAAAATAGCTTTTGATTAGAAATAAAATCCAAGTGTATAGAATCTAGACTCTCATAATGTTTCCCCATCCAAAATAGAATTAAATGTTTACCATCTGATTATGACACTACCCCATGTAAACCCACTTCCAAATGCTGCCAAAACTACAAGATCTCCTTTTTTAATTTTACCCTGTTCCCACGCTTCGGTGAGTGCAATGGGTATAGAAGCGGCAGTGGTATTCCCATATTTCATAATGTTATTATAAACCTGGTCATCTCCTAACCTGAGCTTTTTCTGTATAAACTGAGCAATTCGCAAATTAGCCTGATGAAGAACTAACATATCAATATCAGTAGACTCAAGATTATTTGTTTTTAGCCCTTCCATAATTACCTCGCTAAAACGAACCACCGCGTTCTTAAAAACGAACTGGCCGTTCATGTAAGGATAGTAGGACTCGTCATTAGGATCATTATCTTCAATGATATCCAAAACCCATCGTTTACCCATCCCTGGTGCAATTAAGGAAAGTTCTTCGGCGTGTGCTCCTTCTGAATGCAAATGGGAAGACAAAATCCCTTTAGAATTATCCTCCTCCCTGGACAAAACAGCGGCCCCGGCACCGTCTCCGAAAATTACGGATACTCCTCTACCACGAGTGGTCATATCAAGGCCGCCAGAATGTAATTCAGAACCTATTACAAGCACGTTCTTATACATACCACTCTTGATATACTGATCTGCAAGGGAAATGCCATAAACAAAGCCGGAGCATTGATTTCTTATGTCTATTGCACCAACAGTTTTAATACCCAGATCTCGCTGCACCAATACCCCTGGTCCCGGAAAGTAGTAATCCGGACTCAAGGTTGCAAATACGATAAAATCTATGTCGTCCTTATCTATCCCCGCTCTTTCAATAGCAATTTTTGCCGCCTTCACCCCCATACTGGAAGTGGTGTCTTCGCCTTTTACAACATGTCGTCGTTCCTTTATACCCGTTCGCTCCTGGATCCACTCATCATCCGTATCCATGAGTTTTGACAAATCATCATTAGTTACAACATTATCGGGTACAAAATAACCAAGACCAATAATTTTTGAATTGTACATTACCTAGTTTAGTTGTTAGTTAGTCTGAAAATAATTGCCTGTAGATTGGGGAACATTGGTTACAAGAAAAATAATTTCTTCAATCTAAGGTAACTAAAAAATAATTGATGTTTTAAGAAACTTTAGAGAACCTGGTACAATTCTCAAAGATGTAATTTGTGGTGGCAATGACCAATTAATTGCCCAGATATTGGCATAAAAAGATAGTTTTTATGTTTAAAAACCCACATGTTGAGGTAAATTTATTATTCTAAAAAAATTAGAAAACAAGACATATTTGTAAACTGTGTGAATCTTAATCTGGAACCATTATAGATTCGGTTGAATGCAATTTATGTTTAATTTATTTTTTATTTTGTTAGACCTTTGTAAATAAATCCATTATATTCTAAAAAAAAAGTGTGCTTTCAGGGGAAAGCACACTTTCAAACAAACTAACCAATTAATAAAATATTATTTACAAAATCAAAAAAAAATTCATAGCAATTGATTATGTGTAATCACTTTACTAAGATATAGAATGTTTAATAATTAGACTAATATATTAAACATAAAATATGTTAAAGTTTAGCTTTACAGATTCTATAAGAAGATAAAGTGTCAGTTTGTCACCTGCATACAGTATGGTACTTTTTTTGACATGAGTAAGTTATAATTTAAAAAATCAAATAAATATGGCTACAGGTAAGATTAATGTTTCAGTTGAAAACATTTTCCCATTAATTAAAAAATTCCTCTATAGCGACCACGAAATATTTTTGCGCGAGTTAATTTCAAATGCAACGGATGCCACACTCAAATTAAAACACATTAGCTCACTTGGCGAGGCTAAATTAGAATATGGAAATCCGATGATTGAGGTGAAGATAGATAAAGAAGGTAAAAAACTTCATATCATTGACCAAGGGATAGGTATGAGTGAGGAAGAAGTTAAAAAGTATATTAATGACATAGCGTTTTCCGGTGCAGAAGAATTTCTTGATAAATACAAGGATGCGGACAAAGACTCAGGTATTATAGGACATTTTGGCCTGGGTTTTTACTCTTCCTTTATGGTTGCGGATAAGGTGGAGATTATCTCCAAAAGTTTTACGGATGAACCGGCAGTACATTGGAGCTGTGATGGTTCACCAAAATTCAATTTGAAAAAATCGAATAAAAAAGAGCGCGGAACTGAAATAATTCTAAGTATAGCAGATGATTCAACCGAATTTCTAGAGGAGAACAGGATTAGTGAATTATTGCACAAGTACAATAAGTTTATGCCCATTCCAATTAAATTTGGAACAAAGACCGAGACTCTTCCAAAACCCGAAGATGCAAAAGAAGATGATCCGGCCCCAACCGAAGAAGTAGATAACATCATAAACAACCCCAATCCTGCCTGGACTAAGAAACCGGCAGATTTAAAAGATGAGGATTACAAGAATTTTTACAGGGAATTGTATCCAATGCAATTTGAAGAACCACTCTTCCATATTCATTTAAACGTGGATTACCCGTTTAATCTTACTGGTATTCTATATTTTCCAAAACTAACCAATGACTTAAGTATTCAGAAAGACAGAATTCAGCTATATCAAAACCAGGTTTTTGTAACCGACAATGTTGAAGGAATAGTTCCTGAATTCCTAACAATGCTGAGAGGTGTAATTGATTCCCCGGACATTCCCCTGAATGTTTCACGATCGTACCTACAAGCAGACGGTGCAGTTAAGAAGATTTCCTCATATATAACAAGAAAGGTTGCAGATAAGCTAACAGCTTTATTCAAAAATAATCGTGAGGATTTTGAGCAAAAATGGAACGATATTAAAATAGTTATTGAATATGGAATGCTGTCCGAAGAAAAATTCTTTGAAAAAGCGGACAAATTTGCATTGTATCCGACGGTTGATGGTACGTACTATACATTTGAAGAGTTAAAAGAAAAAATTAAAGATCTTCAAACAGATAAAGATGACAAATTAGTAGTACTATATTCATCAGATAAGGAGTCACAACATAGCTATATTGAAGCGGCCAAAGCCAAAGGTTTTGAAGTGCTACTGCTTGATTCACCAATTATATCACATTTGATGCAAAAATTGGAAACATCAAATGAGAAATTGTCCTTTACCAGGGTTGATGCTGATCATTTAGATAATCTAATTAAAAAGGAAGATACACAAATAAGCAAATTGTCTGATGAAGAGAAAGAACAGCTTAAGACTAATATAGAAGGGGTAACTACAGATAAAGGTTATACCGTTCAAATGGAAGCCATGGATAGTAAGGCCTCTCCTTTTATCATCACGGAACCTGAGTTTATGAGGCGTATGAAGGAAATGCAGCAAACCGGAGGGGGTGGAATGTTCGGCATGGGAAATATGCCCGAAATGTATAATTTAATAGTAAATATAAATCATCCACTAGTAAGCGAAATTCTTAGCACAAAAACGGCTAAAAAGAGAGATCGATTAATAAATCAGTCTTTGGATCTTGCCAGATTATCAAAAGGCTTGTTGAAGGGGGAAGAGCTGACTAAGTTTATTAGCCGAAGCTACGAGATGATTAAATAGGTAATTATTTTAAAGATTACCAAAAAATAGAGGAATTCATATTCATTGAATGCTTCACGGGAGCGCTAACATTATCTACAGGATAAATTTTGGTGGCCCGTGAAGTTTTTTATTTTTAATTTTCTTTCATTTCATTTTTAATGAATTATTCCTGGCATTTTCTGCTCATGTCCTTAATGTATATCCTGGCAGGTACTATGCATTTTATAAAACCAAGAACTTACCTCCGCATCATGCCCAGGTATCTTCCAAATCACAAACTCTTGGTAGCTTTAAGTGGAATTATCGAAATAGCACTGGGAATATGTTTGTTGTTTCCTGCACTTAAAAACCCGGCCATATACGGAATAATAATAATACTAGCCATTTTTCTTATTGTCCACTTTTATATGTTATCCGGAAAAAAAGCCTCTGCAGGAATCCCAAGATGGATTCTGCTCCTAAGAATTCCTTTACAATTCGCACTTATGTACTGGGCTTATTGGTATCTACAGATTTAGACGATTTAATAAATTGGGGATCTTATTACCTACAATCAATTTAGGGCAAATCTACTTTCCAGATGTCTTTTCAAAAAAATTATCTGCACATAAAAAAACAACATTATTCCAATAAAGGCGTAAACTGCAGTATTAGGCAAATGTATTTGTGACAGAGCATCCATAAATCCAATTTTATTTAAAAACTCTGAATTAATATTAGGCAACCAACTAATAGAAAGGTCCAATTTCCCAAAAATTACATAGGCAAATAGTAATATAGTAATGGTGGCCAAAATCAACCAGCTTGTTTTGGAAATCAAAGGCTGGTAAACTGTTGCAGTACTTTGGGCTTCCTGAGCTGTTATTTTTGATATAATGTTCTTGGTAAAATCAATAGATGGTGACTCAAGACTTGTACTATTTACAACTTTCTTCACAAAATCATCAAGTCGTTTTTCATTAGTGTCTTCCATAACTTTGTATATTTTCAAATTCCAAATTATTCTCTAAAATTTTTGCTAAACGTTTCCTACCCCTAAACAGTCGCACTTTAAGAGTATTCGCAGGAATCCCCATAACCTTTGAAATTTCATTCATTGAAAGTGTTTCGAAATAATATAAAGTAATCAAAACAGCATCATCACCGGGTAATTCCTGCATTGCTTGTTTTATTATTCCTGCTCGCTCTTTTACTTCAAGCCCATCTAAGGCATTATCCATCGATGTTATATTATATTCTTCTGAAATATCTATAAAGGTAGTTTCTACTTGTCTCTTGTTCGTTTTTAAATAGTCCAGACTTCTATAGTATGCTATCTTATATAACCATGTGGAAAATCTGGAATCACCTTTAAAATTTTTTAATGCTATATAGGCTTTTAAAAAAGTATCTTGCGCTATTTCCTCCGCGTCCTCCCGGTTTTTTAAAATTCTTAATGCCAGTGTAAATACCATATGTTTATACCTATCCACCAACAGCGAAAAGGCATTACTTTCCCCACCTAAAACCTTATTAATATAGTGTTCGTCTGTTTTTTGGCTCATTTACTGTATTAGACGCGTTTTACATCATCCTGGTTACTTAAAATAGTAAAAAAACTTCATTTTCTGTAACCATCTTAAAATATAAGCCGTCATACACTATGAACAAATTATTTAATCCATTAAAAACTAAATATCATGGGAGGAGAAATTATTATAGTTGCACTTGTATTCGGAGCAATCTTTGGCGTTTTTTATCTGTATTTTTCAACGCGAAATAAGGAGCGACTGGCATTAATTGAAAAAGGTGCTGATGCCAGCATTTTTCTAAAAGGAAAAAGGGAGCATGCTGCCCCTTTCTGGAAAGTATTAGTTCTTAATCTATCCTTATTATTAATGGGGGTTGGATTGGCCATATTTATAGCTTCCATCCTTTCAAACGCAATGGGAATGGATGAGGAAGTAGCTTATCCTGGAACTATTTTAATTATGGCGGGTCTTGGTCTTTTTGCCGGTTTTACCCTGACAAAAAAATTGGAGAAAGAGTCATAACCAAGTCTGTCTGTATTAAGAGAACTAAAACCATTGTAATTAATTACAATGGTTTTTTTATTTGTCTGCTACATAATTTGTTTTAAAGCCATACTTTATAGAACTTTAAGAGTACAAAAATGAGCAAATGGATAGCGATATCGTTTCTTTAGTCCATGCCTTAGGGGTGTTTCAAGGATTAATTTTAGGGGTAATACTGCTTTTTATTAGCAGAAAGAATAAATCCACGTTTTTTTTGGGTTTATTTCTTATCGGATTTGCCATTGAGTTTTTACCAGTTATACTGGAGGATTTTAAAATCCTTGAAAATCATCCTGGATTACTCCTTCTTCCGATTAGCTTTTCATGGATCATATTTCCCATCTTTTTTCTATATGTACAAAAGATCTCCATATTTGCCCATGAGAGAGTAACTTATCGGATATTGTATCCGGGAGTGATTTCTATTCTTTTTCTATTTCTTTTGTTTTTTCTCCCCGAAACGACCAAAGAATACCTGCGCGGCACATATCTTTTCGAAATACTATTCGCACTTGGCCTTATGTATTCGATATACATTATTGTTCGAATAAACAAATATCTTAATAATCACACAGAAGAGGTAAAAAATCAGTTTGCTACTGTCAAAAACAGACAACTACAATGGACCAGGTTTTTTATAGCTTTTTGTTTTGTGCTTGTTGGCGTACACATCATGACTTTATTTATTGAGGTCGCACCAATTTTAGAATTGCTCATAGCCTGTTCCAACCTAATACTTGTTTTTTCCATTGCTATCAGTGGATTTATTCAATATAATGTGATTTCGGCTGCCCGTCGGGCAGATTTACCATTAAAAGAGCCCTCTTTGGAACGAGAGGATCCGAAAGAAAAAGTTCTTGAACTTATTAACCGGATAGATGAATATATTATGGATTCGGCTATTTATATAAAACAGGACCTAACCGTAGTAGACATTTCAACTGCACTTGAAGTTCATCCTAGAGATGTATCCCTGGCAATCAATAAACATTATAATAAGAACTTCAATACATATATTAACGAGTTCAGAGTAAAGAAGGCTCAGGAACTTCTAAAAACCGATATTCTTACTAATTTAAGTATAGAAGGGCTGAGTCGTGAAGTGGGTTTTCATAGCAAAGCTTCATTTTATAAAGCATTTAAAAATGTTACCGGTACAACTCCGATGAATTATCATATTGAGGTTGTAAATAACTAGGACAATAAAGAACAGTTTAAAGTGCGCTTTTTATTCTATTTAAGCGCATTTATCCTTTTTTGAGTATTTAATTCTGAAATTAAAACTTCTTAAGATTGAATTCATAAGCTCAAAACATTCCTTTTACCAATATTTGTAACCGATTTGACTTAAACTAATATGTTGGATGTTTAATGTTCCCATATACGGGAAGTTGTTTATGAAAGTTGAATCTAGATAGTTCCCCTTAGGGCCATTTATATGGCCCTATTTTTTTGATTCATCAATGTTACCCAAGTTAAAATAAAGTGTTCATGAATTTAATAGAATTAAGTCCCGAAGGAAATTTTGAAAGTTGGGAAATCACCAGATTGAACGAATTAAGATCTGAACAATTCGTCGAAACATTGGGCCAGACTTCCGTCTATGAAAATGATGAATTCAGGTTATGGCATATTACTTTAAAACCTAAAGAAAGGCTCCCTTTTCGAAAAATCACCAATGACTTTAGTTATACCTTTATAAGCGAAGGTTTTGGGATTTTTCATCAAGGTGATGGAAAAATCAATTTTGGGCAATTCAAAATAGGTGATGTTTTCTATTATAGTATAAAAAAGCAAGGAGAAATTATAATGGATTTTGAAAATATTAGTCTTGGGAATTTAAAACTTATGGTGTTTGAACTTAAACTAAAATCTTAGTCCTTCTTCAATTCCATTAGGATACTCACGAGTTTTATGTTTTGTTCAAATGCTGAGATTCTTTATAAGAAATCAAACGCCTTGATTTGTAATTAATCCCAAGGGTTGATATCTTTAAAGCATGCAGGTATTATCCACAAACATTGGGAATTTGACCAAAATTAATTGGAATGGTAAAGAGCTTAGTACAGGTATCTTTAAACACCCTACAAACTTACCATTGGTCTTAGAAAAAGAAGCGGTAATCAATGATTCTATTGCAGATCGTAAAGTACACGGCGGTATTTACAAGGCCTGTTATCTCTTTTCTGGCATACATTATCCTTATTGGAAAAACCGATATCCGGATTTAGATTGGAACTGGGGAATGTTTGGAGAAAACCTCAGTGTGAGTGGGATGAATGAAACAGAAATCCGAATTGGTGATATTTATAAAATTGGTTCAGCTTTGGTGCAGATATCACAACCCAGGGAACCATGTTTTAAATTAGGTATTCGGTTTGGCACTCAGCAGATATTGAAAGAGTTTATTGAGTACGGATTCTCGGGAACTTATGTTAAGGTACTTGAAGAAGGTCAGGTCTCTTCCGGAGATAAACTAATCCTAATTAAACCTTCAGAAAATTTATTAACTGTGCATCAATTATTTCAATTGCTATTTGCAAAGAAAAAAGATGAAAAAATCTTAAAACTGGCGATAGAAAATCTTGCCCTCCCGGAATATAAAAGAGAACGTCTAAAAAAATATTTATAAAAAAGGGGCCAATAAGGCCCCTTTAAAACTAACTAAACAACTTATTAATTAACTACAATGTCTTCATAGTAGGTATTTTCACCATCCCTTACAACCACGGTGTAGCGACCTTCATAGGCTGTTTTAAAATTAAAAGCCTTTGTTACAATGATTTCGTTCTCAATTACCTCTTTGTATAAAGTACGGTTTTCGCTATCAAAAACTTTAATTTTCACATCTTTACCATCCAGGTTAAGTAAGTTAATAAAGAGCATTGCTCCCTTTTTTCTAAATACCGGCTTGGTATTCTCAATTCTCTTTAGAATTTTAACCTCCTCGTTCTCAACACTTATTGTATAAATTAAGGTCCTTAAGGAATCGTCTAATTCGAATAAATAAGAACCGTTCTCAAGTTTATCCAGGTCAAACTTCTTGGTATATGAGTCCACTGAAATTTTCTCTGAAAATATGATATTCTGATTTTCATCAATTATCTTAAGAATGGTCTTTTCGTGTTGCGAATCTAGTTCTACAATTAAGCTTTTAGATTGACCTTCTGTCATCAAGCTTAGTTTAGGTTCTTTTGCCAAGCCTACTACTATAGTAAACATTAAGGCAAGCATTGCGGTAAATTTCAAATTTGTTTTCATAACTTTTCGTTTTAGGGTTAATGAATAATTTACAGGACAAACTTACCACCAAAGCATTTCAGGAAATACCTCCAGGTTTTCCTATATATATCCTATTTTAACTCAATCTTAGCACTATTTTAATATAAGGGTTAATATTCCACATATAATAGGTAATTTTGCAACTAAAAACTAAAACGGGGTTGAGTAATTTTACATCATCAATCATCAGAAAAAATGAAAAAGTATAAACCGGCTTTTGAAGTTATTGAACCCAATTTTGGGCAGTCATTTACGTATCAAAAATTTGATTCCTCAAAGAATAACAAAGACAATTTGTGGCACTATCATCCTGAAATAGAATTAGTTTATGTTAACGGAGGAGCGGGTAAACGCCAGATTGGAAGTCATATTTCATGTTATACCGATGGCGATTTAATCTTAATTGGAAGTAATTTACCTCATTGTGGATTTACTGATAAGTTTACAGGGAATAAAAGTGAAATTGTCATACAAATGAAAGCAGACTTTTTGGGTAACTCTTTTTTTGATATTCCGGAAATGAAGCAAGCTCAGACTTTGTTTGAAATTGCTAGGGGTGGTGTTGCTTTTAGTGGGGAAACCAAAAATATTGTTGGCGAAAAACTGGAAAATCTTGAAAATGAATCAGATTTTGACCAGTTGTTATCCATTTTGTCAATATTGAACGAACTAGGAAATTCTCAGGATATTAAAGTGCTGAATGCAGAAGGATTCTCATTTAAAACAGATATTGAGGATAACGACAGAATAAATATCGTTTTTAATCATGTAAAAAATAATTTTAAAGAAGAAGTAACCCTTTCAGAAATTGCTGATAGAGCCGGAATGACAGTTCCTTCCTTTTGTAGATATTTCAAAAAAATAACCAACAAAACCTTTATTCAATTTGTTAATGAATATCGACTAGTGCACGCGTCAAAATTACTTGCAGAGCAGCCCATGAGCATTACTGATATTTGTTTTGAAAGCGGCTTTAATAATTTTTCACACTTTAATAAATCATTTAAGGCATTTACCGGCCAAAATCCGTCCGAATTCCGAAACAGGTTAAAAATGGTGGTTCAATAATAGATTAACAACTTTTGAAACAATTGAATTTACAACTACCAGATAGTAATATCATTTATTTTCCCAATTTTCTCGATTATAAAATTGCCAATAGCTATTTTGAACTTTTAAAATCTTCCGTTCCATGGCGTCAGGATAAAATACGAGTTTATGGTAAATTATATCCTCAGCCCAGGTTAACGTCACTTTATGGAAGTAATAATAGATCTTATTCCTATTCAGGTATTACTATGCAACCACTGCCATTTAATGAAACATTATTAGATATTAAGACAAAAATATCCCGATTAACTCCTGCCAATTTTACAAGTTGTCTTTTAAATCTTTACAGAGATGGAAAAGACAGCAATGGCTGGCATTCAGATGATGAAAAGGAATTAGGTAAGAATCCGGTAATAGCATCAGTATCTCTGGGCCAGGAGCGCTATTTCCACCTAAGGCATAAGAAATTAAAGGAATTAAAATATAAAATCCTTCTTGAACATGGAAGTCTTCTTCTTATGAGTGGTCAAACTCAACATTACTGGCAACATCAAATAGCCAAAACAACCAAGCCAATTGTAGAAAGAATTAACCTGACCTTTAGAGTTATCCTATAAAAAAATCGACTACTATAAGTCGATTTTTTTATACCATTTTCTGCAAAGTTGAATACTATCTTTAACACTTTGGTATACTATGCTAATTTCCTCATATACAACCTTATTAGTATAACTTACAAAATGAGTGCCAGGATATAAAATATCGCCTAATCCCCTATTTATTAGGTGAATTACATTTCTAATCATCTCATTTTAAATAGCTTAACTAATTATATCATTTAAATGATCCTGTACTACATCACCAATAACCCTATAATCCATTTTTGGACCGGAAAATAAAATTTCCCATTGCTAAATGAGCACTTAAAAAAAGGAACAAAACACTGCTCCTCATAGCTAAATCTTTTTTCAAAATTAAAAAGTAGGGCATTAATGTATTGTTAAGGCATGTATTATTTTAATTAATAAATTCCATCTTGCACCTATAAATAAATAAAACGTGATTTTTAAAAGGCTAAAACCTGCACTTCTGAGGTATACTCTGATAGTAATAGCCCTGCTTATAACTATAGCTGCAATATTTGTACTGAGCATTTATTTTGGTGCCTGGGGAAAACTTCCTGACAAGAAATCATTGGCCGAATTTCAACAGCCAAGAGCTTCAGAAATATACACGGCAGATAGTGTTCTGATTGGTAAATATTACCTGAATGACAGGCAACCAATATTGTACAAGAACATTCCAAAGCATTTAATAAATGCACTTATAGCCATTGAAGATGAACGTTTTTATGATCATTCGGGAGTAGACTACAAAAGCTTATTTCGTGTAGCTGTGAAAACAGTTTTATTGCAAAATAAAGCCTCAGGCGGGGGCAGTACCATTAGTCAGCAGTTGGCCAAAAATCTTTATCCCAGATCAAGAACAGGAAAATTTTATTTGACAATTGATAAAATTAAAGAAATGATAGTTGCATCCAGACTTGAAGAAATTTATAGCAAGGAAGAGGTTTTAATGCACTATTTAAACACAGTTTCTTTTGGTGACAATACTTTTGGCATAGAAAGTGCCTCCTTAAAATTCTTTAACAAACACACCAATAAACTAAAGATTGAGGAAGCAGCAGTTCTTATAGGAATGCTAAAGGCTACTTACACTTATAACCCGAGAGTTTTCCCTAAAAATAGTATTCAACGAAGAAATCTGGTACTGAATTCGATGTCCGAAGAAGGCTTTATAAAAGCAGTAGAAAATGATAGTTTAAAAACTCTACCGTTAACTATTAATTATAGAGATTATGATCATAATCATGGATTGGCCCCATATTTTAGAGAAGAAGTACGAAAACAGGTTCTCAACTGGTGTGACAAGCAAAATGAACAGGGAAATTCCTATAATATTTATACTTCGGGGCTTAAAATTTATACTACTCTCGATTATAAAATGCAGGTTTTAGCAGAAGAAGCCATGAAGATTCATATGAAAGCACTTCAAAAAAGTTTCGAAAAGAGCTATGGCAAATCGGCCCCCTGGCTCACAAATAAAAAGTTAATTCTTAAAACAGTGAAGAGATCATTAGCCTATAAAAATTTAATTCGACAAGGATTGAATGAGCAGCAGGCGTGGGATACACTAAAACAAAAGAAACTAATGACACTTTCTTCATGGGAAGGGGAAAAAGAAGTCGAAAAAAGTTCAGTTGATAGCATTAAGCATTACATGAAATTTCTAAATACCGGTTCCATCTCCATAGATCCAAATACTGGCGATGTTAAGACATGGATAGGTGGAATTGACTATAAAGTTTTTAAATATGATCATATTTCTCAAAGCAGAAGGCAAGTGGGGTCTACATTTAAACCAATAGTTTATACAGCAGCATTGGAAAATGGAATTGAACCTTGCACATATTTTTCGGCAGAAGAAGTAGCCTATAAAAATTTAGAGGGTTGGTCTCCTTCAAATTCCGGTAATAAAGAAGAAACCTATATGAATTATTCCATGAAACAGGCATTGAGTAATTCCGTGAATACCGTGGCGGTAAAAGTTTTGGAAAGAACAGGTATACAGAATGTCCTGTACCAGGCTAAAAAAATGGGTATTACAGAAGATTTACCAGAATTACCCTCCTTAGCTCTGGGCACAGGCGAAATTGGTATAGAAGAATTGACAGGAGCGTATGCCAGTTATGTAAATCACGGGAAATCTGTTGTGCCCATATTGATGAGTAGAATAACTAATTACAAAGATTCCATACTTGATACTTTTACTCCGACCATATCAAAAGTTCAGGCATTCAGTGAAGAAAATCGGCAGATTATGCTCGAATTTATGAAAGCCACGATTAACGAAGGAACGGGCAGCAGAATTAGAAATACCTATGGATTAAAAAATGATATAGCTGGCAAAACCGGAACAACCCAGAATAATAAAGATGCATGGTTTGTTGCACTTACCCCTAAACTAGTTCATGTAACATGGGTAGGTTTAGACAATCATGAAATAGGTTTTAAAAGTACTTCTCTTGGTCAAGGTGCCAGTGCTGCCTTGCCAATTTTTGCCATTTGGATGCAAAAACTTAACCGTGATACATCCTACAATTACATAACCCGTGAAAGATTTAAAAAACCTGATGCCGAGATTCTTTCAATGCTTGATTGCGAGCCGGTAAAACGGGATGGTTTCTTTAAAAGACTTTTTAAAAATCCCAAAAAAAAGAAAACCAAAAAATTCAAGCATTAAAACTACCATTACACATCTAGATTATATAAATTCAAAATTTGATAATATTTTGACAGAATATTGCCGTAATTTTACACTTTTATAGGACATAAAAACGTCATCGGCTATCCAAAAATAGCTCATTGAAATATTTAAAAATATGTCGTTCATAATACAACTCTGGTCGTTTGCAGAAATGGCATTGTCCGTAAAATAAAAACTAAGATATTTATATCCTATTTTCTATTAAAAACGATTTTAAAGTTTGTCTGGACTTCTTTTAATGTCTAATCCAATATAAATGTTAAAAACGCTTATTTTTTTAACCTTATTTTTTATAGCAATAACATTTTACGGACAAAGTAATATTAAATCCTCTATTTACTACGGTCAGAATATAACCAAGTCTTTTATTGTTAAACAAATTAATGAGACCATTGTCCCCGATGGGATTTTGGATGAACCTATTTGGGAAACAGCGAATAGTGCCAACGAATTTTGGGAATATTTCCCCCTCGATTCCATTCAGGCCAGACAACAGACTGATATTAAAATGTTATATGACGATAAAAACCTTTATATAGGAATTACGGTATATGCCTTGGGCAAGGATTATTCCATTCAATCGTTGAAAAGAGATTATCGTGCCGGAAACAGCGATAACATTACCTTGCTTTTTGACACATTTAGTGATGCTACAAATGCCTTTTTATTTGGCATTAACCCTTATGGGGTACGTAGAGAGGGCCTTGTTTCAGGTGGAGGCCAGGATTTCAGGAATTTCACTACAACCTGGGATGTAAAGTGGAAAGGAGATTCAAAGATTTATAGCACCTGGTACACTTCTGAAATGGTTATTCCACTTACTTCATTCAAATTTGAAGAGGGAGAAACAAAATGGAGGTTTAACAGTTACCGGTTCGACATGCAATCTAACGAAACCAGTACCTGGATGAATATTCCACAAAATCAAAGTATAGCAGGTTTGACATTTATGGGGGATATGATTTTTGAAAAACCCCTTGGTAAGTCCAAAACCCCGTTAGCTCTCATACCCTATGTAAATGGTAGTATTCTTAATGATTTTGAAGAAGACAATACTACTAATAAGCTATCGGCGGGTGGAGATGCAAAAGTTTCTATTGGCAATAGTATGAATTTGGATATTACCGTAAACCCTGATTTTTCTCAAGTTGAAGTAGATGACCAGGTTACTAATCTCACGCGTTTTGAAATTTCACTTCCCGAAAAAAGGCAATTCTTTATAGATAATAATGATCTGTTTGGAAGTTTTGGTGATCAAAGAGATGCTAACCCTTTTTTTTCAAGAAGGATAGGTATTGCAAAGGATACAGCAGATAATACCATTGAAAATAGGATTATAGGTGGTGTACGATTAAGTGGTAAATTAACAAAAGACTTACGATTGGGTTTTCTTAATCTTCAAACTGCATCAGATGAAGAGAACGAAATACCATCTAATAACAATATGATGTTTGCCCTACAACAGAAGGTTTTTGAGAGGTCTAACATTGGTGTCTTCTTTATTAACAGACAATCCATTAAAGATTACGATTTTCTCTTGCCGGAAGATAAATACAACAGGGTCCTGGGGCTGGATTATAATTTAATTTCAAAGGATAATCTGTGGAATGGAAAATTCTTTTTTCAAAAGTCATTTCAACCCGTGAGTAATGGTAAAGATTTAGCCACAGGTGCACGTTTGGAATACAATTCCAGAAATTATAATATTTCGGGTAAGTTAATTTATGTGGGCGAAGATTTCAGGTCAGATTTGGGTTTTGTACGACGCACGGATATTTTAAAAAGTTTTGTACAACTTGAACGCGTATTTTGGCCAAAAAATAGTTTTATTCAAAATCACTCTTTCCAGTTCTTTCCCATTTTTATATGGAGTCCAAGTATGGATTTTATGAATACGGACAATGAGTTCAGGGGCCAGTGGGAAGCCAGGTTTAAAGACCAATCCAGGTTTGGTGTGGAATTCTCAAATAAGTATACTTTTTTATTAGATGATTTCGACCCAACGGATACCGATGGTGCGATACCATTACCAGGGAATCAGGGATATCATTACAACAGTGTTAAAGCCGGGTATAATTCAGATCGTAGAAAAATTTTCGCTTATGGCATCGAACCAACTATTGGTCGTTTTTATAATGGGAACCGCTTTACTGTTGAAGGCGGAATGACTTTTCGTTTCCAACCAAAAGTATTTCTATCCCTGCTAATGAGGTATGATAAAATAGAACTGCCCGACCCCTACCCCAGTGCAGACATTTGGTTGATAAGTCCAAAAATTGAAGTTACATTCACCAAATCAATTTTCTGGTCAACTTTAATTCAATATAGCAATCAGAGAGACAATTTTGGTATTAATTCCAGATTACAATGGCGCTTTGCACCACTTTCAGATCTTTTCCTGGTTTATAATGATAATTATTTTGTAGGTGGTTTTGCACCAAAGACCAGATCTATTACTCTGAAAATAACATATTGGTTGAATATTTAGGTACATTTTTATAGTGAATAGCCCCATCTAATTTCATTATATTTGAAGACTTTTCACAATTAAATAAGCTTCCATGAACCATTTACCAATAACTGAGGACACCGTAATTTTTGGTTTGTTATGTCTCTGTCTTGGATTTGT
>Ga0209567_10000363_pt1 | contig 24675 bp, 22 predicted proteins | sample COG_12_FD_184756 | JGI IMG/M metagenome (GOLD analysis project Ga0209567, IMG submission 184756) | Pelagic marine sediment microbial communities from the LTER site Helgoland, North Sea, for post-phytoplankton bloom and carbon turnover... | ecosystem: Environmental > Aquatic > Marine > Neritic... | reverse complement strand
GCGGTTTGCCTCGAAGAGATCTTGGGCTAGAGTCGCGTGCCCTCGACGAGAGGGTGGACGGGGCGTAGCGCAGCTTGGTAGCGCACCTTACTGGGGGTGAGGGGGTCGCTGGTTCAAATCCAGTCGCCCCGACCATTGACGGACCGGAGGGCGAAAGCCCGCCGGCCGTCCCTCAATTGTGCAATCCCGTTGCTCGGTGTGTCCTTCCGCGATAGGTCGTTGAGCGCATGTCGGACCGCCCACTCTTGTTGGTTTCCAATGACGATGGGGTCGACGCGCCGGGCATCATCGCGCTGCGCGAAGCGTTGGCCACGTTTGCCGATGTGTACACAGTGGCGCCTCAGACCGAGCAAAGCGCGAAGAGCCACTCGATCACGCTCCATCATCCACTCCGCTTTCACGAAGCGGAGAAGCACGTTTGGGCAGTCGATGGGACGCCCGCAGACTGTGTCTACGTTGCGTTCTTCTTGAAGGACCTGCTGCCGCGGAAGCCGGACCTGGTGGTATCGGGCATCAACCATGGGCCAAACCTCGGAAATGACGTGCACTACTCGGGTACTGTGGCGGCGGCCCGTGAGGGTGCGCTTCGAGGGGTGCCCTCCATCGCCTTCTCCAACTCTTCTTCGGACATGGAGGGCGCGGCGCAATACGCCAAGCGCTTCTGTAAGCGGCTCCTTCAGACGACGACGCCGGTCGGTCAGGCCGTTCTGCTCAACATCAACTTCCCGTCGGTCCCGCCCAAGGGTATTCGGGCGACGAGACTAGGGTTTCGGTTGTACTCCGACGAGGTCGAGGTGCGCGATGACCCGCGCGGCCGGCACTACTTGTGGATCGGTGGTCCTGGCGGCGCCACGAGCGAGCCGGTCGAAGGCGCGGACACCGAGGCGCTGGACGAGGGGTGCATTTCCGTCACACCGCTGAGCATCGAGGCCACACAGCCAGACCATTTGGGCGTTGCGGCCTACGTGGCCGGAACGGCTGACGATCGATGAGCGACGAGCGGGTGAGCTTCTTGCGTGGGCGCATCCGGGATGTGCCCGATTTTCCGAAGGAGGGCATCCTCTTCAAGGACATTACGCCGCTGCTCGCAGATGTGGAGGCGTTTCGCACGTGCATCCAGCTCATGGCGGAAGGGCTGGACGGAGAATCGGTGGGCGCGGTCATCGGCATCGAGTCTCGGGGCTTCATGTTTGGTGCGGCTCTCGCCGACAAGTTGGGTGTCGGTTTCATCCCTGTGCGGAAGCCGGGCAAGCTCCCAGCCGCGACCTATCGCGCGGAGTACGACCTCGAGTATGGAAGTGATGCGGTGGAGATTCACCAAGATGCGCTTGGCCCCGGTGATCGAGTCGTCATCGTCGACGATTTGATCGCCACCGGCGGCACCGCCAAAGCCACCCTCGATCTGGTTCACCAATGCGGCGCCGAAGTCACCGCTTTCGTCTTCGTCATCAACCTCACCGCCCTAGAAGGCACAAAAAAACTATCCCCCACCCCCGTAATCACCGTCCTTGACTATTGAGCGGGCTGGTCGGTTGCTCGGAGTTGGTGGGCTAGGTCGCGGGCGCGGGATACGAGTGCGTCGAGGTCGCCGCCGAGCCATCGATCGCGAAGTTGTCCGATGAGCTCGCGCCGATCGCGCTCGAGGCGATCGTAGAGCTCGACGAGGCCGGCCCATTCGCTCACGGATGCTTCGCGCCGGGCGCGGTCGATGTCGCCGCGGCGGAGCGACTGGCGCAGGTGCGTGGCCTTCTGTTGCATCGACGCCTCGAATGACTGGTCGATCTCGCGCATGAGCACGTGCACGTCGTTCAAGTCTCCGAGCACATCCTGAAGCCGCTTGCTACGCTTCACGATCGATTGCGCTCCGCTGGCATATGCTCGCGCGGGTTCGAGAAGGTAGCGGAGTCGTTTGCCGGTGATGCGGGCTTGGTGAAGCTGCTCGGCATGCTCCATGCTCGCGATCTGACCGAGGTTCACCAGAAGGTCGGTGGCGTGAGCTTCAGTCAGGTTTGCCAGCGTTCGCGCGAAGCTCACGTGTGGCTGATCGGCGAGCAGATTCTGCTCGCTGCGCATGACGGCGAGCCGCTCCTCGAGCTTTTCGGCGGTGCGCCGAAACTGTTCCCGAAGCTTGGTGTCGAGGTCCTCGGCGCACTTGCGCCGGCGGTCGAGCAGTAGGCCCGACAGCCAGTTGAGACCCGCGAGATGCTCGGGAGCCAGGCTCCCATGCTGCTTCGTGAGCCACTCGAGCGCCACTTCGGCCTCCCGGCCTCCCCCGGTCGCGTTCTGGATGGCGCGGAGTCGCTTTCGGTCCTTTGCGCGCACGGCGGTTTCGAGCTGAGGCCGGTACGCGCGCAACAGGCTGCGGAGCCGCCGAACCGAAACCCGAAAATCGTGGAGTGCCTCGCGGTCGAAACGATCGTCGAGCCGCCGCTCTGCAGCCCGGGCGGCCGCCAGGCTCTTGAGCGCCAACCGTCGTGCAGCTTCCTCATCGCTCCGAAAGAGGAGGTCGTCCGGTAACGTGCTGCGACGTCTGGGCTCGGGGCGCGTGGGCGTTGCCTCCGCCGGGCCCTGGTGCTGCTCAGCCCCGTTTGAAACCGCGATGACCGGTGCGGGGTATCGTCGTTCGCCAGTAATCGTGCTGCTCCTCAGTCGACCAGAAATAGTACAGTTCGGACGACCGAGTCAACCGTCCCCGTAAAATCGGCGCTCTGCGCCGACCACGGGGCTGCGTCCCCGGGAGGATTCGAACCTCCGACCTTCGGTTTAGGAAACCACTGCTCTATCCTACTGAGCTACGAGGACTTTGGTGGCGGCGTATAGCATGTGATCCACAGCGATTCACGGGATTGAAACACGTGCGCGGTTCACTTCTTCGCCCGTTCGCGCTATATGAGGCTTCGAACGGAATGCGGACGCTTGTCTTAGACCAGGGATATCAGCCCCATCGGATCATCAGTTGGCAACGCGCCGTCTGTATGATTTTCGACGGCAAGGTGGAGGTCGTCGAGGAGTACGACGAGGACGTTCGTTCCGTCACCATTTGCATCAAGATGCCTGCCGTGGTGCGGTTGCTTCGGACGATCGTCGGCCGCAAGCGCGCGATCAAGTTCTCGCGAATCAACGTCGCGATGCGAGACGACTTCAAATGTCAGTACTGCGGCGCTCGCCATCGCCTGCGTGGGCTGACCTATGACCACGTCGTCCCCAAATCACAGGGCGGCAAAACCAACTGGGAAAACATCGTCATGGCGTGCTACGCCTGTAACGAGAAGAAGGGCAACTGCGCGCCCAAGCAAGCGGGCCTTCGTTTGCGGCGCTCGCCGATCAAGCCCAAATGGCTGCCCATGGTAGCCTTTCGGATCGACCCGGCGACCTCGATCCCCGAAGCCTGGGCCAACTGGGTGTACTGGCACGGGCGCCTGGAGAGCGACCCCTAAGCTGGTTACCAGCTGCTCGAAGACCCCCCGCCGCCAAAGCTCCCCCCGCCTCCAGAGAAACCGCCCCCGCCCGAGAAGCCTCCGCCACCGGAGGACCACGAGCCGCCCGACCAGCCTGAGGACCGCCGTCGCGTGCCTGGCTTTTGCTTCTTCCGCCGTCGACCGAAGAATGACCAGACCAATGGCGCGGTGATCAGCCAGCAGGCGACGAAGGCGGGACCTGCGCCCGGTTCTATCGCGGTCAGGCCGCCCACGAACATGAAAGGGATCAGGAACAGGTAGAGGAACCACTGGAACGGGTTGGTGCCCACCACGACCAAGATGAAAGGCACCAGGAAGAGCAACCAAAGCACGCCGAAGAACCTCGGCGGAAGATCTCCCTGAGCGTTACTCGGGCTCGGCGCAGGGAGTGTGCTCGTGCCCCGAATCAAACCATCGATGGCTTCGACCGCCCGCTCTACGCCGCCGTCGAAGTCACCGGCGCGAAACCTCGGCCGCAGGATCTGATCGAGGATTCGCCTCGACATCACATCGGTCAGCACCGGCTCGAGGCCATACCCAACCTCGATGCGCATCTTTCGATCGTTCTTCGCAATGAGAAGAAGCGCCCCGTCGTCCTGCTCCGCGCGACCGAGTGTCCATGTCTCGGCGATGCGAAGGCTGTACTCTTCGAGCTGCTCTCCCTGCAGACTGTCGATCGTGAGCACGACCACCTGCGCCCCCTCGTCTTGTTCGAGCTTGGCTAGCAGTGCGTCGACCCGCGCTTCGGCCGCCGGCGAGATCAGATCCGCGTAGTCGTTGATGCGGCCGCTGAGGGTGGGGACGTCCTCGGCAAAGGCGGTGAGGGAGACCGACCACAAGGCGAGCGCGGCAAGGATCGGCCGGAGGCTAGTCATCGCGGAACCTCGGCTCATCGGACAGCTCGTTCGCAGGGTCCGGCGCGGTGACGCCGTGCTCACGCAAGAGGCCGGCGCAGCGCCCGACGGCGTGTATCAGGGCCGGCGCCGGCGCCCCACGACGCATTCCCAACGCCAGCTCCTCGGAGATGTCTTCCCATGCGGCGGTGTCGACCCGCGCGTCGATTCCCTCGTCGGCAAGCACCAAGACCCGATGCTCGAACAGGGCGAGGAAGATCATGATGCCGGTGCGGTTCCGAGTCGCGAAGACCTGCTCCTCGAGGAAAGCCTTGGCAGCGCGGCCTTCTACGCGGCTGTCGAGCGCGTCGCTGTCGATCAACCGGCGAGCCGCACCGTCGAAGCGGCTTGTGAGCCAACCGCCCACGAGGCCGAGCTGTAGCCCGACCAACATCCACAAATAGTCCGGCGCCCCCCAGCCCCCGAAGCGCCAAACCGCGACGGCCGCACACAACGCGCCCAAGGCTCCGCCGATCAGCGCCGACTTCCACACCACCTCGGAATGAGGATCACAGCGCTCGGTCACGTAGACGACGAGCTCTCCAGCTGTTTCACGCTCCGCGGCGGTGGTGGCCACCCGGATCGCTTCCCGGTCGGCCTCTGAGAAAAAGGTTTTGATTCGCCCGGCCACGGTGCGCGCTAGAAGTCGACCTTTGGCGGCTCTTCTGCTCCGGGGGTCGCCTCGAAGTACGGCTTGTCGCCAAAGCCCATGATGTTCGCGAGAAGAACCGTCGGGAAGCGACGGCGGGTCTTGTTGTAGTCGAGCGTCGCATCGTTGAAGCGCTTCCGCTCCACGGTGATCCGGTTTTCGGTGCCTTCGAGCTGCGCCTGGAGGTCTCGGAAAGCCTCGGTGGCCTTGAGCTCAGGGTACCGCTCCACCACCACGAGCAATCGCGACAGCGCAGACGATAGCTGGGATTGCGCTGCCTCAAATTGCGCGAGCTGCTCCGCGTCAGGCGCGGACTCGAGGTTGACTTGCCCAACCTTGGCGCGTGCTTCCACGACTTGGGTCAACGTCTCTTGTTCGAACTCTTTGGCACCTTTGACGGTTGCCACCAGATTTGGAATGAGGTCGGCGCGGCGCTGGTAGACGTTTTCGACCTGGCTCCACGCGTTGTCGACACCTTCGTCGAGCTCGACGAGGCGGTTGTAGCTTCCAACCCCGGTCGTAAGGAGGACCAGCGCGATCCCCGCGATCACCCCACACCCGATCACGCCCTTGCTCATGTTCCCTCCTTGGTTCCCGCGTGGCGCGAGAATGCGCGCAGACCCCACGCCAGGTCAAGCCTTCAACCCGATAGCCCCGTGGCGACGGAGTCGCTCTACGGGGTCATACGTCGATCCGATCGCCGCGGACCGGCGTATGCACGCTCGGAAAGCCGCGCTCTTCGAGAAGCGCTTTCAGCGTGTTGCGCGGCTGATCCTCGCCGTGCACCAGGGCTATCTGCCGAAGCGGCCCCGCCTCGCGCACCGCCTCCGCGTACTCCAAGAGGTCGTCCTGGCCTGCGTGGGCGCTGAAGCCATTCAGCACGGCAACCTCTGCGCGCCGTTCTCGTTCGACGCCGAAGATTCGCACCCGAGGCCGCTGCTCGACGAGCCGGCGCCCGAGCGTGTGCTGTGCCTGATAGCCAACGATGAGCACTGTGTTCTCGCGATTCTCAATCGCGGCCACCAAATGGTGAACCACTCGCCCGAACTCACACATCCCGCTCGCAGAGATGACTACGCAGGGGTCGTTTACACGATCGATCGCCTTGGAGTCCTCGACAGATGAAACATAGCGAAGCCCGTCGAAGTCGAACGGAGAGTCGCCCTGGGTCAAGATCCGTTGCGTCTCGCTATCGAAGCATTCCGGATGAATTCGAAACACGTCCGTGAGCTTCACGGTCAGCGGCGAGTCGACGTACACGGGCACGTCGGGAAGCCGTCCTTGGTCTTTGAGTCGCTTCAGCGCGTAGATGACTTCTTGCGCTCGCTCGAGGGCGAAGGACGGCACGATCACCTTGCCGCCGCGCTTGACCGTCCGTGTGATCACGTCCTGAAGCTCGTCTTCCATCTGTTGGATCGGGTCGTGGGTTCGGTCCCCGTAGGTGCTTTCCATGACCAGACACGAGGCCCGAGGAGGGACCTCGGGGTCACGGAGGATCGGCATGTTGCGCCGTCCGAGGTCGCCTGAGAACACGAGACGCCGCCGTTCGCCGACCACGTCGACGTCGAGCGCCACCATCGCGCTTCCGAGCACGTGACCTGCGTCGTAATACGTCAGCGTCACCCCCTCTGCGATCGGTTGCGGCCGATGGTAGGGCAGGCTGAGCATGAGCTCGAGCGTCCCGACGACGTCTTTTTGGTCGTAGAGGGGTTCGACAGGCGTCATGTCGACGCCGTTCTTCTGGATCTTGCGATTGATGTAGGCTGCGTCCTGAGCCTGAATCTCCGCCGAGTCCTCCAGCATTGCCGCGCAGAGGTCTCGGGTGGCCGGCGTGCAGTAGATCGGTCCGCGGAAGCCCTGTCGGTAGAGACGAGGTAGGGCGCCCGAGTGATCGATGTGCGCGTGGGACAGCACCATCACGTCGATGTCCCGCGCGCGGAAGCCCAGGTCCCGGTTGCGTTCGATCGTCTCCGAGCGGCGGCCTTGGAAAAGCCCGCAGTCGAGCAGGAGGCGTGCGTGTTCGGTGTGAACGATGTGCCGCGACCCGGTGACGTTGCCACCGACCGCCCCCACGAACTCAACTTGCACGCAGAACTTGCCTCATTCGGTCACCGATGAACTCTCGAATTACCGGGTCATCGGAGTCGAGAAACGCTTCGGGCTCACCGGTCGCCGCCACCTCACCGTCGTGAATGAGGGCCAGGCGGTCGCTGATCGCAAACGCAGCCTTCAAGTTGTGCGTCACGACGACCGAGGTAACGTTCAGGCTCTTTTGCAAACCGAGCAGCAAACGATTCACGCGCGTGACGTTGATCGGGTCTAATCCTTCGGCGGGCTCGTCGTAGAACACGACCTCCGGCCGGACCGCGACTGCCCGCGCCAAGGCGACGCGCTTCCGCATGCCCCCTGAAAGATCCGACGGAGCCATCGCCTCGATCCCGGGCAACCCTACCAGTGCCAGCGTCTCCGCGACCCGCTTTGTGATCTCCTCTTCGGCCATCGTCGTCTGCTCGTACAAGGCATACGCGACGTTTTCGAACACGTTGAGCGAGTCGAAGAGAGCGGACTCCTGGAACAGCATGCCAATGCGACGGCGTGTCTGCGTCCACTGTTGCTCCGTATCGCCAGTGACCTCTTCCCCGTCGAAGCGAATGGTCCCGGAGTCGACCTCGATGAGGCCCATCATCGCTTTGAGCAAGATGCTCTTGCCGGAGCCCGACTCCCCGATGATGGTGACGACCTCACCCGCGAAGATGTCGAGGTCGAGTCCATCGAGGACCCTGTTTCGTCCAAACGCCTTCCGCAGGCCTCGAACCTCGAACAACGCCATGACGCCGGAAGCTCAGCCCCTCGCCGCCCAGGAGTTGCAGTACCCCTGCGGATGAATCGGGCCTTTGACCAAGGTGCATCGCCCGCACTCGTTTTCGTCGCCTGGTTTGTAGAACGCGCAGGTCGCGCAGTTCTTGGTTTCATCGTGAGGCGAGCGGTCTCGGTACTCGAGCGCGAGCCGCAGCTCCGCGTCTTCTTCTTTGAGGCCGCTCGCGTCCTCGCAATGGAACTCAGGCTTCGTGCATGCGTTGAGCAAGATCGGCGTCGAGCCAATCACGCTCAAATGCACCGTGTAGCCAAGTATCTCGCGTCTCGAAAAGGTCCTCTTCCCCATCTCGCTGACTCCTGCGCGGAGGCTAGCATGGCTACAGGCCCATCAGCGAACCGCGTCCATCATGTCGAGAAGCTCGTCACTTTCCACCAGGCCAGTGATTCGCCCGGCCTCGGAGCCATCGCTGTGGTGGAGGACGACCAAGGGCAGGCCAGGTTGCTTGTACGATTTGAGGAGCGCCCACTCTTCGTCGGTGGCTTTGTCCGTGCTCAAGTCGACCCTCACCGTCACGAAGCGTCGTGCTTCGGCGACGACCCGCGGGTCGCTCAGGACGCCGCGTTCGAGCTCCTGGCATGCTCCGCACCAATCGGCGCCAAAGTCCACGAGCATCGGCCGCTGTTCCGCGACCGCTCGGCTCTTGCCCGCATCGAAGCTCTCGACCCACCTGATGTGCGTGCCCGGCGGCAGCGCCTCTGCCCAGCCCACGATTCCGAGAACACCCGCGACGCACGCGGCCACTCCAATCGCTTTGCGAATGCGTCCCCCCCATGTGTTGCCCTCGAACGACAGGTGAATTGCGCCGACGATGATGCCGCCTGCCAGCAGCCCGAGCGCCACGGCGAGCCAAACCTCGTCGCGCACCGCCGGACGCGGGTAGGGCAGGAGACCACGCACGTAGTAGAACGCCAGTGCGAGCATTGCGATACCGAATGCGCTCTTGGTCCAGTCCACCCACCGTCCCGACCTCGGCAGTGTGATGGCAAACGTCCCCACGAACCAGAACAGCACACCGATACCGATGGCGTAGACGAATAGAGCAAGCGCGCCGAACGCGACGTTGCCAGTCGTTGCTACCCAGGTCAGCAGGACGGCGAGGACAGGCCCTGTGCATGGAGCGGCGATGAGTCCGTTGACGAACCCGAGCACGAATGCGCCTCGAATACCGAACCCGCCAGCCTGAGCGAGCCGGTTCTGCAAGCTCGAAGGCAGGGCCAGATCGAACAGACCAAACATACTGATCGCCATCACGGCGAACAACGCCGCCAGCGTGCCCACGACCCAGGGGCTCGCCAACGCGCTGCCAAATGCGCTTCCAGTCAGCGCAGAGAGCACCCCAAGCGGTGTAAAAAGTGCAGCGATGCCCAACACGAACGAGGTCGAAAGGAGGGCTGCCCTCGAGCGGGTTTCAGCCTGCCGCGCCCCAAACACGCTGACCGTGATCGCGATCATCGGATACACGCATGGGGTCAACGACGTAGCCAGACCTGCTACGAAGATCAGTCCTAGCGCTCCCACGTAGCTTCCATCCTGGAGCGCGCTTGCGAAGGGCGCGGTGAGATCGTTCAGGGTGTCGGCGGAGGCCTGCACCTCGACCATCAGAGCGGTCATAAACGCCGCCAATCCGACCCAGGCCCTTTTACGCATACCCCAACTATGGTGCTCGTTTGGTTGACCGTCCACGAACCGGGGACGTAGCCTCTCGTTGGGGACCACTTTGCCGTTACTTTTCCTGCTGCTCATCGCCATCGCAACCGGGGCCTTGTCCGCCCGTGCCGGCCGCGAAGAGATTCAGCAGAGCGCAGAGCCCGTTTGGCGCATGGAGGCCTTTCTCGCCTACGCGTTGTTCGTTGGTTTCGTTCTATTGCCAACGGTTGTCTACTTCTATGTATTTCATGGCGATTGGTTTCTCTTCTATTGGGTCGACACTGGTCGTGCCCCGTGGGCTTGGGGTTTGCTGGCGAGCGTGTTCTTGCTCGGCGCGGCAACGTTGGGCTTTTGGCTCGGGGCGACCCTCTGCCGCGCATCGCGCGACGTGGCTGCTCGCCGGGTCACCGTTGGCACGCTCTTCATCGCACTGGCGGTGTGGCCGCTCGCATGGGAACGGCTTTCAGTCGTCGGGTCCCATCGGCAGTTCACCCGCGACTACGGTCTCACCGTGTTTTTCGCGAGCCCCGCGTTCTATTCCGGGCTCACGTTGCTGGTGATTATTGGCGGTGCGTTTGGTTGGATCGTCTACCGCATCGACCGGCACACGCACGACAGCCCCTGATACCCGGCTCAGCGAGGAGGAAGCATCCCCATGTGTTCTCGCAAGTGCATGGCGGCGGGCGACGCCCAGAACTTCAGCGCGTCGATGTAGGCAGGGTGCGTGTCGAAGGTATCGCCCTCGGCCTGCCGTTCCGGTGCGATCCGGCTCCGCACGTCTTGAACCAGCGGGTCGAGGTCATCGCAGAGGAGAAGCGCAGCGCGGAGGGCAGTCCGATGCGCTGCGTTCACCCATCGGTCGAACTTCACTCGCTCGGCCTGCGAATAGGCGAGGGCGGTATCGCGCACGAGCTTGCGGTCGCGCCGCGGGATCGCCCGTTGCAGCCGATGCGTTTGCTCGTTGAGAAACTCTTCGCTGGTCAACCCCGAGCCAAAGTCCGGTTTCACGGTCCGTGCGGCGGACGCCAACAAAACATCGAGCTCTCGGGGCGTCAGTTTTTCGACCGCATGATAGCCACGCGCGATGTGCGTCATGGGCTGCGCAAGCATGAACGCTTGCGTGCGTGAATCCTTCTCCATGATGGTCGCCGGGACGAGCACAGCGGGGTGCGTGCCGAACTCGACCGTGATGCCCCGGTTTCGGATCCGGTGCACGAAGAGGTCGAAATTGCGAATGTCGAGCGCAGCAGCGATTTGGTTCGCGATCTCTCGTAGCGGGTGGTTTGCCTCCGTCGGGAGGCGATCTCGGGTCGCAAGGCCGTAGCTTTCAAGCTCTGGCGGGTAGAGCTTGGCGAGAGCAGGGCTCAGCGCGGCCAAGAGCGCGCCGGCGGCCGCGTCTTGTGCACGCGGAGTTCCCAGTTGATCGAGCACCGAGCCTCGGAGGGACCTCGGACGGACCCGAGCAGGCCTTGGCTCGACCGAAGCGATTCGGTCGCGATCTTCCTCATCGTCCGCACCAAAGGCGAGCAGCGGCAGCGTCGCGATTCGGGCTTCTCGCACGCGACCGTCGGTTTGATAGGTGATCGCGAGCTCACGCCAGATCTCCTCGCGCAGCGGCTCGTGCGAGAGCACAGCTTGGAGCTGCTCGACCGCCGCCGTCTGCTCGCCTCGCGCACGGAGCCGCACCGCCAGCTCACGTCGAAGGTCGGCGTTGGGAGCCCCTTCCTCGAGGCCATTTCGCAGCGCTGCGATGGCTGCGTGCTCGTCGCGGCAGTGGTCTGACAAGACCCGTGCGACCTCGAGCGCGGTCGCCGCTCGGGCCGCATCGTCCTTCGCCCGATGGTTGCTCAGCGCGTCCGCATAGGCCCGCCAGTCGTCGGGGGTCTCGCACAAGTCTTCGAGCGTGCGTGCCGCTTCGCCGCCGGCACCTTCGAGCACGACCGCTCCGCGAAGTGCTTGTTTGGCGTTGTCGCCATCTCCGGCCGCGTGCTCGAGTTGCCCGAGCCGAACGAGCGCGTCCCCTCGCTCTTGGCCGTCGCTCACGTCGAGCAACTGGCGAGCGACCTGCAGAGCTTCTGGCAATTGTCCGAGCGCCTCGTGCACTAGCGAAAGCTCGCGCAGCGCAATGGGATGAGCCGGCTCAGCGGCCAGGGCAGACTCGACGTGGCGCAACGCTTTGTCGGGCATGTTCAACCGGTCGCGATACAGATGCGCGAGGTCGAGAAGTACCCGCCGCATGCGGCTGTTCTCGGGAGCGGCGGCGAGGAGCTGCTCCATGGTCGCGGCGGCTTCGTGCCATGACTGATTCGCCTGGAAGTGCCCGGCCAGTCGTTCGAGCGCTTCCAGATGGCGGGGCTGCACCTTCAATACCCGTTGCAGCGTGCGGATAGCCGCCGGCAACTCGCCGAGCTCTTCACTCTGGATTCGCGCCACAGCCAGCCAGAGCGTGGTCGCCCGGTCGACGGAGTGCGCGCCTGAGGCGGCTTGCGAGAGACGGTCCACCAGTGGTGACCAGCCCGCATCGATCGTCAGCACGTCGATGAGACCGTCTGCCGCTCCGGCGGAATCTGGCCACAGCTCGAGCGCTTGCTCGAAGTCCTTCCGGGCGCCGTCGTGGTCTCCCATGCGTTCCAGGCGAACTGCCGCGCTTTGCACGAAGAGCTCGGAAGCTGCTTTCGCATCGCGCTCGGCCTCCGCTTCACGTCGGAGGGCATCGACGAGTGCGGTGGGATCGTCGGTTTCTTGTGCGACTCGCGTGAGCCCCCGTGCGGCGCCGATGTGGTGTGGATCCGCCATTGTGGCCGCTCGGAATTGCTCGATCGCCTCCGTGTCTTCCTCACCCTCCACGAGCTCGGCTAGGCGCGCGCGATGCGCCGCCGCTACCACGGGATCGTGCGCGGACTGCGCGACCAGGGTGTCGACCTCGCGCAATAGGCCCGCGTCTCGGTGACTCGCCGCCAAGCGCTCGAGCTCCAGCAACGCCCCCAAGTCCGCGGGAGCGACGTCGATGATGCGCCGGTATGCCGCGACGACATCTTCGTATTCTCCAAGCCCCTGATGCTCCAACAACCGAGCGAGCTCGTAGAGCGCAGCAACCCGGCCGGCCGGGTCTTCGAGCACCTCGGCCTGAGTCGAGTACACCCCGCACAGCGACTCCCACGCGCCGACCTGCCGATGTAGTTGCGCCAGCGCCAACAGGGCGCCCAGATGCTTCGGGGCAATCGCTAGCACATCTTCCCAAGCCTGAATCGCCTGGCGATGCTTGTCCTGTCGCTCTAGCACCTGCGCCTTGCGCGCGAACAAGGCGATGCGCTGCGTCGGTTCCTCGGTGAGCTTCAACTCGCGCTCGAGATCAGCGAGCAGATGGGTCCAGTCCTGCTCCTCGGCGCGCACGCGCGCCAACGCATCGACCGCGGGATGGTAGCCCCCATCGGCCGAGACCGCCGCCTCGTACGAGGCCACCGCCTTGGCCCGATCCTCGAGGTGCTCTTCGTACACCTGCCCAAGCAGGAACGCGGCTCGCGCGCGGATCCGAGCGGCGCCCGAATTGCGAAGCTGGAGCTCCAACACGTCGACCAACTCGTCCCAAGCCCCTCGTTCTCGCAATTGCCGCGCCAGCTCTTGGAGCGAGGGTGCGTGCGCGGGGTCTACCTTGATCGCCTCGCGGTGATAGCGAAGGGCGTCCTCGTCGCTCCCAAGCCGGTCTCGCGAGATCTCGGCCATTTTTTGGAGCAGAGCCACCCGTCGGTTCTTGCCCGACGTGAGCCGCAGCTCTTGCCCGTATACATCGAGCAGGTCGTTCCAGCGTCCCGCTGCGTAGTACAGACGCCCGAGGCTCGAAAGCGTTGGCACGTGACGGGCGTCCTTGTCGAGCGCCCGGCGATAGTAGGCGATTGCCTCGTCGCGGTCGCCCAACTGCTCATCGAGCACCTCTCCGGCCCGGTGTAGGAGCGCGACCAGTCGGTCCCGCTCGACGGTCAGCTCGATCTCGTAGTCGAGGGCTTCGAGAAGCTCGCGCGGCCGATGGGCGCGCGAGGCGGAACGTTGCCAGGCTTGGACTGCCGTGAGGTGCCCGGACTCCTGCTGCAATATACGTTTGTAAGTCTGCGCCGCGAGCGCATGCTCGCCCAGCATGTCCTCGTAGAGCTGCGCGATCTTGAGCAGGTAGGACACAGCCCTGGCACCAGTCGCTCGATCCAAGGCGTTCTCGTAGAGTTGAATGAGCTCCTTGGGCTTGTGCGCGTCGGAAAGCAGCCGCGCCAGAGCCTTGAATGACGTCGGATGGTCAGGCATCGCGTTGAGCGAGCGACGGTAGTGATCGATCGCGTCATCGATGGCATCGAGTCTGGTTTCGTAGATCTCTGCGGCTCGGGCATGTGAATCCGCTCGCCGTTGCGCGTCTGTGGTGTAGCGCGCCTCTTGAAGACACATGTCGATGAGCTTCGGCCACGCACCGCGCACTCGGTAGAGTAGGCTCAATGCTTGCAAGCTCGAAAGCGAGGTGGGGCTGATCTCGACGGCTCGTTCGTGCCACGCGATCGCCTGATCTACGTCGCGCAGCTCCTCTTCGTACAGGCGAGCGATGCGCTGCGTGAAGGTCAGCTTCTCGGCTTCGTCGTCGGTTGTTTCGGTCAGGGCCTCGAGGGTTTCGACCAAGGCTTGGAGCCGCTGTCCGGCCTCGTAGTGTCGCGCGAGCTCGCCCAGGATCAGTGGGTCTCGTGGTTGCAAGCTCCGTGCTTGTTCGAGGACCCGGATGGCCTCGTCTCGATTGCCGAGGTGCTCAGCGTGAATGCGCGCAGCCCGATAGAGCGAAGACGCCTTCAAAGACGACTCTACCGCCAGCTGGGCTTCTGCTTCGAGCGTGCGGATCAAGTCGCGCCAACGGCGCTGCCCGTAGTACAGGCGCTTCAAGGCTTGCACTGCGATGATCGCGCTCGGGTCGAGCTGCAACGCCGTTTCGTAGAGCTCCGCGGCTTGCTCCGGACGTTGCTGCCGGCTCTCGAGCAATTGTGCTCGACGGATGATCAACGCGGCGCGATGCCCGTCGTCCGACGCCGCCGCGTTGGCGAGCTCGGCGAGATTCCGATCGACATCCGGCCATGTCTGTTTCGCAAATGAGCGCTGCTCGGTGGCGCAAAGAATTGCGGCATGCGAACGATCGAGCGCCCGTGCGGTATGGTACGCCTCCTCAGCTGCTTCACGATTGCCGAGCACGTCCTCCAGCAATCGGCCTTTCAACAAGAATAGGGTCGCCTTGTCGCGAGGTTGGCGCGTCACACGCGCCTCGGAATCGAATAGTGCCAGCGCCTCGGTAAACATGCGCGCGCCGAGAAGGAGTCGGCGCGCGGCGCGAATTGCGGGGACGTAGTCGGGTGATCGTTCGAGCGTCGCTTGGTAATACTGAAGCGCACGGCGCGTGTCCTTCAGGGGACCTTCGCAGGTGCGCGCCATCTCGAAGTACAAGCGGGCTGCGCGTCGCACGTCCGGCTGATCGCGCAGCTCTCGCTCGCACTCTTCGAGCCAATCGCGCCCACGTCGCGTCCGATCGACTTTCGCGGGGGAGGGGTCGCGCGCACCACGGGTGGCTTGGCCTGGTAAAGCAGGCGGCAGCGCGGAGTCGGGCTCCTGCACGAGATCGTCTTGGCCCAGCTCCTCCGTCGCATCGCGGCGCAGTGCCGTGGTGTCCCCTTTCTCGAACGCCATCTGGCCTACATGCTACCCCGGCTCCGCCAAGATCGCATCGGCCGAAGTTGCGTAAGGGGTAGGTAAGGGGACCCCCTACACTTGATCAGGTGATTACGCCGCGGGGGCGAGGTCTTTCAGCTCTTCGGCGAGCTTCTTCTTCGCCCTGGCCTCGAGTTGACGGGCACGCTCCCTGCTGACACCGAGCTCGCGGCCGAGGGAGGCCAACGATGCCGAGTCGTCGCTCAAGATGCGCTTTTCGACGATGAGCCGCTCGCGATCATCGAGCACCGATAAAGCGCCTTCGAGCCGCATCTGTATACCGCTTTGACGCCGACGTCGGGCGACGATCGTGTCCTGCGGCTCGGCCGAGCCAGGAAGCATTTCGACGAGTGTCGCGTCGGAGTCGTGGTAGGCCGGCGCGTCGAGCGAGATTTCACGCTGGTCCAGCCGGCGCAGCAGCTCGGTCATTTTCTCGCTGGTCGTGTCGAACTGGGCCGCCAGCGTCGCGATCAGCTCTTCGGGATCGGCGATCAAATTTGACAGCCGCGCGCGCTCGCGGCGCAGGCGGAAGAACAGTTTTGATCGAAACGGCCCGGAGCCGGCACCGATCATCGTGCTCGAGCGAACGACCGCTTCGAGCACGAACGCCCGAATCCAGTACCCGGCGTAGGTCACGAATCGCGTACCGCGATGCGGATCAAACTTGCGAACAGCCGTCACCAAACCGACGCTGCCTTCGGCGATCAGGTCGCCGAGCTTCACGCCGTAGCGCCGGTACTGAAGCCCAATCGCGATGACGTACCGGAGGTTCGCCTCGACGAGCCGGTCGGCGGCGTCTTGATCGCCCTCCTGGGCGCGCAGCGCAAGCTTGTGTTCTTCTTCCCGGGACAGCTTGGGGATGGCCCGGACTTGCTGGATATATCGGTCGAGTGAGGCGGATGACTGCATGTTGGTATCCTCTTGTACGCGCCGAGCACCGTTACGTTACGGAACCCAATGCTGTCAAGCGCTGCTGTCTAGAGATTGTCCCCAAATAGCCTAGACAAACAGCAAACAAACAATACAAGCGGCGAAGCGAGAAGCGCCCCATCCTTACAGTATCGCGGAATGATTGAAGAATTAGGTGGCGAAGCTAGAGCCACATCCGCAGGTCTGTTTGGCCTGCGGATTTACGAACTTGAACCCGGCGCCCTGCAGCCCCTCGACGTAGTCGATTTCGGTGCCTTCGACGTACTGCACGCTCATCATGTCGACGTAGATCGGAATCCCGTGCGACGTGAAGGTCTGGTCCATGTCGGAGGTCTCGTCCTCGAAGAACAAATCATACGAAAAGCCCGCACATCCACCGCCGATGACACGCACCCGGAGGCCTTGTTCGGCCAGGCCCTCGGCGTCCCTGATTTCCTTTACCTTGTCCGCGGCTCGCGGGGTGAGATTCAGCATGATGCTCCTTTGACGGTACTATAAGGTCGAGCGCCCTCCTGCGCCAGCAGGAAGCTTCCGTATCGTCAGGTGGGCGAGGGACGCACCCCTGGGCCTTTCTCCACTGGACCGATAGCGCGGGCAGCCGCTGTGCCGATCGAGAAGCTGTCCGGGCTCTCGGCTTCGTACCCGCGTTTGAGAAAGCCCAGTGCGGATACGGATTCGCCCTCGAGCACGGCAGACGTGATTTCGCCGACGGTAGCGTCTCCGAGTGTAATTGGAGCCTTCGCGGCCGGGGGCTCGACGCTGTCGATCGTCCAGCGCCAAAGGACTTTGGGGGCCTTTCCCCGATTCTCGAGCATCACCACCGTCTCCTGGCCGATGTAGCAACCCTTGGTGAAGGAGACCGCCACCGGGTTCAGCCCAGTCTCCTGGGGATACGTCCAGTCGCCGAAATCGATGCCGAAGCGCGGCCGGCCGCGGACAACATGGGCGTGGTTCCACGCCTCGTCGCTGACCCAGCCACCATCGAGCTCGCCGCAGCGCGCGGTCAAGCGTTCGAGCTCCGATCCGAGCTTCGACTCTGAGACAACCCATTGCCGGCCCCCGACCCCGAGCCGGTCCGCGGGCCAGCCACCCTGAGCCACCTCGTCTGCCCGGGCGCCCTGCGCCGTGATCACGCGCAAGTCCTCTAGATGCTCGAGGTCGACGTCCTCCATGATGATGTAGCGATCGAAGCGTTCGAGCAGCGCGTCGACCTGGGTCGCCGGTACGTCGAGCCACACGTTGTCCTCGCGAACGAGCGCGTAGGTGTCGGCTAGCGTCCGTCCCTTGAGGGTGAGCACGAACGCGTACGCCGAGCCTCCGGATTCGACGCCCTCGAGTTGATTGGTGAGCTGCCCCTGCAACCACTCGCGAGCATCGTCACCACTGACGGAAATGATCGCCCGATCGCTGAGCGCAAGTACACCCACAGAGCGTTCTAGCCAGTCGAGCTCGCGGTCGTGCGCCATGGCGCTGTTCTGGTGCGCAACCCGTGTGCAGGCAAGTGCCAGTCTCAGTGCTCGAGCGGCTCGATGCGAGCGGAATGAAGCGAGACCACGCCAGTCTCAGTGCGAACCCGTGCCGCTCCGTCTTGATCGATTCCGTCGAAAAGCCCTTCACCATCTTCCCAGCGAACCTGCTCTCCGACGAGGGCGAGGTTCGGCCGGAGCGCATCCACGACCACGGATGGGCCGTCCTTGACCAAGAGATTCACCCAACGCTCCATGTGAGAGAGGAGGGTAGCGAGAGTTTCGGCCCGGTCGAAGGGCTCGTCGCCATCGCGTTCTGCCCGAAGTGACGTCGCTGCGCCTGCGAGCTCGGGCGGCCATTGTGTGCGGTTCACGTTGAGGCCCACCCCGATGATCATCGATTCGACCCGCGTGCCGACCGTTCGGCTCTCGACGAGAATGCCCGCACACTTGCGACCCTCGATCCAGATGTCATTGGGCCACTTCACCAGGACCGAGCGCCCCGGCAGCAAGGCTGCAACTGCATCGCGGACCCCGAGCCCAGTGGCGAGGGTAACAAGCGCGGTCGCTGTAGGCTCGATTGCGGGACGCGTGACCACGGAGAAGTAGAGGTCAGAGCCGGGGGGTGAGAGCCAATGCCGGCCATGCGCCCCCCGCCCGCCCGTCTGCTCGTCGGCCAGCACCACGTGACCGTCGTTTGCGCCTTCGGCCGCGGCCGCGGCGGCATCGTCCATCGTCGAAGCGGTGCTCTCATGCACCGTCAACGAGCGCCCCCAGCTTCCAGTCACTCGTTCGCGTAGCCTCTCGGGCAGCAGGTCGTCGACCACCGTCTAGCTCCAATCGAGCCCGAGGTCGCACGACGGTGACGAGTGCGTGAGCGCGCCGACACTGATCACGTCGACTCCCAATGCGCCGAGCATAGTGACACGCTCGAGCGTGACCCCGCCCGACACTTCGACGATTGCGCGGCCGCCGATCAACTCGAGCGCGTCGGCCACTTCGTCATCATCAAAGTTGTCGAGCATGATGATGTCGGCTCCGGCGGCGAGCGCTTCTTCGAGCTGAGGGCGCGTATCGACTTCGCATTCGATGCGGCATGTGTGTGGGGCGTATGCGCGTGCGCGCTCGATCGCTTGGGTGCACCCCCCTGCGGCGGCGATGTGATTGTCTTTGATCAAGACGGATGCGCCCAGATCCTCGCGGTGATTGTGCCCGCCTCCGCAGCGAACGGCGTAACGCTCAAACGCTCGCAACCCTGGCGTCGTCTTTCGGGTGTCGGTGATCCGCGTCTTGGAGCCATCGGGCAATGCGTCGACAAAGCGCCTCGTCATGGTCGAAACGCCGGCGAGGTGCTGCACGAAGTTTAGTGCCACACGCTCGCCGAGCAGAATCGAGGTTGCGGGCCCGGAAAGGGTTGCCAGAGCGGTGCCCGCCTCGACGAGGTCGCCTTCTTGGACGTGGGCTTCGACGTCTACCAGAAGGTCGAGCTGCGCGTATACCTCTTCGAGGATGGGAAGCCCACACACGACGAAGCGTTCGCGGGCGTTGAGGGTAGCCACGCCGACCGTCGTTGGTTCCACGCAGGCTTCGGTCGTGACATCTCCTCGGTCGATGTCTTCGGCGAGCGCGCGACGGACGGTTTCGGAGAGAACGGTGGGAGCCGGCGGTGTGGCCTGCATAGGTGAGTTATAGCCAACTCCGCGCCAGAATCTCGGAATAAAGATTGCTCATCGCGTGGAGTGCGAGCGCGGCGCCGATCCCCCCACGCCATGCGCGGGTCCATCCGAATAGAAGAGCCGGGAAAAAGACAGCAAGGCGAGCTGGGTGGGGCTCGACCAGGAAGTGCATCGCCGAGAACAGGATCGCCTGGAGCACCCACCCGCCTGGGGCAAGCTCCACGCCGAGCACGCGCAGTCGTTTCTTTTCGAGATCGCCCAGTGCGGTCTGTAGGTAACCGCGAAAGAAGGCCTCCTCGGGCAGCGCGACGACGATCAGCTGTGCCAGAGCGAAGCTCGCAACGTTCGGCGGGAGCATTAGCGAGAAGTTCCCGGCAGGCTGGTTCCACCAGTAGAAGCCCACCGCGTAGAGGGGAAACACCACCGCCGCGATTGCAGCAGCCACGCCGAGCTCTGCCGCCATGGACGGGAGCGCGCGACGAACCGCGCGGCTGAGGTCGAACAGCCCGAGGGGACCCGCGTGTTCATCGTCGGTGGGGGGTTCCAATAGCCCGCCGAGCGCGACCCCGTAGTGCGTGGGGTCGGTGCGCGTGAGCCCGATCGACGTCAGTAGAAAGATCGCCGCAACGACGAGGTGAACGGGCAGCGGCTCGAGCCGGGTTACGCCGAAGACAGCCACACACACCAGCCCGTACACCCACAGGACCCGTCTTAGCGATGTGCGCGCTTGAGCCATCGCGCCACAACTACAGCGGCAGGCGGCGCTTGCCAAGAAGCAAGCGAAGTCTACACTGCCCCCACTTCGCAGTGACGGCGAGCACGGGTGAGACGCGGCGGTGATTTCCGAAGACAAGATTGCTGAGATCCGCGAACGCGCCCCAATCGCAGAGGTCATTGGCAACTACGTCGCGCTCAAGAAGTCCGGCAACAGCCTCAAGGGCTTGTGCCCATTCCACAACGAAAAGACCCCTTCGTTCTACGTGCATCCGAACCGCGGCTTCTATCACTGCTTCGGGTGCAAGGCGTCGGGCGACATCTTCTCGTTCTTGATGCACGTCGAGGGCAAGACCTTTCCCGAGATTGCGCGAGACCTGGCCGAGCAAACCGGCGTGCAGTTGCCCGTGTACGACCCACAGCGTGAGGCGGAGTTCCAACGCACCAAGAAACAGTCGGACCGACTCGCGTCCCTGATGGAGAAGGCCACCGACTTCTATTGCGCACAGCTTCGGGAGCATGCTGATGGTGGCATCGCGCGGGCGGAGCTTTCCGAGCGCGGCATCTCCGAAGAATCGGCACGAAAGTTTCGTCTCGGGTATGCGCCTCACGGGTGGGACTCCCTCGCGCGTTTCCTGGAGCACACCGGTGCATCGCCTGCCGATGCCGAAGCGGTCGGGCTCATCGTTGCGCGCCGCTCGGGCCGCGGCCACTACGATCGGTTCCGGCACCGACTGATGTTTCCTATCGCCGATGTGCACGGCAAGGTGGTTGCGTTCAGCGGCCGCGCATTGGCGCCGGCACCGTCGATGGAGGAGCAGAAGGAGCCGCCGGCAAAGTACCTCAACAGTCCCGAGAACCAGCTCTATCACAAAGGCGAAGTTCTCTACGGTCTGCATGAGGGGCGTGTCGAGATTCGACGCGAGGACGCGACCGTGTTGTGCGAAGGGAACTTCGATCTCGTCGCGCTTCACCAGGCCGGGTTTCAAAACGCGGTAGCCCCGATGGGAACTGCTTTCACCGAGGCGCATGCGAAGCTGATCAAACGCTTTGCGCAAAAGGTCGTGCTGCTTTTCGACGGCGACAAGGCGGGCCGAAAAGCGGTTCGCGAGGCGTACACGGTGGTGGGTAAGGCAGGGCTCGAAGCACACGTCGTCTCGCTGCCGCAGGGCGCCGACCCGGATAGCTTCCTGAGAGAGCAGGGGCAAGAGTCTCTGCGCACTCGAATCGTAAGCGCGCCCACCATTATCGAATATTTAATCGACGACGCTGCCATGACCGCCGAGTCGAATCCTCATGCAAAGGCGGAGGCGATCGCAAAACTTGGTCCGATTCTTGCCCAGGTCGAAAGTCCGATCGAGCGCGGCCTCTACGTCGAACGTGTTGCCCGCAAATTCGGGATCACAGACGTTGGTTTGGTACGGCGCGAGTTACGTCGTGGGTTGGGTCGAGGGGGTCACCGAAGTGCGCCGAGTCGTGACGCAGTGCAGCAGCCGATTGCAACGCCAGTGTCGGAGTTACAGTCGAAGTTGATTTCGCTTCTGATCGATCAGCCCACTCTGATCCAAGACGAGGGCGCGCAGAAACTACCCAAGCTTTTGACGAGCCCTGATCTTCGCGCCATCTTTGACTCTATCTTGCAGATGGTGGACAGGCAGGGATCGCTCGACGTTACGGCCTTACTGGATGAGTTGCACGACAATCAACTCAGGCCGTGGTTGGAAGCGAAGTTGGCTGTGCAGGAGCACAGTCTGGAAGAAGCACGTCAAATTCTCGACGAGGGCCTTCCACTTCTCGAGCGCAAGAAAATCGAAAATGAGCTGCCCCGTTTGCAACAACGCATCGTCGAAGCGCGCCGAGTTGGCGACGACACGTTGGCAGCAGGGCTCACGCGAGAGTTTGTGGAGTTGACGCGCAACGCACACAAGCTCAAGTCGAACACAAAGCAGAGGTAAAGATGGCGAGCAAGAGCTCAGTACGTGGCGCGGAACCGACCAAGTCCAAGTTCAAGTCTGAACCGGTGTCGCGTGTGGTGCCGAAGATCAAAGGTCGTGAACGCAAGGAAGTGCAGGTACTCCTCGAACGCGGTCGGATGAAAGGTCACCTCACCTACGACGAGCTCAACGACGCGCTGCCGCCGGACATGGTCACATCCGACCAAATCGACGACCTCATGGTGTGGCTCAAGAGCGAAGATATCGACGTGGTCGATGGCGCGCCCGAAGGCCAGAGCCGAACGAGCGAGGTTCCCGTTGCCGCGACGCGGAGCTCGGCCCGCCGCCCATCCACGATTCCGCCTGCCGCCGACGACACCTACACGCAGAAGTCGAACGACCCGGTTCGAATGTATTTGCGAAAGATGGGCTCGGTATCACTCCTCACGCGCGAGGGCGAAGTCGAGATTGCCAAGCGCATCGAAGAGGGCGAAGACAAGATTTTCGACGTGATTTTGAACTCCCGCGTGGGGGTTGCCGAGATTCTGGAGATCGGCGAGAGCCTGCGAAAAGCTAAGCTCCGGGTCAAAGACGTCGTCCGCGACCTCGACAAAGAAGAAGAGGTCGACTTCGAGGCAGCCAAGGTTCGGGCCCTCAAGCTCTTCGACAAGGTCAAGCGCATCGAGTCGTCGATGACGAAGGTGCAGAACGAGCTCGAGAGCAAGCGCAAGGTCTCCGACCGAAGCAAGAAGCAGTATGTCGCGCAGCTCGACAAGCATCTTCACGAGCGGGTTGCCCTCTTGCGCGATCTGAACCTCACCAAGAAGCAGATCGATCGCGTGGTCGCCAGGATCAAGACCTACACCCGCCGTGTCGAGCGCGCCGAGCGCGACGTGAACGAAGCCGAGTCGCGCGTCGGCGGCCTCAAGTACAAAGACATGAAGCGCGTGCTTCGCGACATGCAGGAGAGCAAGGCGGTCGAGAAGCGGGTTCACCGCAGGTACGGCTCGGAAGAGCAGATCCTTCTTTCGGAGGAACACATCCGCGACGCACACAAGGCGATCGTCGACGTCGAAGACGACATGGGTCAGTCGGTCGATCTGCTGCGAGAAACTTACAGGGCCCTCGCGGAAGGCGAGCGGCAATCCGAACGCGCCAAGGCTGAGCTCGTCGAAGCCAACCTTCGTCTCGTCGTGTCGATCGCGAAGAAGTACACGAACCGTGGCCTTCAGTTCCTCGACTTGATTCAGGAAGGCAACATCGGTCTGATGAAAGCCGTCGACAAGTTCGAGTACCGGCGCGGCTACAAGTTCTCGACGTACGCGACCTGGTGGATCCGTCAGGCGATCACCCGGGCCATCGCAGACCAAGCGCGCACGATCCGAATTCCGGTCCACATGATCGAAACGATCAACAAGCTGATCCGCACCTCACGCTACTTGGTGCAGGAGCTCGGCAGGGAGCCCGATCCGGAAGAGATCGCCGAGCGCATGGAGATGCCCCTCGAGAAGGTCCGCAAGGTCCTGAAGATCGCCAAGGAACCGATCAGCCTCGAGACCCCCATCGGCGAGGAAGAAGACAGCCACCTCGGCGACTTCATCGAAGACAAGAACGCAGTCTCCCCAGTCGAAGCAGTCATCGGCGGTAACCTAGAAGACCAAACCCGCCGAGTCCTCAAGACGTTGACCCCCAGAGAGGAAAAGGTCCTCCGCATGCGCTTCGGCATAGGCGAAAAGAGCGACCACACTCTCGAAGAGGTCGGGCAAGACTTCGAAGTAACGCGAGAACGCATCCGCCAAATCGAAGCCAAGGCGCTACGGAAGCTCAGGCACCCAAGCCGTTCGAAGCAACTCCGCTCCTTCACGGATAACTGAGGGGCTCGGGCCGACTATCAGCCTCCGGCCGCGAGCGCCGATCCGCGCACGATCAGCCGACGTGCTCCCTCCGTCATCCTCGAAGTAGCGTTGCTACGCCTCCGGTGACTCCAGTCCGCGCCATCGGCTGCTCGCACGCGCCTCGACGCCCGCAGCTCGAAGTTGACAGCCGCCCCGAGCCTGAAGAGCTCAACTAGGGCGTGAACGCTGGCGCTGGCGCTGGCACTTACACTGGCGCTGACACTGACTCCTGAAGGAAGTACCGTAGAGGCGATGTCTAATCTCAATGCGATCCTATTGATGCTGGCAACCCTCATGTTGGGGGCTGTCGTCACGAATCTCTACGTCCGAAGGATGCACCAACGATGCGATGAAATCGCGACGGGATTCGCGAACGGTCGTCCAATCTCCCTGCAATACCGATGGACCTTGCTCTACCATGACTACGTGGGTAACGGGTTTGGTCTCGTGTTCATCTTGGCAGCGGTGACGGCCGGTTTCGTTCTAGCGAGTGAGGTTGTCGTCGATCCAAACGTCAAGAACGTTGCGTATTTGTGTGCGGGCGTATCGGGCTGGGGTGCCCTCGCCATAGGGCTCATGGTCCCGGCTTGGATCGTCCGCCTGGTGTCCATCCTGCGCCAAGCCAGGCAGGTAGAGGGAACCTCGGTCTAGGTCCCGCCGGCCAGCCCGTAAAACCGATGCTGCGCATCGCCCACGGGCCTTCGGCGCCAGCGTCAACGTCAGTGTCAGTGTCAGTGTCAGTGCCAGTGCCAGTGTCAGCGCCAGTGTCAGTGTCAGTGCCGGTGCCAGTGTCAGCGCCAGTCCCACCGAC
>Ga0209567_10000361_pt1 | contig 24680 bp, 26 predicted proteins | sample COG_12_FD_184756 | JGI IMG/M metagenome (GOLD analysis project Ga0209567, IMG submission 184756) | Pelagic marine sediment microbial communities from the LTER site Helgoland, North Sea, for post-phytoplankton bloom and carbon turnover... | ecosystem: Environmental > Aquatic > Marine > Neritic... | reverse complement strand
GAACTTGAGCGATGTACCGGCGATCAACCGGTTCCTGAGTTATTGCCGCGTACGGACTGTGCCGCAGAAAACCGTGATGATTCACGCCGGTGATCTGCCAGACGTGCTGTACTACATTGTCGACGGTTCCGTCGAAGTCATGATCGAGGACGAGGACGGCAATGAGATGGTCCTGGCCTACCTCAACAAGGGACAGTTCTTCGGCGAGATGGGGCTGTTCTACGAGCAGCCCACCCGCAGCGCCTGGGTGCGCACGCGCACCGAGTGCGAGATTGCCGAGATGACCTATCCACGCTTTCGCCAGATCGCAAGCGAGAGCCCGGGTCTCGTGTTCGAACTCGCCACGCAGCTCGCCACGCGCCTCGACCGCACCAATCGCAAGCTCGGTGACCTGGCCTTCGTCGACGTGACGGGCCGTGTCGCGCACGCCATCATGGATCTTTGCAACGAGCCCGACGCGATGACCCACCCTGACGGCATGCAGATCAAGGTCAGCCGCCAGGAGCTGAGTCGCCTCGTCGGTTGCTCGCGCGAAATGGCCGGACGCGTGCTCAAGGTCCTCGAGGAACAGGGGCTGGTCTCCGCGAGCGGCAAGACGATTGTCGTTTACGGCGCGCGGCCCAACAGAAACCTCTAGAATTAAGGGGACAGTTTACTTAATTCAATTAAGTAAACTGTCCCCTTATCTTTCGATTTCCGACTTCATCGCAGCGATGGTCGCTGCATAGTCGTCGCTGCCGAAGATCGCCGATCCGGCCACGAACGTATCCGCGCCCGCCGCTGCTATCTCGCCAATGTTGTCGACTTTGACGCCACCATCGATCTCGAGGCGGATTTCTCGTCCACTCTCATCGATGATGCGCCGTGCCTTGCGCAGCTTGGTAAGCGCCGAAGGAATGAACTTCTGCCCGCCAAATCCCGGGTTCACCGACATGAGCAGCACCATGTCGACCTTGTCGATGACGTACTCGAGCCAGTCGAGGGGCGTGGCCGGATTGAATACGAGGCCCGCCTTGCATCCCTGCTCATGAATCAGGCCCAGCGACCGGTCCACATGCTGACTGGCCTCCGGGTGAAATGTGATGTAACTGGCTCCGGCCTTCGCAAAGTCCGGAATGATGCGATCCACGGGCTCGACCATGAGGTGCACGTCAATCGGCGCGTCGATGCCGTAGCTGCGTAATGCATCGCAGATCATCGGGCCGATCGTCAGGTTCGGCACAAAGTGATTGTCCATGACATCGAAGTGAACGATATCGGCACCCGCGTCGAGCACAGCCTTGACGTCTTCGCCCAGGCACGCGAAATCAGCCGACAGAATCGAGGGAGCAATTAGTGGAGTCACGGTAGTTCCTTTAGGTTTCTTTCACAGTACATCAGAGAATCACGGCGCGACGGATCAACGAATCGACCGCCTCGCCTTGAGCATTTCGTAAGCCCCGCGCACCTCGCGCGTGCGCCGTTCAGCCTCGGCGATCGCCGCCGCATCGGGATTGCTGCCCGCGATCTTGTCCGGGTGACTACGATTCATGAGACGACGATAGGCCTTCTTGATTTCGTCGTTGGTCGCATCCGGAGACATGCCGAGTGCCCTGTAAGCGCGAGTGACTCGCGCGGCGTCGGCGTTACCCGCCGGCGACCGCCTGAATCCTTTTTGAGCGCGAATCATTGCCTCGAGCTGGGCCAGCTCCACGCGCCCGATATCCAGTTCATTACACACCGTCCAGATTAATGCGCGCTCCTCTTTCTTTAGCGCATCCTTGGCCAGCACGACTTCGAGCAACAACCGCACGAACATCGCGCGCTTGCCGGCGCTGCGCGCACTGACGCGACGTGCCTCACGAACCGTCTGCAGCAGCGGAAAACCGGGTCGCTTGCCGTCGTCGAACCAGCCTATCGCGCGTCTGACGTGCGCCGGGCTGAGCCCCAGCCGGTGCATGACCATGCGTGCCGCACGAATCTCGTCTTCGGAAACACGACCATCGACCTTGGCGAGGTGACCCATGGTCTGGAACAGCGCGCGCACGAATTCCTCCGATACCCGGCCAATATCGGCCCCTTGCTTCTCGAAGTCTCGATAGCGCGCCGCAAACCCGCGGTCGAACTGATGGCCGAGAAATAGCCCTGCAATCGCGAGCCAGGGCTTGAGCGTCGCAAGCCCGGCCACGGTGCCTATGATCTTGCCCCAATACAATACTGATTCCCGCCGTCGGGCACTCGAGTGAAGCCTAATCCTAACCCGAGTTCGCGGTCTTTCCTATGCTCTGCGCTTGCCTGCATGTAATCGACAGGCCATCATTCGCTTGCAGTAGCGGAGCAAGAGAGCGCACCCCTGATGAACACAGCCGACGTGTTATTCGAGTCATCCATTCCCGAGCTACCGCTGATTGGCCGCGGCAAGGTCCGGGACATTTACAGTGTCGATGAGAATCATCTGCTCATTGTGACGACAGATCGATTGTCCGCCTACGACGTGGTGCTGCCGGACCCGGTTCCGGGCAAGGGAGAAGTGCTCACGAAGATCTCGTTGTTCTGGTTCCGGATGATGTCGGACATTATCGACAACCAGCTGACCGATCTGAGTGTCGAGGACGTGGTCAAGGACGCCAAGGCCCACGCACAGCTGAAGAACCGCGCACTCGTGGTCAAACGTCTCAAACCGCTGCCAATCGAGGCCGTCGTGCGCGGCTACCTGATCGGCTCGGGCTGGCGTGACTACCAGCAGACCGGAAAACTCTGCGGCATAGAACTGCCCGCGGGACTCAGGCAGGCCGAAAAACTGCCGCGCACGCTGTTCACGCCTTCGAGCAAGGCCGAGTCCGGCGAGCACGACGAAAATATCAGCTTCGACGAGGTCATCGAGCTCGTCGGCGAGAAACTCGCGGAGCGGGTACGCGATGTGGCGATCGAAATCTACGAGCGCGCCGCTGCCTATGCCCTTCAGCGCGGCATCATCATCGCTGATACCAAGTTCGAATTCGGCCTGGACGACGAGGGACGCCTGTACATCATCGATGAGGCGCTGACGCCTGACTCGTCGCGATTCTGGCCCGTCGATGGCTACGAGGTCGGCAGCAGCCCGCCGAGTTTTGACAAGCAATTCGTACGCGACTACCTCGACACGCTCGACTGGGACAAGACAGCACCGGGGCCCGAACTTCCGGCCGATGTATTGCGGCAGACCGGCGAAAAATATCGTGAAGCGCTCGAGCGCATGACTCGCGCCTAGGCGTACAATACACCTCATGATGCGCGAACTCGGCAAGAAGATCGACGAACTCGTTTGGGGCGAGAAGCTGAGGGAGTACGGGCTGGCGGGCCGGATTCTTACCGGCGTCATGCGAAACCTGTATGCGGTCCTGCGCGATATATTTTCGGGGCAATTGACGCTGCGCTCGATGAGCCTGGTGTACACGACCCTGCTCTCGGTCGTGCCGCTGATCGCCTTCAGCTTCGCCGTGCTGAAAGGACTCGGTGTCGCCGAGGAGCTCGAAAAGCGCCTCGCCACGGTCCTTGAGCCACTGGGTCAGAGGGGCGAAGAAATCACACACCAGGTAATAACCCTGGTCGAGAACGTCAATGGCAGTGTGCTTGGCGGCCTCGGCCTCGCCTTCTTCATCTATACGGCCATTTCGATGGTGGAGAAAATCGAGGAGAGCTTTAACTACGTCTGGTATGTGTCCAAGCCACGTAGTTTTGCGCGCCGTTTCACCGAGTACATGCTGGTTCTGCTCATCGGTCCTGTCGTGATCGTCATCCTGCTCGGCGCACTGGCATCGTTGCAGAACGAGACGATCGTGCAATGGATAGCGAACCATGCACTGCTGGGGCCCATGTTTGCAGCAACCAACAAACTCACGCCCTACCTGCTGGTGACGGGCGTCTTCACTTTTCTCTACAAGTTCATGCCAAATACCAACGTACGCTTCGGTTCGGCGCTGGTTGGCGGCGTCGCGGGCGGGTTCCTGTGGGCGACGGCCGGCGTAATTTTTGCGGCGTTCCTCGCAAACACCACCAACATCCAGGCGATATACGCGAGTTTCGCCATCGCGATATTTGCCTTGATCTGGTTGTACCTGAACTGGCTGATCCTGCTGATCGGCGCGCAGCTGGCCTTCTACTTTCAGAACCCGGCGTACCTGCGCATCGGGCGGCGCGAGCCGCGCCTGTCCAACGCCATGCGCGAGCGCCTGGCGCTCAACACCATGTTGCTCGTCGGCGTCGCGTTCCGGGATTCGGACAAGAGCATCGACCTGCGCAAACTCGCGAGGAAGCTCAGGATTCCGTCAATTACGATTGCACCGATTATCGCGAGTCTCGAAGAGAACGGTTTGCTGACGACCAACGAGAAAGACGACCTCCTGCCCGGTCGCGAGATGACTCATATCTCGCTCGGCGACATCTTCGATGTGGTGCGAATTGATGGCGAAACGGGTTCGCACGAAGATCCGAAGTGGAATACGCACGTCGAGAAGCTGGGCGCGAACATCGAGGAAACCATCAGGAAAACCCTCTCGGACCGCTCGCTTGCGGAATTCATCGACGACGTCGAGGTGGCCTAGTCACGCCCCGGCGATCGTCATTTCCCCTACCAGCAGCGAACCGCAGCGAATCCCGCTGCGCTCGTCCTGGTCGTTGCCAATCGCCGCAATGCGTTGGTACACGTCGCGCAGATTGCCCGCAATCGTGACTTCATGCACGGGGTACTGGATCTCGCCGTTCTCGACCCACTGGCCGACGGCGCCGCGAGAATAGTCGCCCGTAACGCCATTGACGCCCTGGCCTATCAGCTCCTCGACGACGAGGCCTGTGCCCATCTCCCGGATCAGCGACTCCTTGTCGGTGTCGCTGCCGGGCACGATCAGGTTTTGCGCGCCGCCCGCGTTTGCGGTTGTCTCGAGCCCCAGGCGACGAGCGGAGTAACTGGACAATACGTACCCCTGCAGCACACCGTCGGTGACAATCTCGCGATCGTAGGTAGCGACGCCCTCGCCATCGTATGGCGCACTGGCCATGCCCTTGGGCAGGTGTGGGCGTTCCTGGATATTGACGAACTCCGGGAATAGCTTCTCGCCAACGGCCTCGAGCAAGAACGAAGACCGACGGTATTGCGCGCCGCCTGCGATCGCTCCAATGGCGTGCCCGATGAAACCGCGCGCGAGCTCGGGAGTGTAGAGCACGGGCGCGCGCGTTGTCGCAATCTTGCGCGCCCCCAGGCGCTTCACGACTCTCGTTGCCGCGGTGCGCCCGACCGACGCGGGATCGTCCAGATCCAGCGGATCGCGGGCTGCCGTGTAGTAGTAGTCACGTTGCTTGACGCCGTCGGACTCGCCCAGGACGATACATGAGACGCTGTGACTCGTGCGCGAAAAACTACCGACGAATCCGTGCGTATTGCCATAAGCGCGCATGCCACGGTTGGTGGATACGGTCGCACCTTCCGAGTTGCTGACCCGCTTGTCATGTTGCAGGGCAGCCGCCTCCGACTCGATGGCGATGGCGATGGCGTCCTGCGCTTCGATATCCCAGGGATGGTCGAGGTCGAGATCCCTGATATCGCTGCACATGAGCGCCGCGTCAGCCAGTCCTGCATACTCGTCGCGCGCCGTCACGTCGGCGAAGCTGCAGGCTTTTGCGACTGTCTCACGAATAGCCGCCGCCGAGATATCGGACGTGCTGGCGCTCCCCTTGCGCGAGTCCCTGTAAACCGTGATACCGATACCCCGATCGTTGGTGTACTCGAGGTTCTCGACATCACCGAGCCGCGCCGTGGCGGCGAGGCCCGTGTCGTGCGTCACGGCGACTTCGGCCTGGTCTACGCCAAGCCGTTTCGCCTCATCAAGCGCCAGAGAAACGAGGTTCTCGAGTTCCGACGGGCTTGGCGCTTCGCGCTTCGCGAGTTTGCTCATGCTGTTCACTACCCTCATGGTGTCCTGCGCGCCGGCCAGCACGTGTTAGACTCCGGCCGCTGTTACAGGACTGACTGCGGGAGTACTTTAGCCGGTGACGGATTCAAAGCCCAGCAAAAGCGCGAGAAAACGCGAGTACCTGGCGCTGCAAAAACTCGGCGAAGAACTGCTTACGCTGCGCGAGTCCGAGCTTGTCGACATCGAACTGGACGAGGGCCTGCTCGAGGCCGTGCTCGAGGCACGCCAGATCAGGTCACACGGTGCGCTGCGGCGGCAGAAACAGTACATCGGCAAGCTGATGCGGCGAATCGATCCCGAACCGCTGCGTGCCGCGCTGGCGCGGGTGCGTCGTTAAACGGTGCTAGAATTCGCAACATGAGTATCGATGTCGGAATTATCATGGGATCCCGCTCCGATTGGGAGACGATGCAGCACGCGAGCGACACGCTCACTGAACTGGGCGTCTCCTTCGAGGTGCGCGTCGTATCGGCTCATCGCACCCCGGATCTCCTGTTTGAATATGCCGGGAGCGCTGTCGAACGCGGCCTCAAGGTGATTATCGCCGGCGCCGGCGGTGCCGCTCACCTGCCGGGAATGACGGCATCCAAGACACGGCTCCCGGTGCTTGGCGTGCCCGTGCAGTCAAAGGCGCTTAACGGCATGGACTCGCTGCTGTCCATCGCACAGATGCCGGCAGGCATACCGGTCGGCAGCATGGCGATAGGCCGTGCCGGCGCCGTGAACGCTGCGCTGCTCGCAGCCGCCATCCTCGCCAACAACGACACGACGATCGCAGCGTCGCTCGACGCTTATCGCAGCAGCCAGACCGACAAGGTCCTGGCTGACAGCGATCCGACGCAGTAAAGACATGCGCATCGGCATAATCGGCGCCGGGCAACTCGGCCAGATGCTCGGATTTGCGGCGCGCGATCTGGACGCTGAATGCTGTTTCCTGGATCCGTCCATTGCGCCGCCGGCTGCCGAATGCGGAGAGGTAATCCAGCGTCCTTTCGACGACGCAGACACGCTCGCCCGGATGGCCGATAGCTGCGACGTGATTACCTACGAATTCGAGAATGTCCCGGTCGCGGCTTTACAGCAGATCGCCGGCCGCGTGCCGGTCTATCCGCCGCCGGACGCCCTGCGCCTGGCACAGGACCGCCTCGATGAGAAACGCCTTTTCGCCGAGCTCGACATTCCCCTGCCGCCGTATCATGCAATCGATTCGCGTGACGATATGGAAGCCGCCGCAGCCAAGCTCGGCCTGCCCATGGTCGTCAAGACGCGACGCCTCGGCTATGACGGCAAGGGCCAGTCTGTCGTCAGGACCGCCGACGATGTGATCCCCGCCTGGAATTCCCTGGGCAGTCAGCCTCTGATCGCCGAACAATGGGTGCCGTTCGACTTCGAGGTGTCGACGATCGGTGTGCGCAACACGGCCGGCGATACGCGTGTCTACCCCCTGACACGTAACGTGCACGAAGATGGAATCTTGCGCACCTCGTGTTCACCGGTCGACGATGCGGCGCTGTCGCACAAGGCGAGCGACTACATGCATCGACTGCTCGAGCATCTGGACTATGTCGGCGTGCTGGCCCTGGAGCTGTTTGTCAGGGGCGAGGACCTGCTGGCCAATGAATTCGCACCGCGCGTGCACAACTCGGGACACTGGACGATCGAGGGCGCGGCTACGAGCCAGTTCGAGAATCACCTGCGCGCGGTCATGGGCCTGCCGCTGGGCGCGACAAGCAGCCGCGGTCACGCGGGCATGATCAACCTGATTGGCGAAATACCCGGCGCGGCTCGCGAGCTGGAGCATGGCCAGCTGCACGATTATGGAAAAGATCCTCGGCCCGGTCGAAAGCTCGGCCATATCACGGTCGTCGCGGACACCGCCGCCGAACGCGACGAACTGGTCGGGAAAATCGGCCAGACTGTGACCTGATCGACGACAGCGAGTGAGAACACAGCGTAGCCCGGCGACCGAAAAAGCAGGTAAACTGGCCTGACATGTCGTATTTGCAACATTTCCAGCTAACCGATCAGCCGTTCAGGCTCACCCCCGATCCGGAGTACATCTACTGGAGCAAGCAGCACGCGCGAGCCAAGGCCTACATGGAATCCACTATCTGGCTCGCCGACGGCTTCGTCGTCATCACGGGCGAGATCGGATCCGGCAAGACCACGCTGTTGCAGTCCTTTCTGTCGGAGCTCGAGGACGACGTGATTTATGCCGTCGTCTCGCAGACACAGCTCACGCCCACCCAGTTCCTGCAGTCGGTGCTGACCGAGTTCGGATTCAAGCCGTTCAACAAGCGCAAGGTAGAACTGCTCGACATGCTCAACATGTTCCTGATCGAACAGTACTCGAGCGGCAAGAAGGTCGTGCTGATCGTCGATGAAGCGCAAAACCTGACGCACAAGGTTCTCGAGGAAATCCGAATGCTGTCGGGCATCGAGACGCACAAGGAAAAGGTGCTGCGTATCATCCTTGCGGGGCAGCCGGAGCTCAAGGATACGCTGGATTCGGCGGGCATGAAGCAGCTGCTGCAGCGAGTACGCCTGCGCTTCCACCTGACCTCGCTGGACCTCCGTGAAATGCGCGAGTACATCGAGCACCGCGTCGCAGTCGCCGGGCGCGTAGACAGGGATCTGTTCGCCGACACCAGCTTTGACCTTATCCATCGCTACACGGGCGGCGTGCCGCGCCTCATCAACACGCTTTGCGATACCGCGTTGCTGTGCGCTTTTGCCGATGAAAAACAGGTCGTCGAGGAAGCGGATGTGCGTGCCGCCATCGAGGAGCTGGATTGGCAGGAGCACGAGAGCGACACAGGTCTTCACGAGAAGCTGCGGCAGATTCAGCACCACGAACGGGGCGACCCGCACGTCACCCGCATAGAAGTTCGCTCCGACGGCGAACTCATCAACGAGCACACGTTCCCGATGGGCCGCATTATTGTCGGCCGCTCACCCGACAACGAGGTTTACATCAAGAGCAAGTTTGTCAGCCGCCACCACGCGCAGCTCCTGAGCGATGAAAGCGGCTGCGTCATTGAGGACCTCAACAGTACCAACGGTGTGTTCCTGGGCGAAAAGCAGATCAAGAAGTATCGCCTGCGCGATGGCGACAGGATCTCGCTCGGCGTGCACGAACTCGTGTATTACGACCTGCGTCATACGGACGTGCACGAACCCGTCGAAGACCAGCTCGACGATCATGATGGCGGGGAAGCTGACGAACAGGAATCGGTCGTCAGCGAACAAAGTTCGTCGGGTTAGTAGTCCTGCCGCTGACCGGCCCGGCGATCGGTGTCCCGATAATCACGACGCTTCAACAATACGACCAGCCCGGCGACCAGGCACAGAAGCCCGACGACGAAACAGATTGTCGGCCAGTGCCAGTGATTGAGGTACATCGAGGCGCCCAGCGATACGGCGCCGACAAGCAGATAGAAGTACGGCAGGCTTTCGTAGATTGGCTTTGAGACCCACATATCGTTGTTTTTCTGCCCCGGGGTCAATTCATTCTCCATAGCCGGCGCGCGTTGTCCAGTGCCACAATGCAAAAGACCCGGCATTTCTGCCAGGCCTTTGCTGCGTATCGCCCTAAAATCCGGGGTCTCTAGCCCCCATTCGATATCAGGAGCGACCGACGCCGAACAATCCGAGAATCCGCGAAAGGATGGACTCGGACAGGCCATCGACGGCCAGGTCCGGCTCAAGATCGCTGGAATCGCCACGTAAATCCTGCACGAATTGCTGGGAATTGGCGTCCATGTCTTGTTCCGTGATTGTGTTTTCGAATGACATCGTCGTATCCCTCCATGAGATGGGCTGACGTTACCGCAACGATATGTTGAATGAAGTGAGGTAACTCACACTGTGAGCTGTGAACTCTGTTTTCGCCGGCTTATGTGAAATCTGCGCGCCTTTGAGACACGTTCAGGCAGTACCGCCCACCGTGATTTCGTCGATCTTCAACGTGGGCTGGCCAACGCCCACGGGAACGGACTGGCCTTCCTTGCCACAAGTGCCGACGCCCGTATCGAGCTTGAGGTCGTTGCCTACCATCGAGATCTTGTGCAACGCCTCGGGTCCATCGCCGATCAACATGGCGCCTTTGACGGGCGTCGTTACCTTGCCGTTCTCGATGAGGTAAGCCTCGCTCGCGGAAAACACGAACTTGCCGGACGTAATGTCGACCTGGCCACCGCCAAAGTTCGGCGCGTAAATGCCCCTGTCGACTGACCCGATTATCTCTGCAGGATCGTGCGGCCCGGCGAGCATATAAGTGTTCGTCATGCGCGGCATCGGCACATGCGCGAATGACTCGCGGCGACCGTTGCCTGTTGCCTCAACGCCCATCAGCCGGGCATTGAGCTTGTCCTGCATATACGCGCGCAGGATGCCGTCCTCGATGAGCACGGTATTCTGTCCCGGAGTTCCCTCGTCATCGACCGCAAGCGATCCGCGTCGATTCGCTATCGTGCCATCGTCGACGATCGTGCAGAGTTCGGATGCGACCTTCTGCCCGATCTTGCCGCTGAACGCCGACAATCCTTTGCGGTTGAAATCACCTTCGAGGCCGTGTCCCACGGCCTCGTGCAACAGGATGCCGGGCCACCCCGGGCCCAGCACGACGGGCATCGTGCCAGCGGGCGCCGGCTGCGCTTCGAGCTGCACGCCGGCCTGCCGCACGGCTTCACGCGCAAATTCCATGGGCGTGTCGCTGTCGACAAAGTAGGAGAGATCACAGCGCGCACCGCCGCCCGAGTAACCCTGTTCGCGCTGCCCGTTCTGCTCCATGATCACGCTGACATTGAGGCGAATCAGCGGCCGGACGTCCGCCGCCATGGTGCCGTCCGAGGCCGCCACGAATATGAGGTCCTGGCTGCTGGCAAGGCTGACGATCACCTGCTCGATACGCTTGTCCAGAGCGCGCGTCGCTCGGTCGATCTCGAGGAGTAACGCCGTTTTCTGCTCATCGTCGACGCTCGTGGTGGGGTCATCCAGCGGATACAGCGGCGTAGCCGTGCTGCGCTGCCATGCCTGGACCTGTCTCTCCTGGCCCTGCCTCGCAATCGCTCGCGCTGCGCTCGCCGCCTGCTCGAGTGCCGGTAACACGAGCTCGTCCGAATAGGCGAAGCCCGTCTTCTCGCCGCTCGTTGCGCGCACGCCTACGCCCTGGTCGAGATTGAAACTGCCCTCACGGATTATGCCGTCCTCGAGCGTCCAGCTTTCCTGGCGACTGACCTGGAAATACAGGTCGGCATAGTCGACACCGCCCTGCATGACGGAGCTCAAGGTCGTATTCAACGCCTGTTCGCCCAGCCCGGCCGGGTCCAGCAGGCGCGTCATGACGGCATCTATCGTGTTCGCAGTTTTCAAGCCACTATTCCATTGGTTGGTGCGCCTATCGAAGGCGTCGGTTCGTCAGGGCCGGAAACTCGCGGCGCAGCTTGTCAGGCAGCCCGGGATCGATGTCCGCGGCGATGACTCCATTGCCGTCGGCCTGCTCGGCCAGGATGCGACCCCAGGGGTCACAGATCAGCGAGTGTCCGAACGTAGCGCGATTGTCCGGGTGCTGGCCATATTGCCCCGGTGCAATCACATATGCCAGATTTTCGATCGCCCGCGCGCGCAATAGTGTGTGCCAGTGGGCCTTACCGGTTGTTGCCGTGAAAGCCGCGGGCACCGTGAAAACCGTGGCTCCGTCGTCAACGAGGCGCCTGAACATCTCGGGAAAGCGCAGGTCGTAGCAGATCGTAAGCCCGATCCGGCCGCAGGGAGCATCGACCGTCACGAGCTCGTCGCCCGGATACATCGAGTGCGATTCTCTGTAGGACTCCTCGCCGACGTCGACATCGAAGAGGTGGATCTTGCGATACAGCGCGCGCGTAACGCCGTTCGAGTCGTACACCGGACAAGCACCGTAGACGCGTTCAGTCGCGATCTGCGGCGACACGAGCGGCATGCTGCCCGCAACTATCCACAAGCCGTGGCGTTTCGCGACTGCCGCCAGGAAGTCCTGTATCGGCCCGCTGCCGGGTTCCTCGGCATGCAGGGCCTTGTCGCGGCCGCGCTCAGGCATCAACGCGAAGTTCTCGGGCAGGACGACCAGCGTGCAGCCGTCGCTTGCCGCTTCGGTCAGCAGCTGGTCCGCCAGCGCCAGGTTGTCCGCGACCACGGGCCCGCTATTCATCTGAATAGCCGCGACCCGCATTGTTTCGCTACCCGTCGTCATACCGGCATTCTACTCCGTGACGGGGAGGCAGCCGGCCGATTCGACCACGGCCGCGAAGCCTTCCGAATCCGAGCGGTCGAGAGCCGGTTCATCCCACGACCCGCCGATGCTGTAGTAGACCTGCCCGACCTCCTGCAGCGGCTTCTTGAAGATCTGCGAGAAGATCAACAAGGCCGCGGCCGCCTGCGGACCTGCAACCACGGCGCCCATGATCGGCAACGTGTTGCCGAAATTGGCGCTTACAACGGCAGACTGATCGTAGTCTTCATTGACGAGGCTGGCACGGCCAACGATGCCTATGTCGGCTGCCGGGCCTTCGAGTGACAGATCACAGGTATAGGCTTCGCCATCGCTGATGCGGAAGTTGCCGGCGATCTTGTCGAATCCGAACCCCTTGTTGAAGACATCGCGGAAATCGAGGGAAAGGCGACGCGGCAATGCCGTGATACTCATGAGTCCGAACATGCGACCGGCGCCGGGCTCAACTTCCTCGAGTTGCCCGGCGCCGAATTCGACGCCAACACTACCGTCGAGCACGTCAAGGAAATCAGCGCGCGGCCCGCCTGAAAAAACCAGGTCGAAGTCTACGTCCATGGCCTTGCTCACAATGCCCGGCTGGAAATTGAGTCGTGCCATGGTTGACTCGACGTCGTTGCTCGTCAAGGACCCGGTAGCGAAAGTCCGGCCGCCCAGGGAATCCGTATCATCGAATATCCAGCGGCCCGTAGCGGCAATCCGGAAGGTGTCATCGACGGTCGCGATACGTGTGGCCTCGAGACCCTCTGGGATGCGAATCACATCGGCTTCGATGCTTCCGAAATAGCGATTACCCAGGGCGAAGTCGCTGGCCCTGAGCGTGATCGGTGGCAGTGTCCTGGGGTCCAGCACTGATTCATCCACGGGAGAAACGTCGTCACCGGGCATGTACAGTCGCTCCATTTCGATCATCATCGCGCGATCCGAGTCGAAATCGTACGGCACGAAAACGGAACCCAGGACGTTCTCTCCCTCGACCTGCACGAGCCAGTCCCTGGCGCTGCGATCGACACGAACATGATGGCCTTTTACATGCTGGCCGACGGCGAACAGGTCTTCGACGACGAGGTCGATCGATCGAATGCGCTCGGCGACACCGCCCCTGTTCTCGCCACTCCGCGCCAGCGCCAGCCAGTCGTCGAGACGCACCGTGCTCGTCGTGCCGCGGATGTGCAGGCCGCGCGTTTCCGCGTCCTGCATGACGTCGCCGCCCAGCGTCACAGCACCGCGATCGAGATCCCAGGCATCTTCCGTCTCGTTGAAGGCGACTTGCCAGGCAATTTGATTCTCGGCGAATCCCACGCTTTCGATGACGTTCTCGTCAACAAAGCGGATATCACCACGAACTTCGAGTGCAGTATCGGCGGGCTTGCCAACGGGCTCGGGTAATTCGATGGCCAGCCCGGCGAGATCGGACTCAATCCGGATTGTGAACGGCGACGGCACATCGCTGTCGCCTTCAGGGAACAATATGCGCGACTCGTAGGCCGTGCGGCCGCTGATCAGTCCCTGAAGTGGCAGGCCCAGCTCGCTGACAATGGCCTCGGCCGTCGCAACACCTTTTGTAGTGGCCACGACGCTGAAGCGCTCGTCGTCGGACATACCCAGGTCAACCGTCACGGGTTCTCCCAGGAAGGTCGCGCCCATCGCCTCACTGGATATCTCATCGCGCTGAATCGTCACCTCGCCGATCAGGTCGGTCACCACGGGACCGAATCCTTCGATGGCCAGCGTGCCGTTATTGCTCCTCAGGCGAGCTGTGAATTCGAAGGCTTTGGAATCGAGCAACGGCACGGTCAGGTTCAGACCGAACGAGGCATCACCCGTAACCGCGATACGCTCGAGCTGACCGCCGAATACGTCGGCAATCGGGCTTTGCGCGGTGAACGAACGAATGGTCTCGAGGGTACCGGTCGAGAACGCCTCCATCATCAGCACGGGATTGCGCAAATCCTCGATCTCGATCCTGGCGTCAACCATCCGGTTGCCCGCGCTCCGGCCCTGGTTGCGCACCGAAAACAGGCGAGTGTTCTCGAGCACAACCTCCATATCCGACTGCGTGGAGTTCGGCCAGAGGGGGTGATAGTCGAAGATCAGGTTTCGCAGCGTCGCTTCGACGTGAAACCGACCCTCTCCGTTGTCAAACGGGAACTTGTCCAACGGGCCGTTGAGCGTCGTCGTGCCCCTGGGAATCGAACCCTGCACGAATGCCCGCTGGAACCAGTCGTAGAGTTTCGGCTTGACGATCCTGGCCGGGATGAGGCTCCCGATAGCCGAGACGTCGTTGACGCTCCAGGAACTCGCAAGATCGATAACCGGGGACGAGCCGTCCCCCTCAATCGTCAGCTGTACGTTGCTCTCGCTATCGAAGATGTCATTGCTGATGCGGATGCCGTCGGAAAGAACCGTTGTGCGCGCATCGCTGTGACGCCAGATCACCGTACCTTCCGCGAAGGAAATGTCGATCGGTTCGGCGAAATACCGCGGCAGATCGGCCGTTACATCGGTCGAACGAATTTCCAGCCGGCCGCCCAGACGGTTGGCCCGCACAAGGCCGGAGAAGCCACGTAAGCCCGGCCGCTCGTCGCGCACGGCAATGCCCACGTCGTCGAGCTGAGCCTCGACGTTAAAACCGGGCGAATCGGTATCCATGTCTGAGACCGTGCCTATGAGGCCGGTAACCACGCCCGAAAGATCGCTCTCGATCAGCGCTTGCCGTTGTTCAGCCGCGAACCATGGGGCGAACAGGTCGAGATCGTCGAGGCGCAGGTAGGAAGCGCGCAAATCGAGCATGACCACTTCGCCATCAGGCAGGGTGCTGGCTTCGGCGCGCAGGCGTGCCTCAGGCCATTCGTGCTGCGACGTCGCGATGCGAAACTCCTCGGCAGCCACGAGCCAGCTATTGTCGGTAGCACTGAATTCGAAGCGCCCCTTCAGGTCGAAGATCTCGTCTTGCTCGATCGAAACACCCGCGAAATCCATCTCGGCGCTGGCACTACTAATGCGGTCATTAGCGTAGGCCAGCGACAGATCCAGGTCACCGCTGCCCGCAAGGAGTCCCCGATCGCCGATCGCCCGGATCTTCGTCCAGCCCGCGAGATCAACATCCGGGGCTTCAATGGTGATGTCCCAGTGCCGCTCTTCGGGCGGCACCGTCAACAGCTGCGTCGCCGACAGCTCGAGCTGCCGGCCCAGGTCGTCGGGCAGGCGGATATCCGCATCCAGTGCCAGCCTGTTACTGTCAGCGCTGGCGACCACGCTGGTCACATTGAAGAAGCGCGGCCGCTCGTCGCCAGGCTGCAGAAATACGATCTCGATGTCCTCGCCGATGACCACGATCTCGGAAAGGGCATCGGATTCGCTCGTGCGCGGCTCGACCAGGCTTTCGGCCGGGCTCCCCTGCACCCACCAGCGACCGTCTTCGAGTTGTCGGACCTCGATACTGGTGCCGCTGATGACGACCCGGTCGACGAGCAGCTGACGATCGACGAGCAGGCGCGTGAGAGCAACACCCACACGTACCTCCTGGGCAGCCACGACTCGCGCCTGGGTACCAGGGCGGACGAGTTCGGTGTTATAGAACTCGAGTTCCGGGCCGCTGAGCCCCCAGCGTGCGTCCATCCCGGAGAATTCGACTTCCATGCCGAGCGCCGTACTGGCCCAGCCCTTGATCTCTTCCTGGTACTCGGGCAGCCGCGGCAGGAACAATCGAAACAGCCCGACGGCAATCGCAAGAGCGATGACGACGCCTGCTGCCGTGTAGGCGGCGATTTTCAGCAGTCGTTGCAGGAAGGATTTCATGTCTCGACGATCACGACAGGCCTACATCAACACAACGTCAAATTGGTCCTGCAGGTACAGGGACTCGGTCTGCAAACGGATCGATTTACCGGTTTGTTCTTCGAGTTCGGCCAGGCTGCGTGCCTGTTCATCGAGCAGCAGTTCGATAACATCCTCGTGAGCAAGCACGCGCACCTCGTCAAATTCGAACTGCCGTGACTGGCGAATGATCTCGCGAAATATCTCGAAGCACACGGTCTCGGCTGTCATGACGAAACCGCGGCCGCTGCAGCAGGGGCAACCCTCGCAAAGCACATGTTGCAGGCTCTCTCGATTTCGCTTGCGCGTCATTTCGACGAGACCCAGCGGCGACACGGGTGTGACCTGGTGGCGGGCATGATCCCGGGCCAGCGACTGTTCGAGCACGTGCAGGACCTTCTCGCGATGGTCAGGCTCTTCCATGTCGATGAAATCGATGATGATAATTCCGCCCAGGTTGCGTAAGCGCAGCTGACGAGCGATTGCGACCGCAGCCTCGAGATTGGTCCGGTAGATCGTTTCCTCGAGATTGCGATGACCCACGTAGCCACCCGTGTTGACGTCAACCGTGGTCATGGCCTCGGTCTGGTCGAAAATAAGATAACCACCGGATTTTAATGGAATATTCCTTTCCAGGGAGCGGCGAATCTCGTCCTCGATGCCATGCAGGTCGAAAATCGGCCGGCGCCGCCTGTACATCTCGATTTCGAGCCCGACATCTGGCAAATAAGTGTTTGCGAATTCCTGCATAGCTTCGAAATCCTGCTCCGAATCAATCAGGATGCGTTCGATATCGCTGGTGACCATGTCTCTCAGGACCCGCAGCGGTAGCGACAAATCTTCATGCACGAGCATTTTTACCGCAGTCTTGCTGCACCGTTCCTTAACGACGTCCCAGAGCCTGAGTGTGTACTTGAGGTCGGCAAGCAACGTTGCCTTGTCGACGCCCTCGGCGACGGTTCGCACGATGGCGCCACAATCGAGTTCTCGCTCCTCGAGTATCTCCTCCACCATGGCGCGCAACCGATCGCGTTCGGCTTCGTCCTCTATCCGGGCCGATATTCCAACCGAATTGCTTCGTGGCAGCAGCACGATGTGCCTTGACGGCAGCGTGATAAAGGTCGTCAGCCTCGCTCCCTTGTTGCCGAGCGGATCCTTGACGACCTGCACCATGATCTCGTCGCCTTCGCGTACCAGGTCACGGATATTGGCGACCTCGTCGGACTCCCCGCCTGGCTCCCTGCCGGCAATGTCGGATGCATGCAGGAAGGCCGTGCGTTCCAGGCCGATGTCGATGAAAGCGGCCTGCATGCCGGGCAAGACACGCAGTACTCGTCCTTTGTAGATATTGCTGATGAGGCCGCGCCGCGCCGAGCGCTCGATGTAAACCTCCTGCAATACGCCGTTCTCGAGTAATGCCGCTCGCACCTCGCTGGACGTCACGTTGATCAGTATTTCTTCTTTTAGCGACTCATCGGTCATTGTCTGTCGTCCCGAACCTGCGGCGATAAGACGTGCACACCGACAGCATGCAACAGCTTGATCGTCTCGAAAACCGGCAATCCGACTACGCCTGAGTAGCTGCCCTCGATCTTCTCGACGAACGCCCCGCCAATTCCCTGTATCGCATAGGCTCCTGCCTTGTCGTGGGGCTCCCCACTTTGCCAGTATGCGCGCGCTTCGTCCTGACCGATATCGCGGAATTGCACATTGGTCGCGCTGAGCACTGCCTGTACGCCGCTCGCCCCACGCACCGCGACCCCGGTGACGACCGAATGCCGGCGTCCCGACAGGCGCATCAGCATCGCTACCGCATCTTCCTCATCCTTGGGCTTGCCAAGCGCAACATGGTCCACGACGACCGCCGTATCGGCGCCGATGACGATATCCGGTTCGCCGACCTCGAGAGCCAGCGCTTTCGCCCTGGCCAGCCTCAACACCATGTCCTCTGCGGTTTCGTCAGCCAGTGGCGTCTCGTCCACGTCCCGGCTCCTGACCGTAAATTCGAGACCGAGCGCAGCGAGGATCTGCCGCCGGCGCGGCGACGATGAAGCGAGATATAAGCGTGGCGCTGGACTCATTTGATCAGGCCCGGTGATACGGATGTCCGCTGTTCATGGACCACGCACGGTATAAAGCTTCTGCGACCAGGACTCGCGCCAGGCCATGCGGCAGCGTCATCGACGACAGCGACCATGTGAAATCGGCCCGCCGGCGGCACGCATCGGACACGCCATCGGGGCCGCCGATGACAAGGCAGAGATCGCGGCCGTCACGCTGCCAGTCGGCGAGTTTTGATGCCAGGCCGCTGCTGCTGAGCGCTTTGCCGCGCTCATCGAGCAACACGACCTGCTCGGCATCCTGCAACTTCGCGAGCACCTGTTCCCCTTCGGCCTCCATCGCCTGGCGAGACTTGTCATTCTTGCTGCGGCGCACGGTAGGAATCGTATCGAGTCGAAATTTCCACTCGCGAGGAAAACGCTCGGCATAAATTGCGTAAGCATCGTTGACCCACGCGGGCTGGCGATCGCCTACGGCCAGGAGTCGAATGTGCACGAGCTAGCCGTCAGTGGCCGTGGCGTCCCCTGTCGGGGCAATCGACCAGAGTTTCTCCAAATTGTAGAACTCACGCACTTTGGGCAGCATCACGTGGACCAGGGTGTCCTGCAGATCCAGTAGTACCCATTCACCGCCGTCTTCGCCTTCGACGCCGATGGGCCGATGGCCGGCCTCCCTGGCTTTCTCAGTGACATTGTCGACCAGCGCCTTGACGTGGCGATTGGATGTGCCGCTCGCGACGATCATGTAATCCGTTACCGTCGTCATGTCACGCACATCGAGTCTGACAATGTCTTTCGCCTTGACATCGTCAAGCGCCTCGATCACCAGGTCACTGAGTTGTTCGCTGTTCATACGTGGTTCTCACTCTTGTTCAAATTTCGCCTCCTGAGGAATAACAGCCACTCCTGAAAATCTCGTCCCGCACCGCATCCGGCATCAGGAACCTCGGATCCCGACTGGCGGCCACGAGTTCGCGGATCTCGGTCGATGAAATCTCGAGCTGCGTTACGGCGTGGATGTGAATACGACCATGCGCCTCGTTATGCAGTTCCTCCACCTTGTGCGTGCCACGGTCGGCAATCAGCTCACCCAGCGGACCGATATCCGGCGCTTTCCAGCCCGGGCGGTGCGCGACGACGATATGCGCGACGTCGAGAATCTCGTCCCAGCGATGCCAGCCATGCAGCCCGAGGAATGCGTCCATACCGAGTATCAGACCCAATGGACGCCGTGGAAATTCCCCGCGCAACTCGGTCAGCGTATCAATCGTATATGACGGTCCCGCGCGTGAAAGCTCGCGATCATCTGCAACAAAGCCGTCCTCGCCAGCCACGGCGAGCTCGACCATGCGCATGCGCTCGGCCGCCGGCGCGAAGGTCTCGCCACGATGCGGAGGATCAGCACACGGAATGAAATGTACGTGCTCGAAGCGCAACGCCTGCAGCATCTCGAAAGCGGTTCTCAGATGGCCGTAGTGGATCGGGTCAAACGTGCCGCCAAATACTCCGAGCGGCGTCATGCTCGCGCCATACCGACGACGATATCGGTCGCCATTTGCCAGGGATCGCCGCGACGCTGTCCTTTCGCCGCCGCGTCGGCACGACCGGAGACCTTGAGCATGCGATGAAAGTCGCCGTGCTGATGGCGGCCGATGCAGCTTCGCACGAGACCTTGCCGATTACGCCAGACGCCGTTTCTTTGCATCGCCCCGCCGAGATCGCCCCCCTGGCGAACCACGTCGTCCAGGGATGACAGGGTTCGTAATTCACGAGTCAGCGCCCACATGACGATGACGGGTTCGACGCCCTCGGCGCGCAAACCACCCAGGATTTTCACGGCACGCGCGGCGTCTCCCGCCAGTGCCGCATCTGTCAGCTTATAGACGTCGTAGCGACTACTGTTCGCCACCGCATTGTTGACGTCCTCAGCGCTGACGGGCCCTTCGCCGAGCAGCAACCGCAGCTTCTCTATTTCCTGCCCGGCGGCAAGCAGGTTGCCCTCGACCCGTTCGGCGATCAGGGTCACGGCATCACGTTCGGGTTTGAGACCCACATTGCGCATGCGACTGGCAATCCAGCCAGGCAATTCACGAACACCGACGGGCCAGATTGGCAGGGTCACACCTTTCTGCCCGATCGCTTTGGCCCATTTCGAGGCGGCCGCCCCTTTATCGAGTTTCGGCGCCGTAACGATAAAGAGGTTATCCGGACCGGACGCCTCGACGAGTTCGATAATCGCCTCGCCGCCTGCCCTGCCCGGCTTGCCCGTCGGCAGGCGCAGCTCGATAATGCGTTGCTCTGCGAACAGTGACAGATTGCCGCTCGACGCCGTTAATTGCGCCCAGTCGAAGCCTGTCGTCGCAACATGCAGTTCACGCATGCTGAAGCCCCGCTCGCGCGCTGTTTCACGAATCGCATCGAGGGCTTCGTCGACGAGCAGGTGTTCGTCGCCCGTTACGAGGTAACAGGGGGCAAGGGATTTCTTTAGATGTGCCGAGAGCTGATTCGCCTGAATCTTCAAGCAATCTGCTCCATGCTGATGGACTCGCCTTCGAGCAGTACAGGAATTCCATCGTTCACGGGATACACGCGCTTGCCGTCGTCCGTCACGAGCGCCTCCGCAAGCGGCTCCGTGACCTGCGTGCCCTCATGATTCACGAGGTCGCCCGTACCAATTGCGTCGTTGATCTTCTGTAACTGCTCTTTCTTCATGACCGTCAGCCCCTTATGGCTGACCGGGCATCGCAATATCGTCAATAGTCGCTTGTCCATCGGTGTATTGTAGCGCCTCAGTAGCGCTTCAGCACGGCTGCCAACTCAATATGGCCGATCGATTCAGCCGCCTCGATCGCAGCCCGCAGATCGTCCCGTTGTGGCTTCCAGCTTTCATCGACGAGGCGGCAGCGCTGTATGAGCTTGACGGCCGCAACGCGCTCGCCGTAATGCAGCATATCGTGCAGATAGTGTTGAGCGAAAAACAGCGCGTGATCCTGATTCTCCCAGGCGAGCATGTGCTGGAAATACCATGCCCAGGCGGCGACCGGATCCGGGTCTTTCTCTATCTGCTCGAAGATATGCTTGAAGCCGCCCGCACGATTATCCCTGCTAATGAAGCCGTAGGCATGGTTGAGCTCTCGCGTTCGCGCTTTTTCAGTATCGTCCTCGAGGTCCCTGGCCGTCTTTTCGAGAGGCGCTGGAATATCGACGTCTTCGACGAGACCGTACGGCTCGATAAGGCTCCCCACCAGGGAGAAAAACGAAAACGACAGGATGAGTTGCACCAGGCTTGCCAGCATGAAAGGCAGCGATTCAGCCTCGACGGACAACCACGCGGCGACGACAAGAAATGCCGTGGCCATCCAGAAAGTGTCGCCGCACTGTCGCAGCAAGCGATACAGAGCGACTGGATTGAGACTCTGTAACGGAGATTGCGTGATCGCGAGCACCGCGATGGAGACCGGAAAGAATGCGCTCGCGAAAAGTACCGGCAGGATCGCCCAACCCGTGCCGAATCGCTGTGCGGTCTCGATCGTCAACGATATGAGCAGTAACGCGACGGGAACCGGGAACAGTGTCCAGGCGTTGCCGAACCAGCGAAAGAATTCGATATCGGGGGTCGCCGGCGTCGCACCGCGCGCTCGCGCCTCGAGTACGATCATCTGGTAGCGAAACACCGCGGGTATTACGATGACCATCAGGAACAGGCCAAGCAGACCGGCTGCGCCCGCTAGCATGAGCAGCAGCCAGAATACGAGCAGCGGCACCAGCACGGCGGGCTCCGCAAGCGGATAGGCAATCGCCCTGACGACGTCAATCGGTTTCATGATCGTCCCGCGCGGCGTCGGGCACAGGGTCGTAACCCGAACCGCCCCAGGGATTGCAGCGGCCGATACGCTTTGCGGCAAGCCAACTGCCGCGCAGCACCCCGTGAGTTTGCAGGGCCTCGATCGTGTACTCGGAACAGGTCGGCTGGAATCGACAATTGCCACCGAGCCAGGGCGAAATCGCAATCCCGTAGAACTTCACCAGCCAGATCAGCGGCCGAGCGAGCACGCGGCTGATCGCGCTTGGCATCAAGCTGCCTGCAAGGCCTCGGTCGCAAAGCCGCGGATCGCCTTCAACATTGACGACAGGCCGTTGCTGCGAGTCGGGCTCAGATGGCTTTCGAGCTGGAGCGCCGAAACGAAATCGGGTGGCGTGTCCAGGATATCCTGCGGGCGGCGGCCGCTGTATAGGCGCAGCAATAATGCGATGAGCCCGGAAACGATCGCGGCATCGCTGATGGCGCGAAACTCGAGCCGGTCGCCCTGCGCCTCGGCAACAAACCACACCTGCGACTGGCAACCTCGAATGCGATTTTCTTCGGTGCGCAGCTCTTCGGGGAATTCGGGCAGGCGACGGCCCATATCGATCAGGTACTGGTAGCGATCCATCCAGTCTTCGAAAAAACTGAACTCCTCGATGATTTCCTGCTGTGCGAGCTCGACTTCGTTGCTCATCGTCAACCGCTCCGACGCCAGGTCGTACCCTCGCGACCGTCCTGGATCGTGACGCCGGCCTCGGCAAGCTGGTTGCGTATCGCATCGGCCTTTTCGAAATCGCGGACGGCTTTGGCCGCATTTCTTTGTTCGATGAAGGCCTCGATCTCGTCGGCCGACAGCTGTCCCTCGACGTGACCCGCGAACCAGTCCTCAGGATCCCCTGACAGCAGCCCCATGAGTTCGCCGGACGCATACATCTGCGCCGCCAGCGATTCGATCTCATGTGGATCCTTTGCCTTGTTGAGGCGTCGGGCAAGCGCGAAAAATTCGGCAAGCGCCTTGGGCGTATTGAGGTCATCTTCGAGCGCCGCAACCAGCGCTTCCGGCACCTCGGCGGCTGCCCTGGCTTCGTCGGACACATCGATGCCCCGAACCGCACCGTAAAGCCGGTCCAGCATCTTGCGCGCCGACTCGATCGTCTCGGAGGACCAGTCAAGCGGTTGCCGGTAATGCGCGCCGAGCAGCGCGAGGCGTATGACCTCACCGGGTATCGTCTCGATCAGGTCATGCACGAGCAGCACGTTGCCCAGCGACTTCGACATCTTGGTCTCGTCGATACTCAGGAATCCGTTGTGCAACCAGTAACGCGCGAACGGCTCGCCGTCGTGTGCGCAGGCGCTCTGCGCGCACTCGTTCTCGTGATGCGGGAACACAAGATCCTGGCCACCCGCGTGGATATCGATAGTGTCGCCCAGGTGTTGCTCGGCCATCGCGGAGCACTCGATGTGCCATCCGGGCCGGCCGCGACCCCATGGCGAGTCCCAACCCGGTAGATCGGGCGTAGACGGTTTCCACAACACGAAATCATGTGCCGCCTTCTTGTACGGAGCGACCTCGACGCGCGATCCCGCGATCATCTCGCGCAGATTTCTCTTCGACAGCTCGCCATAGCGATCATACGAGTCCACGTCGAACAGCACGTGCCCGTCGGCTTCGTAGGCGAAGCCGTTGTCGACGAGCTTCTGGATCATGCCGATCATGGCGTCGATGTGCTGGGTTGCCCGGGGCTCAACGTCCGGCGGCTGCACGCCCAGCGCGCCCATGTCGTCGTTGTACGCCTTGATATAGCGGGCCGTGATCTCATCGATCGGCTTGCCGCTCTCGATCGATGCCGCGTTGATCTTGTCGTCGACATCCGTGATGTTGCGTGCGAACGTGAGCTTGTAATGGCGCCGCAACACACGTGCCAGCAAATCGAACACGACAGCCGGCCTGGCGTTGCCGATATGCGCATAGTTGTAAACGGTGGGCCCACACAGGTACATCGTCACCTCTCCCTCCTTGAGGGGCTCGAACGGGACTTTCTTGCCCTGGAGCGTGTCGTGCAGCTGTATGGTCATGGAATCTCTGGTCGGTCGCTAAAAAACGCAATCATAGCAATATTGCTGCCCGCCGCTACGATCGGTATTCTTCCGGGCCGCAAAATTTTTCTTCGAGGAATCCCAATGTCTGTCGCGCCAGTCAGATTTCAAGCCCGCAAGTCAATCGAACAGGTCGAGGAAGGCGACGATCTGGCCCCGAAGTTCGACGATCGCGGTCTGATCACGGTCGTCACGACGGACTTCCGGACGGGTGAGCTGCTCATGCAGGGCTTTATGAATGCCGAGGCACTGCAGCTGACGATCAACTCGGGGGAGGCACATTACTACAGCCGCAGCCGCCAGGTGCTCTGGCACAAGGGTGCGACCAGCGGCCTCGTGCAAACGGTAAGGGAACTCCTTGTCGACGACGACCAGGATTGCATCTGGTTGCGCGTGGACGTGGCGGGCGGCGCGAGCTGCCATGTCGGCTACCGTAGCTGCTTTTATCGCAAGGTACCTGTCGGCAGCGAGTTCGCAGCGAAACAGGCGGACGGACACGTGGAGCTGGAATGGACGGAGACCGAGAAGGTATTCGATCCGGACGAGGTCTACGGCGACGCGCCCAATCCCACTATTCTCTGATCACCCAGGCACGGGGCCATAATTCTCACAGCAGCGGCGATCACGGAGATGTCGCAGTCGCTCGGACAATCTTCGATAACTCGCTTGGTGCGATATCTCCATGCTCGCCGCAATCGTCCATGTCA
>Ga0209567_10000360_pt1 | contig 24704 bp, 20 predicted proteins | sample COG_12_FD_184756 | JGI IMG/M metagenome (GOLD analysis project Ga0209567, IMG submission 184756) | Pelagic marine sediment microbial communities from the LTER site Helgoland, North Sea, for post-phytoplankton bloom and carbon turnover... | ecosystem: Environmental > Aquatic > Marine > Neritic... | reverse complement strand
TACCGCCGTGCGAAGAAGTTGGAAGATGCGGAGTTCGCGATAGATCTCCATAAGAAACGCGAAGTGACCTACTACTACGATCACGATGGTTGCCTGGTTATGAAATCCCGTATCCCGGCCGAGCGGGGCGAGCTTATTGTCAAAGCACTCGAGATGGCTATAGACGAACAGGACCTTTCCGAGGAACCCGAACCCATCGCCGCCCGTCGTGCCGATGCTCTTTGTGAGATCGCCGAGACCTACATGAATAACTCCGAGAACTCGGGCTCGACGGCCGACCGCTACCAGGTTGTCGTGCACGTTTCCGCGGACCAGGTGCCCTCGGGGCAAACTCACAGTCATCTCGACAATGGCCCCCACGTTCCCGCGGAAACATCTCGACGTATCGCCTGCGACTGCAGCAAAACCACGATCACCGAGGATAAAGATGGCGAACCGCTATCGATCGGGGGGCGCTCAAGAACTATTCCACCCCCAATGCGCCGTGCCTTGAAGGTGAGAGACGGTGGTTGTCGCTTCCCGGGCTGCACCAACCACAAGTTCGTCGATGGCCATCACATCATCCACTAAACCTGAGCAAGACCAGACTGCAGCCATCGACCAGGTGCGGAGACGAACGGCTGGTTCACCCTGCATAGCAGCCAGTCGCTGAGCCTGGGTTACAATGACGGCTACTGACCCATACGCGACGTTCGTATTCCTAACCTTGAATGTCTGCTTTGTGGCGAGTGGGTACGTCATCAGCTTGGGAAGCTGATGTTCTACCGTTGAACTACACCCGCTAATCAAGGATTTAGCTCTCTTGCCCAGCCATGTGAGCATAAAAGTGAGAGTAATTCGATTCTAAGCGATTCCAGAGGGGTTGGAGAAGGGCCAGGATGTAATCTGATAGTATCGGCGGATCAGATACAGCGAGATCGTCCTCGCCCCGAACATCGACTTCCCTCAGTAAGAGCAGTTGGCCATGACCCTGTGGAACGAGCTTAAACGCCGCAACGTCATACGTGTCGCGGTGGCATATGTCGTCACCGCATGGCTCGTAATCCAGGTCGCCGAGACGATCCTGCCGCTATACGACATCCCCGAATCGGCCATTCGAACGGTCGTGACCGCGCTCGCCGTGCTGTTCATTCCGACTGTAGTCCTGGCATGGGTGTTCGAGTGGACGCCGAAGGGCATAAAGAAAGACGCCGATATCGGTCGTGACGAAGCTATATCAGCAGGCAATTACCGCGCCTTCGATCGCATTGTGATCGTCGTGCTGGCTATCGCCGTCACTTATTTCGCAGTTGATGAATTCATCATCGAACCACAACCCCCACAGACGAGTGAACAATCGATCGCCGTCATGCCCTTCGTCAACCTGAGTCCCGACCCGGCGCAGGTTTTATTCGCCGGCGGTGTAACGGAAGAAGTTCGAATCCTGCTTGCCAAGATTCCGCAACTTCGGGTTACGGCCCGCGGGTCGATCACCAAGGTCGCGGCGATGGGACTCGATATTGCCGAAGTTGCGGCGAAGCTGTACGTGGGTCACATACTCGAAGGCTCGGTTCGCCGTGCGGGCGATCGCATCCGGATTACGGCACAGCTTGTCGAGGCAAGTAGCGGTGCGACTTTGTGGTCCGAATCCTACGACGAGACTCTGGAAAATATTTTCGAGATTCAGGACAAAATCGCCGAGAACATCGTCGAGAATCTGCATGTGGAACTCGTGGGCCCGCTGCCGAAAGCCCGTCGCACGCACCCGAAAGCGCTCGGGCTGCTTATTCAGGCCAAGCAGGTGTTTTTTCAAAAAAGTTTGCAGGGCGGCTACGCCACTATCGCAGACGAAATGGATGCGTACCTGGCAAAAGCCCTGGAGATCGACCCTGGCTTCGTCGATGCCTTGGCCTGGAAAGGCCACGTGATCGGAGCGCGGGGCCTGACAGGTGAGATCGGCCCCGAAGAATACTTTCGTCGATTGGAACAGCTTGACGAGGCAATCCGTGCGATCGACCCGGAACATTTCAGTATTTTCGCGAACCGGGCCTGGATCGAGACTTACAATAACGTCGATTTCGCTGCAGCGGCGCCGCTGTGGGAGCGTGTTTATCCTGGCGCCGTGAATAACGGTGAATACCTTCGTTACATTGGCCGCTTCGCCGCCTACATCGGCCGATTCGATATAGCGACCCCATTGCACGAACGGGCTGTGGTCGTTGATCCGCTTTGCACGTCGTGCCTTTATCAACTTTCGCGCAATTACATATGGGCAGGGGAATGGGAAAAGGCCGAGGAGGCCCGGGCACGCTTCCTGCTGATCGGCGGAGGCAGCGGTTATTTCTACCACGGCATCATCAAGATGATGTTGGACGATGCCGAGGGCGCCCTCGAGATATTCCAGAACTCCGGTATGAACCCCGACGGAGCAGTAGCGGGCCAGGCAATGGCCTTGTACGCGCTGGGCAAAAACGAGGAATCCATTCAGCAGTTGTCGAGGCTAATCGAAGAATTGGGCGAACGGGAGCCGTGGGCGGTAGCCCAGGTTTATGCATTTCGAGGCGAAAATGATGCCGCATTCGAGTGGCTGGACAAGTCGCTCGAGCAGCCAACCAATCCGGTTACGGGGCGTGCGAGGCTCATAGAAGCCACGGTGAATCCACTATTCCAAAACTTGCACGACGATCCGCGCTGGGAGCAATTTCGCATGAAGGTCGGCATACCCACCGAGCTGATTGAATCGCTGCAATTCTCGATCGATGATCCGAATTAGTGTTCACTGATCGCAGCCTGTATTCGTCAGCGACGGCATGCTGGTTGCATGCGATTCCCTCCCCATAACAACAGCCAATAGTGAGCACAATCCTGAGGATACTCAGAAAGCTCGGTGGAATCAGTTGCCTACATTGGGGTGATGTAACTCATTGATAGCGGTGGACACAGGACCACGGAGATCAAGCGGTTAGGCGGATGGCCAACTCAGCAACTCAGCTTGGGAAGCTGATGTTCTAGCGTTGAACTACACCCGCGACCCGGTGCAGATGCGCGTGATGCAGGTCATGCCGATTATCTTCACGGCCTTTTTCGCGTTCTTCCCGTCAGGTCTCGTGCTCTACTGGATGACGAACACGGTGTTGTCCATCGCGCAGCAGTGGAAGATCAACGGGGTCGTCGAGGCTGAGGCGAAGGCCAAGAAGGGCGGCAAGAAAGGCAAGAAAAACAAGGACGACTGAGCCCAGCCGCTCCAGCCGCTCGCTCAGGCCCCGCGAGCGATTTCACATAATGTTCTTTTTGACATATCGTTAGTGCCGGTGCGTGATCCAACGCACAGTCCTGTCGCGAGGACTCCATTAGATTGATCATCTGACTGCAGGATGACATCGACCGCCATGAACAGACTTTCCAAGCTCGTCACCGTTGCCGTGATGTTTCTCGCTTCGTTCGCCGCTATGGCCGACGAGGGTGACTGGTACATTGCGCCCTCGATCGTCTACACCGACGACGACGGCGATCGGCTGATCGACGACGCGCTGGGCGGCATCCAGCTGCAGGTCGGCAGGGAAATGAGTAAGCGCTGGTCGCTGGAAGGTCTGCTCCTGTACCACGATATCGATGGCTATCCCGAGCAAGAACACCTTGAGCTCGGGTTTAATGCCGTTGGCAAGTTCCTGCCAGACAGCCGGTTTTCGCCCTATGCCATCGGCGGACTCGGCTACCTTCGTGCCGACGTTGGCGAACCGGATTTCGGCGGTATACCGGCCGCCGGAACGACGGCGAACTCGGCGACGGCAACGGCCGGCCTCGGGCTGGAGATCGCGTTCGGCGACAGCTCCTGGTCATTGCGAACCGAGTGGCGGCTGCGCCACACCTTCGATAGCGACGACTCCCTGACCGACCTGATCGGCACGCTTGGCGTGCAGTACTCGTTCGGTGGCAGCGCGAAGCGCGCGGCGCCCATGGCGGTTGCCGCAGCGGAACCAACCCAGGCTGAGGAGCCCGCCCAGGACATGGCCCCCGTACCGGTGGCGGATTCCGACGGCGACGGCGTAAGGGACGACAGGGACCGGTGTCCCGGCACCCTGGCCGGCGTCGCTGTCGACGCCGTGGGCTGCGAACAGATACGGCCGAAGAGCGTCTACTTCGACACCGAGTCCGCGGTTCTCAGCGCACGAGCGAAGGACAAGCTCGATGCAGCGGCAGAGGTTCTGGCGCGCCATCCCGAGCTGAAGGTCGAGATTGCCGGCCACGCGGACTCGCGCGGCCCCGAGGACTACAACCAGGCATTGTCAGAGCGTCGTGCCGAGGCGGTCCGGCGCTATCTCGAGACGAAGGGCATCGACTCGGCCAGGATGACCGCGCGTGGTTATGGCGAGTCGCAGCCGGTCGCGAGCAACGACACGCTGCTTGGCCAGTCGGACAACCGCCGGGTCGAACTGCACGCGATGGGGCGCTAAGGCGCCAGCTTCGTTCGCACCTTGACCTCGCCGTGCAGCGTCTGGTGCACGGGACAGCGGTCGGCGATCTCCAGCATGCGCTGGCGCTGGTCGTCGTCGAGATCTCCCTCGAGCGTTAACTCGCGGCGAAACTCATCGATCTTGCCGTCTTCGGTATCGCAGTCCGCGCAGGCCTCGGCGTGCATCTTCTTGTGGGTCACCCTCACCGTCACGGCGTCGAGGTTGATCTTCTTGAAACCCGCGTACATCTTCAGCGTCATCGTTGTACAGGTCGCCAGCGCCGAGGACAACAGCTCGTAGGGAGACGGGCCACGGTTGCTGCCGCCCACCGAAGCCGGTTCGTCCGCAATGAGCGAGTGATCGCCGGCGGCGACCTCGGTATAGAAGCCGTCACTCCAGGTCTTTGCGACGACGCTGCCATGCTCGGCGCGCAATGCACCGTCGCGGATATCACGCTCGGGTAGGTAGCGCGACGCCCAGGCCGCGAGCAACCGGCCCGCGTACAACGAATCGGCATTGTTCGACAGCAGGTGATCGGCCCTGTCGAGGCTGGCGAAGCTCTTCGGGTGCTTCGCGGCCCCATAGAGCTTTGCCGCATTGTCGATCTCGACGATGCCGTCGAGCGGCGCGTGCATGATCAGCAGGGCCTTGCGTAACTTCCCGACAGACGCGTACAGGTCGTGCTGCTCGAGGTCGTCGAGAAACTGCTTTTTCACCGTGAACGGCCGGCCGCCAATATTTACATTCGCCTGGCCGCTGGATTCGAGTTCGTCGCGGGCGTCGCCAAACAGGTGCGCAACGTGAGCCGGGTCGGCCGGCGAGCCGATCGTCACGACGGCAACGGCCGACGGGACGCTGGCCGCTGCCTGCAGCACGGCGGTGCCGCCCAGCGAGTGTCCGATCAGAATCGACGGCGCGGCGTATTCGGCCTCGAGGAAGCGCGCGGCGGCGAGCAGGTCGGCGACGTTACTCGAGAAGTTGGTGTCGGCGAACTCGCCATCGCTGCTGCCCAGCCCCGTGAAGTCGAATCGCAAAACCGCGATCCCGGCATCGGTCAGCGAGCGGCTGATATTCGTGGCTGACTTCAGGTTGTGTGTACACGTGAAGCAGTGGGCGAACAGGGCGTAGTCGGTAACCGGGGTTTTCGGCAGATCGAGCGTCCCCGAAAGCTGGCGGCCCTCATCGTTCTCGAATTGCACCTTAATGTTCTGCATAACGTTGATTCCTGTGGTCTCATTGGCACATGACGTACCCGGCTGACACGATCGTAGCGGCCGCGACGCCGCCAGGCACCGGCGGTGTCGGCATTGTGCGCATCTCGGAGAAGATCAGCATTATCTGATTTCGACAGGTGATGATGGCAGGGTTGGCCTCTGTAGTATGTCGCGTATCGGTAGCGACCCGTCGAACAACGATGAAATCAGCGTCTTGAATGCGCATAAGTACGGAGAGATTTCTGAGCTTACAGAACCATGGTCCTTCTCGGAATTCAACGAGGTTTGCTCTGTAACTCACCAATTTACTTCTGGCGGCGGCTACTTACAGTTCTTCTACCGCTTCAAGAAGCCCGAGCACTTGGATACTAAGCAGTACCAATTTCCGATCCCATATACAGCACCTGGTAGTCGCGAGGTCAGGCGACCAATCGAGAATCGCGGCTCTCACCCGTCCAGCGAGCCGGGCTTCTTAAACCTGCGAGTTCGGTTTGGCTCTGGCCGACACGTCGGCGCCTTGGGCGTTTCCCTACGAAGTAATCGACGAAAAAGAGACCAGAGAAGTCTTGGAGGCACTGGCCAACGCATCATCGGTCTCAGTTACTTGGATGCTATGGGACCTGCCTGACTACCAACGAAGGTGGTATCCCAAATATCCCGAAGCTTCCACACGCACATCCCTGCTTTACTTTGGTGATGCGATATCGAATTTCCTGCGATGCGTCGAGCGAGGCATAGATAAAGACAATTAGCGAATCGGATGCATAGTTGACCGGCTGCTTCTGGCCGTCTCCAGCCAGTCGCCTGGCGATTCATTCACCGGCTGGTATACCCTCGGAAGCAGCCGGTCATGAGCGCAGCCTAATTTTTGTCTAATTCCATGAGTTTGAATCCCGAAAAGTGAGTTACGACCTTCAAGTTTGGTCAACAAACGAACCGGTTCTTGAAGAAGCACTGTCTTCCGACCGTGGTTGGAAAAGCCATGCTGAAACCTATTCACTTGAACGAAGAACTTGGCAAATCGTATGCGATTCGTCGAGCCGAATACTTCCCGAAGATGTTCCCGAGCATGTGGCAAACTGCCTGCCGGGAATCTCCTTTCTGACAGAGATTCTTCTTGAGCCAATCAGTGCTCCCGAGTCGGCGAAAAAAGAGGCGCTCCGAACGGCCAGTCGAATTGCGAAACTGAGCCACGGTATCGTGCTCGACAGACAAAGAGATGAATTGACAACACCGCGTGGCGTGAAGAGGTACATCGTCGAGCCGCGTTCAGAGCGGTTCAGCGTGCTTAGACTGGGATGGTGGTTTCTGGACGATGTGATGATGAGCAAGGAAGGAGTGGCCGGATTCTTAGATGTCTTGTCTACGCACATGCCGGAAGCTCTTCCGCGGCGCTATGGACTATACGAGCCGCCAAAACATCTGCTCGAAGAAGAAGGTCTGGACCACTTGGCAACGTTTCTAGCCGAGAACGTCGACAACTCACCTGTGCTTTATCCCCATCGCCCATTTGTGGGTCTTAGCGTCGCCTGCACTTCGGAGCGGCAACACCCACGACTCGGGTTTCGCTGTAATCGAATTTCAATTGAGTGCGAAGCATCTGTAGTTACTCAATCTGGATGGCAGGAAGGTCTACGGCGGTTTTGGCTGGCAGTGTGCGAATATTTGCGACCGTTTTATTCGGAAGCGAGAACGCTCGACGGATTCATGCGTATGGGCGCGACCTACGGGAGCGATATGCAGACTGATATCCACCCGGTCCGCTCGTGGTTCTGGCGCGGCATTCCACGGGAACTGGGACATGCTACTGCGATTGGCGCTCCGTACATCGAACTGTGGCCTCGTGCAGTGGCAGATGGTCGTCGGGCCGGAGATTTTGTGATTTTGGACGTGGGACTGTGGACTGATGGCAACAATCTAGACGTGGAAACACCAGATAGCATTCGCCAAGCGTGGACGCCGACGTATACGAATGACCGAGGCGGATGGAGTGTCAATTGGGTTACCGAGTACTCGCCAGCATGGCCATTCAATGAACCAGCCGATTGATTAGCACGTAAGTCAGTTCTCGAGAGCGTCCACTTATGGCTGCTGATGACCCAAAGGCGACATTGAGTAATGACGCGACTGATATCAGTCCTTTTGGCCTCATTGGTTGTCACAGCGAACGCTTTCGCCGGGGGGGATGCTTACGACGAGTCGCTCCTGACCACTGACGCTTTCCAGGAAGCATGGGAAGCGCTGGATTGGGAAGGTGCGTATCTTGTGCTCCAACCAAGTGAGTCTTCGGCCAATTCGCATCCGGCGGACTTGATGATTCTTGCCGGGATGTACCTCGATGACGACTTTTCCAATTTAGGAACCAAGCGAGAACGAGCCCTCAAGTACTGGGCATTGAGTGAGCGCGCGGCGCTAACAGGATACGAGCCGGCGGTGATTGAACTGGCAAATGCATTCAGATGGGACGATGAGTTTCTCGGGTACGAGAGCGACACTGAGACTGCAGACTGTCTGGACGGGATCATCGACCAGCGGGCGTACGTCTCACCCGACAAGAATTGGCTCGACGAGGGGATGGTCAAGAAATGCCTGTTGCTCAAGAGCGCCCCCGGGTCAGACGCTTACAACGATTCTGACGTGTCTCAATGACCGCTATTGGCCGTAAACAGAAGTCTGCTTGGTTTGAGGTAGAATGGCGGCTACTGACCCGTTGCGGTCGTTCGCGGTTCATTCGATACAGGTGCGTTACGCCAACCTCTTGAGGGGCGAATAGTTTTGTCCCGCGCAACTCCGCAGAACCAGTTATAACCTTTGGAGCAATTGTGGCTCACTATATCGACGGATTCGTCTTACCTATTCCGTACAATCTGCTGGACGAGTACAGGCGCATTGTTGAAGCGGTTGCGGAAGTCTGGAAGGAACATGGCGCGCTCGATTACAGGGAATATGTTGGCAACGACTTGATATTGGAGGGAACGCGCTCGTTCACTGATCTTGTAGGCGCAGCCGAGGGTGAAGCCGTTGTGTTTGGGTGGGTGGAATTCGAATCTCGCGAGGCACGTGATTTGGCGAACGAAAAGGTTGCTACTGACCCAAGAATGGTGGACTTGATCAATCTATCCAATACAGGTTTTGATGCCAAACGGATGGCCTACGGCGGTTTCCGATCCCTCGTTCCATCATCTGACGCCAATGCCGGACAATAGACTGCTGCCCTCGGCGGCCGCCATTGGCCGTAAGCAGCTCTTGGTCGTTTGATATCACAACCCGAAGCGGCCGTTATCCCTACTTGATAAGATGGTTGTGTGAGTAGCTTGTTGTCCATCTGGTTGTACGGCTCCGCGCTTATCCTTGCGGCGTATTGGTACGTCACAATTAGTCATCTGCTTCGAGCGCGTATCACTATTCCAGACTTGGGAAAATCAATCCGATGGCTCTGGTGCCTCGCGAGCGGCGACCTGACCCGCGAAGTGATTTTGGACCCAATTGTTAAGGTGCCGAACCCCGAAAACGAGAGCGAGAAGTAGTCTTCCGGACTGCGGCCGCTGACAAGACGGTCAGTTTTTCGTGAAGCGATCGACCGAACATGAACAGTTCCAGAATCAATGAATGGCTAATTGCCGCAGCCACGAGCGGTGTCGTGCTTACACTTTTGTCTGGTTGCGTGGTTCCAGGCATGGGCTCGCTGGATGAGCCGGTTGGAGACAACGGCAGTTTCGAGATTGTTCAGTCCGGAATGCCTGTTAACTGGGTCATCGGGAGGTACGCGATCCGGGACGGTGATGCAGAATTCTCATTCGATACGAACGAAGCGGTCGACGGCAAGCAGTCTCTGAAATTCGTTGTTCACAGCGTCGATGATCGTGGCTCGCAGGCACCATGGTTGTTTAGAAGTCGTCAGGCAGAACCGGGTAAGACCTACGCGGTGAGTTTCTGGTTGAAGAGCACGGCATGCGTAGTGCAGATTGAGATCAGGAACGAAGGAAAGGATCCGCTGTTTGGCCTGTCTGACGCCGAAAAACAAGACTACGCCGCGCACCCGCGCATCACGAGAGTCATCGGCGGCGGCGAGACGGGCACCGATGCGTGGAAGCAATTTCGCTACGTTTACAGGGTCCCCGAGACAGACGGTAGCCTTCGCTTCGACCTGAGAATTATGCGGCCCTGCACGCTGTGGATCGACGATGTACGCATTGAGCAAGTCGAGGGGGAGCCAACGAGCGTTCCGGAAATAGGGTACTGATTATCGTAGTATTCGGTGAATGAGCACGAAAGAACCTCGCCAGGTCGTTCGTGAAAGCACACCAGGTGATTTTGCCGCGATCGAGTCGCTCTATCCGGAGGCCTTCCCGGACGAGGATCTGCTGCCTGTCGTGCGTGCCCTGCTGCGCGACCCGACGATAGGCCTGTCACTCGTCGCAACCGTCGGCTCACATGTCGCGGCTCACGTCTTTTTTACGAATTGTGAAGTCGACGGCAGTGACATCAAGACTGCACTATTGGCACCGCTCGCTGTCGCGCCCGAGTATCAAAGGCAGGGGGTCGGTACGGCGATCACACGCGACGGGTTGCAACGACTGCACGGCGCTGGGGTGCAGCTAATCTGCGTGCTGGGAGATCCCGCGTATTACAGTCGCCTCGGCTTCGAGGAAGAAGCGCTCGTCGAGCCTCCTTATCCCCTACCGGCCGAGTGGGCCGGCGCGTGGCAGTCACAATACCTGGGTGAAGTCGCGACAGGCTGTTCGGGGAAGTTGTCCGTCCCGCCGCACTGGCAACACCGCGAACTCTGGGCGCCCGCCTAGACTTCGAGGAACCTCGCGATTCCTTTTGCGGCCTCGCGGCCTTCGTGCACGGCTGTCACAACGAGGTCCGATCCACGCACCATGTCGCCGCCGGCGAATACCTTCGGGTTGCTTGTCTGGTACGGGCAGGCACCCATCGACTTCACGAGTATTCGGCCACTGTCGAGCGTGTCGATCGAATGATCACCGAGCCACTCTGGCGGGCTGGGCCTGAATCCGAACGCAATCACGACCACGTCGGCAGGGAGGACCTCCTCGGCGCCCGGGATCGGCTCCGGCTTGCGACGACCGTCCGGTCCGGGTGCACCAAGCTTCGTCTCGACAACCCTGACGCCGGTGACCTTGTCGTCACCGAGTATCTCGAGCGGCTGACGATTGAACAGGAAGGTCACACCCTCTTCCTTGCTGTTGGCCACTTCGCGGCGTGAGCCCGGCATATTTTCCTCGTCGCGCCGGTACGCGCAGGTCACGCTCGTAGCACCCTGGCGAACCGCGGTGCGATTGCAGTCCATGCCCGTATCGCCACCGCCGAGAACAACGACGTTCTTGCCCGCCAGGTCGATGTACGGCGCGTCGGACTCGTCGTGGCCGAGCTCGCGGTAGGCATTCCCGACCAGGTAAGGCAAAGCATCATGGACACCAGCCAGGTCTTCGCCCGCAAAGCCGCCTGTCACGTATTCGTACGTGCCCATGCCCAGGAATACCGCGTCGAACTCCTCGAGCAATTCTTCGAAGGGTTTGTCCTCACCGATGCGCGTGTTCAGCACGAACTCCACACCCATGCCTTCGAGGATTTCACGTCGTTGCCTTACGACCTGTTTTTCGAGTTTGAACGGCGGGATACCGTAGGTCAGGAGCCCGCCTATCTCCGGGTACGCATCGAACACGACGGAGCGAATGCCGTTACGCGCCAGTACGTCTGCCGCCCCAAGCCCGGCCGGACCCGCGCCGACGATGCCAACACGCTTGCCCGTATCGCTGACGTGCGACATGTCGGGCCGCCAACCCTGGCTGACCGCCTCGTCGGTGATGTACTTTTCGATACTGCCGATGGTGACGGCGCCATTTGCGTCCTCAAGCGTGCAGGCGCCCTCGCATAGCCGGTCCTGCGGACAGACGCGCCCACAGATTTCAGGCAATGAATTCGTCTGGTGCGAGAGCTCGGCGGCTTCGAACAACTTCCCTTCCTCGATGAGTGCGAGCCAGTTCGGAATGTAGTTGTGTACCGGGCACTTCCACTCGCAGTAGGGGTTGCCGCAGTCCAGGCAACGGCCCGCCTGGGCGGCCGCATCGGCACCATCGTAGGAACCGTAGATCTCGCCGAAATGCTCCACGCGCTCCTCGGCGCCTTCCTTCTCAGGATCTTTACGCGGTACTTCGAGAAATTGCAGTGGATGTTTTGGCATTACGCTGCGCGCCTCAGCGATTCGATCAGCGAACCCAGTTCGGCGGCCTTCGGCTTGACGACCCAGAACTTCGGCAGGTAGGTACGATAGTCCTCGAGGATCGCCTCGCCCCAGACGCTGCCCGTAACTTCGACGTGCGCCAGGACCAGGTTACGCAAGTGGTGCAGGTGCGCTTCCATGGTCTCGGGCAGAATGCGGTGGATGTCGATGAGTTCGTGATTGTAGCGATCCACGAAGTCGCGCTCGATATCCAGAACGTAGGCGAAGCCACCTGTCATGCCGGCGCCAAAGTTCACGCCGGTGTTGCCAAGAACAACGACGACACCGTCGGTCATGTACTCGCAGCAATGATCGCCGGCGCCTTCGATCACGGCGGTCGCACCCGAGTTGCGCACGCCGAAACGTTCACCAGCACGGCCCGACGCGAACAGCTCGCCGCCCGTTGCACCATACAGGCAGGTGTTGCCTACAATCGCAGTATCGCGCGCAATATATCCTGCGTCTTCCGGTGGCCGGATGACGATGCGGCCACCGGCCATGCCCTTCCCGACATAGTCGTTGGCATCGCCCTCGAGCGTCATATTCATGCCGGAAATATTCCACGCGCCGAAACTCTGACCGGCCGTGCCTCGCAGCAGGACGTCGAGCGGCGTCTCCGCCATGCCGTGGTTCCCGTATCGCCGCGCAATCTCGCCGGCGAGCCGTGCGCCGATAGAGCGATTGAAATTCTGTACTTCGAAGCCGAAGCGCCCGCCGCTCTTCGATTCAATGGCCGGTAGCATCGCCTCGACCATCGCTTCGGCGAGTTCGCCCTTATCGAAAGGCTCATTCCTGAGGTCCGTGCAAAACTGCGGCGCATCCTTGGCAAGACCGCCGGTCGAAACAATCGGCGCAAGGTCGAGGCGCGACTGTCGTACGGACTCGCCCTCCTTGAGTTCGAGCAAATCGGTACGGCCAATCAGATCCTCGAACCTCGCAATGCCGAGATCCGCCATCAGGTGCCTTACTTCCTCTGCGATGAATCGGAAGAAGTTGATGACCATCTCGGGCAGGCCGATGAAATACTCGCTGCGCAGCACGTTGTTTTGTGTGGCTACGCCGGTGGCGCAGTTGTTGAGATGACAGATACGCAGGTACTTGCAGCCAAGCGCAACCATCGGGCCGGTACCGAAACCGAAACTCTCTGCGCCCAGCATCGCGGCCTTGACGACATCGAGTCCGGTCTTGAGACCACCGTCGGTTTGCAGGCGCACCTGGTGACGCATGTCCTGTGATCGCAGCACCTGGTGTGTCTCCGACAAGCCGAGTTCCCACGGACTACCGGCGTATTTGACCGAGCTCAGCGGGCTTGCACCGGTGCCCCCGTCGTAGCCCGAGATCGTGATCAGGTCCGCATAGGCCTTGACCACGCCGGCGGCAATCGTTCCAACGCCCGGTTCGGCAACGAGCTTGACCGAAACCAGCGCCTCGGGGTTCACCTGCTTGAGGTCGAAGATCAGTTGTGCGAGATCCTCGATCGAGTAAATATCGTGATGCGGCGGCGGCGAGATCAGGCCTACGCCCGGTTTCGCGTAGCGCAGCTTCGCGATCATCTCGTTGACCTTGTGACCGGGCAGCTGGCCACCTTCACCCGGCTTCGCGCCCTGCGCGATCTTGATCTGGATAACTTCTGCGTTGACGAGGTACTCCGCGGTAACGCCGAAGCGGCCCGATGCGACCTGCTTTATTTTGGACATCCGTTCGTTGCCGTAGCGCGACGGGTCCTCGCCGCCTTCACCCGAGTTGGAGCGCGCACCGATGCGGTTCATCGCGATCGCGAGCGCCTCGTGCGCTTCCGGCGACAGCGCACCCAGGGACATGCCGGCGCTGTCAAAGCGCGGCAGGATAGCCTCGACAGGCTCGACCTCGTCCAGCGGAATCGCATCACCGGCAGGCGTGATTTCCATGAGGTCACGCAGCGTCGCAACCGGACGTTCATTGACGAGCCTCGCATACTCCCGATAGCGCTCGAAATCGCCGCTGCGCACAGCCGATTGCAGTGTCGCGATGACGTCCGGGTTGTAGCAATGGTATTCGCCGCCGTGCACATACTTGTAAAGGCCGCCCTGGCCGATGGTTTCGCGCGGCTCCCACGCTGCCTCGGCCAGTTGCTTCTGGTCGTACCACAGATCGTCGAAATTGCTTCCCTGGATGCGCGACGTCGTGCCCGTGAAGCAACGCTCCACGACCTCGTCACTCAGGCCTACGATTTCGAACAACTGGGCCCCGCGATAACTCGAGATCGCAGAGATCCCCATTTTCGACATGATCTTGAACAGCCCTTTGCGAATGCCGCGGCGATAGCTACGGCCCAGCTGTTTCTGCCGGTCGGTGTTGCCACGCGTCGCAATGTCATGCAGCGACTGGTACACGAGGTACGGGTACACCATCGTCGCACCGTAGCCAATCAGGCATGCGATCTGGTGTGCGTCACGCGCAACGCCGGTCTCAACGACAATATTGCAATCACAGCGGAGACCCGTCTGCACGAGATGATGATGCACCGCACCGGTTGCGAGCAACGCATGCACCGGCAGCTTGCCTCTCTCGAGATAACGGTCGCTGAGCATGACAATGAGCTTGCCGTCGCGCACGCCCTGTTCAGCCTGTGCACAGATTTGGTCGAGTGCCTGCGTCAGGCTCAGGCTTTCGTCGACATTCAGGTCGATGAACGTATGGCCGTCCTCGAACATGTCAGGGCCGAGCAACTGCCTGAGCTTCGCCTGTGACAAGACCGGCGAGTTGAGAATGATCTGCTCAGCGTGCTTCGGGCCGATGTCGAACAAGCTCGATTCGCCGCCGACGTTCGTCTGTAGCGACATGACGATGCGCTCGCGCAAAGGGTCGATCGGCGGGTTCGTAACCTGCGCGAACTGCTGCCGGAAATAGTCGAACGGTGAGCGCACCTTGTTCGACAGCACCGCCATCGGCGTGTCGTCGCCCATCGAGCCGACCGCTTCCATCTCGGCCTTCGCGAGCACGGCAATGACTTCATTAATCTCCTCGCGGGTGAGATTGAACATCTTCTGGTACGCCGCCAGCGTCTCCGCATCAAAGGGTTCGGCGACCGTTCGGGTGTCGACAAGCAGCGAGTCGAGGTAGCGAACGCCCCGCTTCAACCATTTCTTGTAAGGCGCCCGCGTCTTGAGGATGTCGTGTATCTCGTCGTTGTCGAGTAACACGCCATTGACAAGATCGACGGCGAGCATCTCGCCGGGTCCGAGTCGTCCTTTCTCAACGACATCCTTTTCCTTGTATTCGTAGACGCCGACTTCCGACGCGATAGTCAGATGACGGTCTTTCGTGATCACGTAGCGTGCCGGACGCAGGCCGTTACGGTCGAGGCAGCAGGCCGCGTAACGCCCGTCGGTCAGCACGATGCCGGCCGGTCCGTCCCACGGTTCCATCTGGCAATCGTAGAACTCATAGAACGCGCGCACGTCGGGATCGATGTTCTCGACGGTCTGCCAGGCTGGCGGAATCAATATGCGCATAGCCTGGATGACGTCCATACCGCCCGCACGCATGACCTCGAGCATGTTGTCGAGACTCGATGAATCCGAGCCCGTCAGTGACACGATCGGATCGAGGTCCGAGATGTCATCAAGCTTGTCCGAAACGAAATTCTTGGCTCGCGCGATCGCCCAGTTGCGATTACCCCGGATCGTGTTGATCTCGCCATTGTGGGCCAGGAAACGGAAGGGCTGCGCCAGCCGCCACTCGGGCAGCGTGTTCGTCGAGAAGCGCTGGTGGAATACACAAACAGACGACTCGAGGCGCGGATCACGAAGGTCCGGGTAAAACTCGGGGAGCGCCGCGGGCATGATCATGCCCTTGTAGCTGATCGTGACCGACGACAGGCTTGCGATGTAGGTCTCGTCGTCGCTCATCCGTTTCTCGGCCCTGCGGCGGGCAAGAAACAGTTTGCGGTTGAACGAGCCACGCGGCATCCCTGCAGGCGCATTGACGTAGACCTGCTGGATTTCGGGCAGCGTTGCCAACGCCTGCTCGCCGCAGGCCGACGGGTCAACCGGCACCTCTCGCCAGCCCGCCACCTCGAGCCCGGTAGCCGCGATTGCGGCGTCGATCGTCCTGCGCGCGGCCTCGGCCGTCGCCGGGTCACGGCTCAGGAACACGGTGCCGGCGGCGAAGCGCTTGCTCAGCTCGAAGCCGAGTTCCTCACCGACGATGCGCAGAAAGGCCTCCGGAAACTTGATCAGCAAGCCGCAGCCATCACCGGTCTTGCCGTCGGCAGCGACCGCGCCACGATGGGTCAGGCGCGCCAGCGCCTCGATCGCCGTTTCCACCACCCAGTGGCTTGGCAAATCGTCGAGGTTGGCGATCAATCCGAAGCCGCAACTGTCGCGATGCTGTTCAGGATCGAGCAGGGTTTTTGAAGAGTGCTCTGTCATGCGCGCTGTAGAGATCGCCCGAAAGCGGTCCCTGTCTAAGGATCTTATAGAGTTGGCGCAAAGCGCCGCGAACTAATCAGTATAGATCACGTCCGCGCGGACCGCATTGGTTGCTCTGGAAACCTCTTCAGTCGAGGCGAATCGAGCCATTCGTTCGATATTTCAAGGTCGGAACCAGCGGAACATCGACGCCGAATTCACCCTTGAGCTCGTAGGGTATGGCGCTCCGATTGCCGTCGCGCATGAGCGTCAGAAGCTGCGGTGCGGTCGATAGCAAATCGAGTTCCACGCTGATCGCAAAATCCGCTGCGCCGCCGGCTGGTATCGACATATCGCAGGGCGTTTCCCCGCTCGCGAATAGCTGGCCGTCCAGCTTGAGCCCATACTTGATGTTGGTGAGCGGCAGCGGGAACGGATTGGGATTGCTAACGTCGAAAGTAAGCAGGAATGTCTGGGCCTGGAAGCCGAGGCCGACAACCTGGATATCGCGTAGTTCCACGACAGGCTTGCTGATGGCACCCTCGGGAATCGAGGCACAGCCGCCGAGCCAGGTCAGCCCCAGAAGGAGCGCCATAATAGTGTGTCGTCTACCGTAGTTCATGGCCCAATTCACCCCAGCGTGCAGCTATAAGCTGCCACTCATCTGAATCTTTCTCAAGCTCGAACTCGAACCGGTACGCATCCGCGCTGAATCCCAGTGCGCCATCGTGGGTGCCGGCCATGCCGATCGTCATCAGGATCTTGGCAGCGGTCTCGTCGTACACCGTGATTTCCTCGATCGTCGATAGCAATTTGATATTGCTCATCCTGAGGAAGTACACGCGCAGCATATTCTCGATGTCACTTCGTTCGTTGCCACGTGTATCGGCATAGGACGACGCGATCATGCCAACAAGTCTGCGCCGCTCCTTGTCCCCGGCCGCTTCCATTCCGTCAGCTACCCAGGTACGCAGCTCCTCTTCCGGTTCGGACGCCGGCTCACCACAGCCGCCCAGCACCAGCGCAGCCAGTGTAAGTGTGCACAACGTTCGGGTGAGCCTGTTCATCATCTGCTAAAGTCTACTGGCAACGAAGGTCCTAATTGGTCAAATTCGCCCAAAATGTGACGAGGTTCTCACTAAATGTCAGTCAAGCTACTCAGCGAAAGCATGGGCTCTACGATGACCGACGACGATCAGGCCAAAATCGAGCGGATTTTGTCGTTCTGGTTCAAGGAACAGGAGCTGTCCGCGCCCCAGATTGACCGGCGCATGGACATCTGGTTTGGCGGAGACTCGGTCTTGGATCACGAAATCGAGAAGGAGTTTTCCGACGACATCGAGCGGGCCAGTGAGGGCAAGCTCGATCACTGGACCGACGAACCGCACGGGCGCCTGGCGGTGATTCTCTTGCTCGATCAGTTCCGCCGAAACATCTTCCGCGGCACGGTGAAGGCTTTCTCGCATGACAAGGTCGCGCTGAAGCTCTGCGTCGAAGGCGCCATGGAAAAGAAGGACAAGGGGCTGACACCGATTGAGCGTGTGTTCTTCTACATGCCTCTGCAACATGCCGAATCTCGCAAGGTACAGGCCAAATCGGTCGAGCTGTATGAGCGGCTTGCCGAGTCCGTGTCACCGACGCTGCAGGAAACGTTCCTGACGGTCGCGCAGTTCGCCGAACTGCACAAGGACATCATCGATCAGTTCGGGCGCTTTCCGCACCGTAACAGCCTGCTCGGGCGCGAGAACACACCAGAAGAAGACGAGTACCTCGCGGGCGACAGCCCCGACTTCGGCCAGGGCGGCTAGACGGGAGCTACCGGGCCCGCGACAGGCGATTGAAGCGCCAGGTCAGCAGGACGGCCGCAAGCGTGAGACCGACGATAAACGCCGCCCAGATCCGGTTCGCCGGCAACTGGTAGGTAATCGTTGCCATGTAGGCCAGCGGGAACGCCACAACCCAGAACGAGAAGATATTGATCGCCATCGGGAACGCCGTGTCCTTGTAGGCACGCAAAACGGCCGCGGCTGAAATCTGCACGCCATCGGCTACCTGGAACAGCGCCGCGACCAGCAACAGGCTGAGCGCGATGCCGGTAACGACGACGTCGTCCGTGTAGAACTTGATAATGAAGTCCCTAAATACGAGCAACACGAGCGCGGAAAACGCCATGAACAGGGCGCTCATCGTAATGCCCGCGAATCCTGCCGTGCGGGCATCGGCAGTGCGGCCTGCGCCGAGCATGTGCCCGACCTGAACGGTCGTTGCCGAGCTCAGTGCCAGCGGAATCATGAACATCGCCGATGCATAGCTGATTGCGATCTGGTGTGCGGCCGTGATCTCGACGCCCCGCGTCCCGACCATGATCGAAACAACCGCGAACAGGCCAACCTCCGCGGTGATCATGATCGAGATCGGCACGCCAAGCTTGATGACCTCCGCGAACAGCGACGGACGAAATTGTCCGATCCTCGTGAATATCTCGAGCTTCTTCAGCTTCGGGCTGATGGTCATGTAGAAAGAAAGCGCGAAGAACACAATCCACATCGTGATAGCGCTCGCATACGCACAGCCTTCGACACCCAGGGCCGGCGCGCCGAAGTGCCCGAACATCAATATGTAGTTCAGGAATACATTGCAGATCAGCGAGAATACTGACGTAAACATGATCGGGCGCGTGTAGCCGATTCCTTCGGACGTAAATCGCAGCGCGATGAACATCAGGATGCCGGGGGCCCCAAAGAGGAGCGCCCGGAGGTACTCGACAGTCAGGTCACGAAACCCGGTATCGATGCCGATAAATGTCAGGACTGGTTCCGCCAGCGGCCGACCGCTCAACAGGATGACAACGCCCAGTGCGAAGCCGAGATAGAGGCCGTGGCGCGTGTACCGGCCAATCTTGTTGGCCTCCCCGGCCCCGTAGTGACGCGCGATAATCGGCGACAGCGCCATCAGGACACCCATGCAAGCCGAGAACGCCAGCATCCAGGTATTGTGTCCCACAGAAACGGCCGCAAGCGCATCCGCGCCCAGCCTGCCTGACATGACCGTATCCGCAAGCCCCATCCCTGCGACCGCGAGAAAATTTATGATCAGCGGACCACCGATGCGGGCGATCGAAACAGACTGGGAACGGAATGACGCGGAGATCAGGGTCATGCGCGCATCTTAACCTACCGGTTAAGTCATTGAATGGTGTAAAGTTGCGTCGCCCCTGAGTTAATACCGGAACGGAGATTTAGGTATGTTGCACGACGGACGAGCTATACGGGTTGCTGTGGTGGGTGGATCACGCATTCCTTTTTGCCGCTCTCATTCGATGTATCGGGACTATTCGAACAAGGACCTGATGACCGCCGCTCTCGACGGCCTTATCAATAAGCTCGACCTGAAGGGTCAGACGCTTGGCGACGTCGCCGTAGGTGCGGTCGTCAAACATTCGAGAGACTGGAACCTCGCTCGCGAAAGCGTCATCGAGTCTGGACTTAACATACGTACGCCGGCGGTCGACGTACAGCGCGCCTGCGGCACCAGCTTCGAAGCCGCGATCATGATTGCCAACAAGATTGCGCTGGGCCAGATCGAATCCGGAATCGCCGGCGGCACGGACACAGTGAGCGACGCACCCATCGTGTACAACGATGACTACCGGCGCATGCTCCTCGACATGCATGCCGCGCACTCGCCACTTGAGCGCATCAAGCCCATCTTTCGCTTTCGGCCGCGATTCCTGAAACCGGAGTTCCCCGGGGTTGCGGAACCGCGCACCGGCCTGTCCATGGGCGAGAGCACAGAGCTCACGGCCAAGGAGTGGGACGTGCAGCGCGAACACCAGGATCAACTGGCATTAGCGAGCCATATGAAAGCGGCTGCAGCCTACGACGAAGGATTCTACGAAGACCTCGTCATACCGTTTGACGATGTCGAGGAAGACAACAACATTCGTCGTGACTCGACCTTCGAGAAACTGTCAGCCCTGAAGCCTGCGTTCGATCGAAGCGGAGAAGGGACGATGACGGCCGGCAACAGTACACCGCTGACCGATGGCTCTGCCGCCGTACTTTTCGCAGCAGAAGACTGGGCACGCAAGAAGAACCTGCCGATACTCGCGTACCTGACGTTTGTAAAAGTCGCCGCAGTTGATTTCATCGACAGCGAGGGCCTGCTCATGGCGCCTGCGTATGCCGTGTCCGACATGCTCAAGGAAGCGAACCTGAATTTGCAGGACTTTGACTTCTACGAGATTCACGAGGCATTCGCCGCGCAGACAATCGCGACACTCAAGGCCTGGCAGTCCGAAGAGTTCTGCCGTACCAAGCTCGGACGGAGCGAACCAATGGGGCCGATCGACCTGTCACTGCTTAATACGAAAGGTGGCAGTATTGCGATAGGTCACCCATTCGCCGCGACAGGCGCCCGGATCATCGGCACTATGGCGAAGCTGCTTCAGGAAAAAGGCTCTGGCCGTGGCCTGATCTCAATATGCACGGCAGGTGGCATGGGCGTCTCAGCCATCATGGAGGTTAAATAGCCGTACACGGGGGACACGATGGCAGACCTTAGCGCGTATCTTGCCACGCTAAACGGTTTTTTGTGGCACGAGTACGTGCTATACGCGATCGTTGGCACCGGTCTCTTGTTCACGATCTGGAGCGGTTTTTCACAATACCGTGCCTTGACTCACGGACCCATGGTCATTCGCGGCGTCTATGATGACCCTGACGATCCAGGCGCCATTAATCACTTCCAGGCACTGTCGGCTGCGCTGTCTGCGACCGTCGGGCTCGGCAACATCGGCGGCGTCGCGCTGGCTATCGCACTGGGCGGGCCGGGCGCCGTATTCTGGATGTGGGTCATCGGCTTGTTGGGCATGTCGATCAAGCTCACCGAAGTAACGTTGTCGATGCTCTATCGCAACACCGACGATCCCGATAATCCGCATGGCGGACCGATGTGGGTGGCCGCCAGAGCGCTGGAACGGCGCGGCATGGCCGGCCTGGGCCGAACTATCGGAGTCATTTTCTGCCTGACCTTGCTCGTTTCTACCGCAACCGGAGGCAACATGTTCCAGGCATGGAACGTGGGTGAATTAACCGAAGAGTATTTCTCGGTCCCCAGCTGGATAAGCGGCATCGTGCTTGCGCTGATCGTCGGCGCCGTCATTATTGGCGGCATCAAGCGCATCGGCAAAGTTGCCGCAACCATCGTGCCGCTGATGGTCGCCCTGTATCTGGTAGCCGGGACCTACGCGCTTGCCGTGAACATCGGCAACATACCGGGCATGTTCGCGCTGATCATTAAATCTGCCTTCTTGCCGACCGAGGCCGGTGGAGCTTTCATCGGCGGTACTGCCGCTTCTGCCTTCCTGTTTGGCTTGAAGCGCGCGGCGTTTTCGAACGAGGCAGGACAAGGCTCCTCGCCGATCGCACATTCAGCGGCGAAGACCGACGAGCCGGTACGCGAAGGCATTGTCGCGGGCCTTGAGCCGTTCATCGACACGGTCGTCGTCTGCACGTTCACTGCGTTGATCATTCTGTCCACTGGCATTTGGAATCGCGCGCCGGATGTTCCGTTGGACGCCTTGCCGGTCGCGACACAGACACAAGATGGCTGGCAATTTTCCGAGACGCCGCTTCCAGGTTATGACTGGGTTGACGGCGACACGACCATGATCGTCGTCGAAGCGCACGAAAACCCAACCACAGGAACGATACTTCACCGCATCGAGGGCACGGTTCACGCCACCGGTTCAGAGTTTTCGACAGTCTGGGATACGTTTGTCGGGCCAACGTCACCGGCCATTGTCGGCGGCGGCCTTTATCGAAGCTACATAGGTGCAACGCTGACTGCGAAAGCCTTCGATACCGTGATACCCGGACTCGGCAAATGGCTGGTATCCATCGCTGCCTGGCTGTTCGCCATATCCACCATCATCTCGTGGAGCTATTACGGTGAGCAGGGCATGGTGTTCCTTGCCGGCGAAAGATCCGTGCTGGGATACAAACTGGTTTATTGCATGCTGATCATTGTCGCGACTCTCGGCCTCGTACAGACCGATACGGATCTCGATAACGTGACGGGCGTAGGAACCGGCGTCATGTTATTTGCGAATATCCCGATCTGCTGGTTCTTCGGCTACCAGGCGATGCGCGCTTACAAGGAATATATTGGCCGACTGAATTCCGGTCGCATGGGCCCGGATCATCCGCCACCCCATCTCGACGACCTGCTTTCCGGTCGCGACGTAGAGAAATAGCTACGGAGCGGGCGCTTCGAAATCCACGATTGTCGTTTCACCGTCGACAATGCTGACGTCCATGTTGACTGCCGAGAATACGAGTTCGTCTTCTTCCTCGGCATCGTCCAGATCCGCCTGACAGGTAAAAGCCGCTGTGTACTCCCCGGCCGAAACATAGCTAATCATATAAGTCAGATCGTCTCCAACGGTTGCCGTAACAACGGGGTCTGTCTCAACGCCTCGAATATCGAGAGGATTTTCCACGACACCTTCGTACAGATAAACGGCGTTACCGACAGTTGCGTCGTCGCCGCAGTCGCCAGCCGTAGTGAGTGCTTCAGCCACCGAACCCTCAAGCGTGCCGAAGGCAGCCATGTCAGTGACGCGAAGCGCCGGGCGCAGGTTCATCCCCGGTTGTCCTCGCGGATCCGACAATGCTTTACGCAAATCCCAGTCGACCACCAGGTTTGTCGACATGTTCTGGGTCACCGTGAAACCGCTAACGAGCTTCAATCCGCTTTGAGTGCCGCTCGGGATGCGCAATTCAACGTAGCTGTCATCAGCCAATCGAACGAAGGAATCCATAACGTTGTCGAATTCGGCGTTGACGGCGAGCCGCATCCAGTTGTACGGCCCGACAGGGACACGAGTATCGGGCAAAAGCTGTTCTGTCATGCCGTCTTGAAGTTCAAGGAGATTTATCGACTTCGGTGAATCGAATGTAAATTCGATCTCGTCGCCACCCTGCGGCTTCAGCGTAACGCCCGCGAATTCAACCCAGACTTCGGAAACGTTATCGACAGCCGCATCCGTTATCGAGATATTGACGACGCCCGTTGCATCGCCGGCTGCTCCTGATCCGCCGCTACTGCACCCGGCCGCTACGCACGCAATAAATGCCAACGTAAAGAGTTTATTCACGATAATTCCCTGATCCGTAGCTACAGCAATCTTCAGTCGCCAAGATATCAGCGTATCGACGCGCCGATATAGAAGATTTCACATAAGCCTGTAGAAAGTCGTCACTCGTCACCGGCTCTGCTTTCGTTTCTCCTGTAAAGCGTTGAAGGCCTTGTCAAAGCGGTCCTTGGCCTGTGCCGTGATGCCGCCACGTTTGTGTTCTTCGACCATGAATTTCTCGAGTCGGCCGACGATGTCATCCATCTTTGCATCGTGGAAAGGTTCGAGGTGCCTGACATCTGCCGGAGCGTTCTCCAGTGCTCCGAAAAGGTCTATCCATCGCTCACTCTGTTTGCCAACACCAAGCAGTTGATAGAACTGTGTGCCCGGCCTGCCGCCTTCGCTGGAGAACAGGCTCACGATTCCGACGATCAGGGAGGTCGGCACGAGCACGAGATCGCGGAGTCCATCGACGACAAGTTTGGCCTGCAGGACGAGGATGTCACGCGCCAGTGTCCAGCGTTCCGAGGCATGGGGGTTTGTTTCCGGGGCTTCATTCATTGGGGTTTCACACGACAAATGTCAATTAAGACAAGCAATTATAACCTGTTCGGCTGGCGCCCGGCGTGGCTTTACAGTACTGTTGAGCGCGTCTGAAACCGTTGTCCAGACTTATGCCAAGCTACGAATCAACACCAGGATTCAAACACGGGCTTTCAGAGTCGATGGGAATTCTACTCGTCAACCTGGGAACACCGGAGGCGCCGACGTCGAAGGCTGTCCGCCGCTTCCTAAAGCAGTTCCTGTCCGACCCACGGGTCATCGAATATCCCCGATGGCTCTGGTGGCTGATTCTGAACGGCATAATTCTGCGAATTCGCCCGTCACGGTCGGCCGCAGCCTATCGAAAAATCTGGACCGACGACGGCTCGCCGTTGATGATTTTCTCGAAGGCCATTGCCGGCAGCATACAGACGCAACTCGACGTCCGTTTACCCGGCTCGACGAAAGTCGAACTCGCCATGAGCTACGGCGAACCTTCCATCGACTCCGCGATCGACCGCCTGCTCGCCAACGGTGCCAGGCGTCTCCTGGTGCTACCGATGTACCCGCAGTACTCGGGAACGACAACGGCATCTGTATTCGATGCCGTTGCCCGCAAGCTGAATCGCCTGCGCTGGATCCCCGAAACACGATTCATCAATCAGTACCACGATGAGCGTGGCTATATCGCTTCGCTGGCCGCAAGTATCCGCGAATTCTGGAGAGAGAACGGACGAG
>Ga0209567_10000359_pt1 | contig 24726 bp, 18 predicted proteins | sample COG_12_FD_184756 | JGI IMG/M metagenome (GOLD analysis project Ga0209567, IMG submission 184756) | Pelagic marine sediment microbial communities from the LTER site Helgoland, North Sea, for post-phytoplankton bloom and carbon turnover... | ecosystem: Environmental > Aquatic > Marine > Neritic... | reverse complement strand
TCCGAATTTTTAGGCCAGTAGCTCAATTGGCAGAGCGGCGGTCTCCAAAACCGCAGGTTGGGGGTTCGATTCCCTCCTGGCCTGCCACTGTAACCTGGGAAAGATTGTGATTGACAAAGTTAAACTTGCTGCCGCAGTCGTCCTCGTCGTGGCCGGCCTCGTCGGCTTTTACTATTTCGATGAGTTGTCCGTTTTACTGCGGGCCGGGATGGTCATCGTGGGCGTTATTGCTGGTGCCGCGGTAGCGCTAACCTCAGCGCAGGGTCAGGCGGCATGGGAATTTGCCAAGGGAGCGCGGATGGAACTCAGAAAGGTGGTCTGGCCGACGCGCCGGGAAACGATACAGGGCACCGGTATCGTGCTTCTGATGGTGATCGTGGTGGGTTTGTATCTGTGGATACTGGATACCGCTCTGTTCTGGATCGTGTACGACTTGGTGCTGAATACGGGGGCCTAGAAATGGAAGACAAATCACATCAGAAACGCTGGTACGTGGTGCATGCCTTTTCAGGATTTGAAAAGCATGTCGCCGAAGCCCTCAAGGAACACATAAGACGCGCCGGAATGGAAGACAGCTTTGGCGAAATCCTCGTGCCGACGGAGGATGTCGTGGAAATGAAAGGCGGGCAGAAGAGAACAAGCGAGAGGAAGTTCTTTCCCGGATATGTGCTGGTGCAGATGGAGATGAACGACCATAGCTGGCACTTGGTCAAAAGCGTGCCTCGGGTAACCGGCTTCATCGGTGGCACCAGTTCGAGGCCAACGCCGATTAGCGACAAGGAAGCCCAGGCAATCATGCAGCAGGTCAAGGTGGGCGCTGAGCATCCTAGACCGAAATTTTCTTTCGAGCCCGGAGAGCTCGTGCGGGTAGTAGACGGACCGTTCGCGGATTTCAACGGCACGGTTGAGGACGTGAATTTCGAGAAATCCAAACTGCGTGTGGCGGTCTCCATTTTCGGACGCTCCACGCCGGTAGAGCTGGATTTCAGTCAGGTGGACAAAGGCTAGGCGATAGTGGTGGTAAGAGTTTCAACCCGGCGAACATTGTCGATTTGATCCGATTCATTTATTTGGCGGGGAGCCCGAAGGCCCTGACAGGCAGGTACGGCGTTTGAACCCGGGAGATTGAAATATGGCAAAGAAGGTAGACACACTCATCAAACTGCAGGTACCTGCAGGGGAGGCCAACCCGAGTCCGCCTGTGGGCCCGGCTCTGGGACAGCACGGCGTGAACATCATGGAATTCTGCAAAGCGTTCAATGCGGAAACCCAGGATGTGGAAAAGGGTATGCCGATTCCCGTGGTGATCACGGTATACACCGACAAGAGCTTCACGTTCATCAAGAAGACGCCGCCCGCTGCGGTGCTGCTCAAGAAAGCCGCCCAGGTTGCGAAAGGCAGCGCCGAACCGAATCGAGACAAAGTGGCGAAAGTAACGCGCCGGCAGCTTGAAGAGATCGCAACTATAAAGATGGCGGATCTCAATGCCAACGATATGGATCATGCGGTCCGGATCATCGCGGGCAGCGCGCGGTCCATGGGCATCGAAACCGAGGGAGTCAAATAATGTCCGTGTCGGGAAAAAGAATGACGGGCCAGGCGGCGAAGGTGGAGCTCGGCAAGTTTTATGATTTCGATGCCGCAATCGATCTGGTCAGGCAGACCGCATCGGCGAAGTTTGATGAGTCCGTGGACGTGTCCGTAAATCTTGGAGTGGATGCGCGGAAGTCCGACCAGAACGTGCGCGGTGCAACAGTGTTGCCGAGGGGCACGGGTAAAGTGATGAAGGTCGCGGTATTCGCCGATGGACCCGACGCCGAAGCCGCTGCCAACGCCGGAGCAGACGTGGTGGGAATGGACGATCTGGCCGAAAAAGTGAAGGCCGGCGAATTCGATTTCGACGTCGTCATTGCGACGCCGGCGAGCATGAAGGTGGTTGGACGTCTCGGACAGATTCTGGGACCAAGAGGGCTGATGCCCAATCCCAAAGTCGGCACCGTGTCCAATGATGTGGGTAAAGCGGTGGAAAATGCCAAGGCCGGCCAGATCCAGTTCCGCAACGACAAGGCCGGAATTATCCACTGCTCCATCGGCAAGGCTTCGTTCGAGCCGGAGGCGCTGAAAGAAAACTTGACCGCATTGCTGGGGGCGTTGCAGAAGGCAAAGCCGCCGGTGGCCAAGGGCCAGTATTTTCGACGAGTTACCCTGTCCACAACGATGGGCCCGGGTATACGCGTCGATAGAGCGACATTGCCGATTTAGGCCTGTCGCATCAAAGGTGCTGCCAATATCCGGATGTGGCTGCCAGCAGGTATGGCCGCCGACCGCGTATGGCAGTGTTGTCAAAGACCGCAGGTACCGCAAGGTTTAATTTCCTGCGCAGACGGCGGACAGTTCAGGGTGAAAAGGCTTCCTGAATTCCTGAATCTGGGCGCCTTAACTTAGGAGGTATGCTCAACCATGAGCCTGAGTCTTGAAGACAAAAAGGCGGTTGTCGAGCGGGTGTCGGGCGTGTTGTCCGAATCCCAGACAGCAATCGTCGCGGAATACCGTGGATTGACCGTAGAAAAGATGACGAGCTTGCGAAGAGAAGCCAGAGAAGCCGGTGTCTTTTTGCAGGTGGTCAAGAACACGCTTGCGCGACGGGCCGTAAAGGGTTCCGATTTCGAGTGTCTGGACGAACACTTGATTGGGCCGCTTGCGCTGGCCGCATCGGAAGACCCGGTGGCGGCGGCGAAAGTGCTGAGCAAGTTCGAGAAGGCAAATGACGTTTTCTCGATCAAGATTGGAGCAATGTCCGGTGCGCTACTGTCCCAGGAAGAAATAAGCGCTCTGGCAAAACTGCCCGGTCGTGAAGAATTGCTCGCAACACTACTCGGCACAATGCAGGCGCCCGTCGTCAAGTTCGTGCAAACGCTCAACGAGGTGCCGTCGAAATTCGTGCGCACGCTGGCGGCTGTAAACGATGCAAAAACGGCGGCTTAGCTCGACAGATAAAACACTATCTATAATTCAGGAGTTTTAGAAATGGCTGTTACTAAAGAAGACATTTTAGAATCGATTGGCAATATGTCAGTACTCGAATTGTCCGAGTTGATCAAGGACATGGAAGAGAAATTCGGCGTATCGGCCCAGGCGGCCGTAGCCGTTGCGGCGCCGGCCGCGGGCGGCGGTGAAGCCGAAGCGGCTGAAGAGAAGACCGAATTCGATGTCGTTCTGACCAGTTTTGGTGAGAACAAGGTTTCCGTGATCAAGGCCGTACGCGCCATTACCTCCCTTGGTTTGAAAGAAGCCAAGGATCTGGTCGAAGGTGCGCCTGCGCCGGTAAAAGAAGCGGCAGGTAAAGACGATGCCGAGGAGATCAAGAAGCAGTTGGAAGAAGCAGGCGCATCCGTCGAGCTCAAATAAGAGCTATCGACATCGCGCTCTGTACGGCATTCAAACGCATCAGGCTGGGGATATCATCCACCGGCCTTTTGCTGTTTGTGCAAGGCAACGAAATCCGGTAATTCCGAGAGGTATCCATGGGTTATTCCTTTACTGAAAAGAAGCGGCTACGTAATAGCTTTAGCAAGCGTCCAAGTGTTTTACGTGTGCCTTATCTGCTGGCCACACAAAAGGATTCCTACAAGAAATTCCTGCAGGCGGACGCCAGCCACGAAAACAGGAGGGAACGGGGGCTGCAGGCTGCATTTCGATCCGTGTTTCCGATCGAAAGTTACAACGGCAACGCCGCTCTGGAGTTCGTCAGCTACCGGCTGGGATCGCCGCCATTCGACGTCAAGGAGTGCCAGCAGCGCGGCCTGATATTCGCCGCACCGCTGCGCGTGCTGCTGCGACTGGTGATCTACCAGAAGGACGAATCCACGGGCAGCAAGTCCGTCAAGGACGTCAAGGAGCAGGAAGTCTACATGGGTGAAATCCCGTTGATGACGGACAACGGCACTTTCGTAATCAACGGCACCGAACGCGTGATCGTGTCGCAGCTGCACCGGTCTCCCGGGGTGTTCTTCGATCACGACCGCGGCAAGACCCACTCTTCCGGCAAGCTGTTGTTTTCCTCCCGGGTCATTCCCTACCGGGGATCCTGGCTGGATTTTGAATTCGATCCGAAGGACCTTCTGTACATCCGCATCGACCGTCGCAGGAAGCTGCCTGCAACCATCCTGCTGCGGGCCCTTGGCTTTACCGCCCAGGAAGTGCTGGAGATCTTTTTCGACAACGATACGTTCCATCTGTCTGCCAGGGACATCAAGATGGACCTGGTTCCCCAGCGCCTGCGAGGGCAGCAGGTCCTTTTCGACATCACCAACGGAAAAGGTGAGGTCATGGTGGAAGCCGGGAGACGCATTACCGCACGGAATGTGCGGGAGCTGGAAAAGTCCCGGGTCAGAAAGCTCGAAGTTCCGGCGACGTACCTCACGGGCAGGACCCTTGCAAAGGATATCATCGACCCCGACACCGGTGAGCTGCTGCTAGAGGCAAACACGGTCATTACCGAAGAGATCATCGATCAGCTGATCGAAAAGAAGTTCAAGACGCTGGAAACAATCTATACCAACGATCTCGACAAGGGCTCGTATGTGTCCGACACGCTCCGTATCGACACGACCACCAACGAGCTCGAGGCCCAGGTGGAAATTTACCGGATGATGCGCCCGGGCGAGCCGCCGACAAAAGAGGCCGCGCATGCGCTGTTCAACAACCTGTTTTTCAATGCCGACCGTTATGATCTGTCAGCGGTCGGCAGGATGAAGTTCAACCGCCGGCTCGGACGCGAGGGCGATGAAGGACCCGGCACCCTCAGCAAGGAAGACATCATCGACGTCATGCGTACGCTCATCGACCTCAAGAATGGACACGGAGAGATCGATGACATCGATAATCTGGGCAATCGCCGCGTGCGATCCGTCGGCGAACTGGTCGAGAACCAGTTCCGCGTCGGCCTCGTTCGCGTCGAACGCGCGGTCCGCGAGCGACTGAGCGTCGCTGAATCCGAGAACCTGACCCCGCAGGAGCTGATCAACGCCAAACCGGTGTCTGCGGTAGTGCGGGAATTTTTTGGCTCCAGCCAGCTGTCCCAGTTCATGGACCAGACCAATCCCCTGTCGGAAGTAACTCACAAGCGACGCGTATCCGCGCTGGGCCCCGGCGGCCTGACCCGGGAGCGCGCTGGTTTCGAGGTTCGCGACGTGCACCCGACCCACTACGGCCGCGTATGTCCTATCGAAACGCCGGAAGGGCCCAACATTGGACTCATCAATTCGCTGGCGTGCTACGCGCGCACCAACGACTACGGATTTTTGGAAACACCCTACCGCAAGGTGACGGCTAGTAAGATAACCAATTCGATCGAATATCTCTCGGCTATCGAGGAGCGCAATTTCGTTATCGCCCAGGCCAATGCCACCGTTGATGACAAGGGCAAGCTGACCGATGAGCTGGTGTCCTGTCGCCACAAGAACGAATTTACTCTGTCCACCCCGGACCGCATCGATTACATCGACGTTGCGCCATCCCAGATCGTGTCGGTGGCGGCATCCCTGATCCCGTTCCTTGAACATGACGACGCCAACCGCGCTCTAATGGGATCGAACATGCAGCGTCAGGCGGTTCCCACCATACGCAGCGAAAAGCCGCTGGTTGGGACGGGAATGGAGAGAATTGTGGCGGTCGATTCGGGTGTGACCGTGGTCGCCCGGCGCGGAGGTATCGTGGACTCCGTCGATGCGGGACGCATCGTGGTCCGGATCAATGACGATGAGGCCCTACCCGGAGAACCCGGCGTGGATATCTACAACCTGATCAAGTACCAGCGATCGAACCAGAATACGACCATCAACCAGCGGCCCCTGGTCAAAGTCGGCGACGCCATCGCCAAGAGCGACGTACTGGCGGACGGCCCTTCCACCGACATGGGCGAGCTGGCCCTGGGCAGGAATGTGCTGGTGGCGTTCATGCCCTGGAGTGGCTACAACTTCGAGGACTCGATACTGATCTCGGAACGCATGGTGCAGGAAGATACCTATACCACGATACACATCGAGGAGCTGTCCTGCGTAGCCCGCGACACCAAGCTGGGATCCGAGGAAATCACCCGGGACATTCCGAATGTCGGTGAAGCCGCATTGTCCAAGCTGGACGAATCCGGAATCGTGTATATCGGCGCCGAGGTCACTTCCGGTGATATCCTCGTGGGCAAGGTGACGCCGAAGGGCGAGACTCAGCTCACGCCGGAAGAAAAACTGCTTCGCGCCATCTTCGGGGAAAAGGCATCCGACGTGAAGGATACCAGCCTGCGAATGCCGTCGAGCATGTCGGGCACCGTGATCGATGTCCAGGTGTTCACTCGCGACGGCGTCGAAAAAGACGCACGAGCCAAGCAGAACGAGGACCAGGAACTCGCACGAGTTCGCAAGGATCTGAACGATCAGTTCCGCATTGTGGAAGAGGATGCCTACGACCGCATTGAGAAGCTGTTGAGCGGACGCACGGCGGAGGGCGGACCCGGCGACCTCAAGAGCGGGGACAAGGTGGCCAAGACCTATCTCGATGATCTTCCGCGGGACAAATGGTTCGAGGTCCGATTGCGCAATGAAACAGTCAACGAGCAGCTCGAACAGTTGCGGGCGGACCTGGATGCCCAGCGCCAGCATTTCGACGATCTTTTCGACGAGAAGCGCGCCAAGCTGGAATCTGGAGACGATCTGGCGCCGGGCGTGCTGAAGATGGTCAAGGCGTTTGTCGCGGTCAAACGGCGCCTGCAGCCCGGGGACAAGATGGCGGGGCGCCACGGCAACAAGGGGGTCATTTCCAAGATCGTCCCGGTTGAGGACATGCCCTACATGGAGGACGGCACCACCGTCGATATCGTATTGAATCCGCTCGGTGTACCGTCACGAATGAACGTGGGACAGGTACTGGAAACTCATCTCGGATGGGCGGCCCACGAACTTGGAAAGCAGATCGACGCCATGCTGTCGCAGCAGCGCGCGGTCGCGGAGATTCGTCAATATCTGGAAAAGATATACAACCACAGTGGACGCAAGGAAAACTTGAAATCCCTGACCAACGATGAGGTGCTGGAACTGGCCGGAAATCTTCGTGGGGGTGTGCCGATGGCAACGCCGGTATTCGACGGTGCCATAGAAAAGGAGATCAAGGACATGCTGGAGCTGGCACATCTGCCCATAAATGGTCAGTCCGTGCTGCGTGACGGTCGCACTGGAGAACTGTTCGACCGGCCGATCACCGTCGGGTACATGTATATTTTGAAGCTGAATCATCTGGTGGATGACAAGATGCACGCCCGCTCAACCGGCCCTTACAGCCTCATTACGCAGCAGCCGCTCGGCGGCAAAGCCCAGTTCGGCGGGCAGAGATTCGGTGAAATGGAAGTCTGGGCGCTGGAAGCGTACGGCGCGGCCTACACGCTGCAGGAGATGTTGACCGTCAAATCGGATGATGTGGCCGGGCGAACGAAGATGTATGAAAACATCGTGCGAGGTGATCATTACATGGAGGCCAGCATGCCCGAATCCTTCAATGTGCTCATGAAGGAGATCCGTTCCCTGGGTCTCAACATCGAGCTCAAGCATGACTGAACCGGCAGTGTCACGAATCAAGTATGAGGACAAACGATGAAAGATTTGTTTAATCTGTTCAAGCAACCGGGCAAGGTCGAGGACTTCGACGCCATCCGCATTGGAATCGCGTCACCGGAGAAAGTGAGATCCTGGTCGTTCGGCGAAGTGAAAAAGCCGGAGACCATCAATTACAGAACTTTTAAACCAGAGCGTGACGGGCTGTTTTGCGCAAAGTTATTCGGTCCCATGAACGACTATGAGTGTCTGTGCGGAAAGTACAAGCGGCTCAAGCATCGCGGTGTTATCTGCGAAAAATGCGGCGTCGAGGTGACGTTGTCCAAGGTCCGCCGGGAACGCATGGGGCATATCGACCTTGCCAGCCCGGTCGCCCACATCTGGTTCCTCAAGTCGCTGCCGTCGCGGCTGGGTCTGATGCTGGACATGACCGTGCGGGAGATCGAGCGTGTGCTTTATTTCGAGGCCTACGTTGTCGTAGACCCGGGAATGACTCCGCTCGAGTCGCGGATGTTGCTCACCGAGGATGCCTACCTCGAAGCCATCGAACAGTACGGTGATGAATTCAAGGCCGAAATGGGTGCGGAAGCGGTCCGCGCGCTGCTCAAGCGTATTGAACTCAAGGAAGAGGCGGCCAGACTGCGCGGCGAGCTTGAGGACACTACGTCGGAAACTAAAATCAAGAAGCTCACCAAAAGGCTAAAGGTCATCGAGGCATTCATCCACTCGGGCAACAAACCGGAGTGGATGATTATGGAAATCCTGCCGGTGCTGCCGCCCGATCTGCGGCCGCTGGTGCCCCTCGACGGCGGGCGTTTCGCCACCTCCGACCTGAACGATCTCTACCGCAGGGTGATCAATCGGAACAACCGATTGAAGCGCCTGCTGGACCTCAATGCGCCGGATATCATCGTACGCAACGAAAAACGAATGCTCCAGGAATCCGTCGACGCGCTGCTTGACAACGGCCGCCGCGGCAAGGCCATCACCGGAGCCAACAAGCGCCAGCTCAAATCCCTGGCTGATATGATCAAGGGTAAACAGGGCAGGTTCAGGCAGAACCTGCTGGGCAAACGCGTCGACTACTCGGGCCGTTCGGTCATCGTGGTCGGGCCTGCGCTCAAGCTCCACCAATGCGGTTTACCGAAGAAAATGGCGCTGGAGCTGTTCAAGCCGTTCATCTTCAGCAAACTCGAACTTCGAGGCATGGCGACGACCATTAAGCAAGCCAAGAAGATGGTCGAGCTGGAAAGCAGTGAAGTGTGGGACATTCTGGACGAAGTGATCCGCGAACACCCGGTGATGCTGAACAGGGCGCCGACCCTGCACCGGCTGGGGATTCAGGCTTTCGAACCGGTACTGGTCGAAGGCAAGGCTATTCAACTTCACCCGCTTGTTTGTACACCATACAATGCGGACTTCGACGGTGACCAGATGGCGGTGCATGTGCCCCTTTCCATCGAGGCGCAGCTCGAAGCGCGGTCGCTGATGATGTCAACGAATAACATACTTTCTCCGGCGAACGGTGAACCCATCATTGTGCCGTCACAGGACATCGTGCTCGGTTTGTACTACATGACCCGCGAGAAAGTGAACGTTCCGGGGGAGGGCCGCATTTTGACGGATGTCGAGGAAGTGGGCCGGGCGTACAACGTCGGTCAGCTGTCCCTGCACGCGCGGATCAAGGTTCGGATTCGTGAAACCGTTACGGACGAGGACGGCGGTCGGGTCGAGACTTTCAAGCTGTACGATACCACGGCCGGCCGGGCGCTGTTGTCCGAGATCCTGCCCGCCGGAATGTCTTTCGAACTCATCAACCAGCCGCTGAAGAAGAAGCAGATTTCGGAGGTCATCAACTTCTGCTACCGGAAGGTCGGGTTGAAAGATACGGTCATCTTCGCGGACAAGCTCATGTACACGGGCTTCCACTATTCGGCGAGAGCGGGGATCTCCATCGGGGTCGACGACATGGTTATCCCTAACGACAAGGAGCCCATCCTGCATAGCGCCGAGCACGAAGTAAAAAACATCCAGGAGCAGTACATCTCAGGCCTGCTGACTGATGGTGAACGCTACAACAAGGTTGTCGATATATGGACGCGCACGAGTGAACAGGTTGCCTCCTCCATGATGGACGAACTCGGCACCGACGAAGTCAAGGACGCCAAGGGAAATGATGTCAAACAGGAATCGTTCAACTCGATCTATATGATGGCCGATTCCGGCGCGCGGGGCAGCCATGCCCAGATCCGACAGCTTGCAGGTATGCGCGGTCTGATGGCCAAACCCGACGGCTCCATCATCGAAACGCCGATTACGGCCAATTTCCGCGAAGGTCTGAACGTATTGCAGTACTTCATTTCGACCCACGGCGCCAGAAAAGGCCTCGCCGACACGGCGCTCAAGACCGCGAACTCAGGATATCTCACGCGCCGGCTGGTCGATGTCTGCCAGGACCTGGTCGTCACGGAGGAAGACTGCGGTACGACCAGCGGTATCGCCAGGCAGGCGCTGGTGCAGGGTGGCGAAGTGGTCATCCCCATTCGTGACCGCATTCTGGGCCGTGTGGTGTTGGGGGATGTTCTCGACACGGAGGGCATCCCTCTGGTCGCGGACGGCGAAATGCTCGATGAGAAATCTGTAACCTTGATCGAACAGAACAACGTGGACCGCCTCAACGTCCGCTCCCCCGTGACTTGTGAAACACGTTACGGCATCTGCGCCAAGTGCTACGGGCGTGATCTGGGCCGCGGACACATGATTAATGTCGGTGAGGCCGTTGGTGTGATCGCGGCGCAGAGTATCGGTGAACCTGGCACGCAGCTCACCATGAGGACCTTCCATATCGGCGGCGCCGCGTCTCGAGCCGCCGCGGTGAGCAAGGTCGAAGTCAAAACCAATGGCAGCGTCAAGCTCAACAATATCAAGCTGGTGTCCAACCCCGAAGGGCGTCAGATCGTGGTTACCCGTTCGGGGGAACTGGTTGTCCAGGACAGCAAAGGTAGTGAGAGAGAGCGCTACAAACTGCCATACGGTGCGGTGCTCAATGTCAATGACGGTGATGAGGTCGAAGCCGGCCAACAGGTCGCTAACTGGGACCCTCATACGCATCCGATCATTACCGAAGTGGCGGGCACCATCCAATTTACGGATCTTGCCGAAGGGGAGACGGTCAATAGCCAGACCGACGACCTGACCGGCGTCACGACGTACGTCGTTATCGATCCCAAGCACCGTCGCGGCGGCGCGAGGGACACCCGGCCCCTGATCAGCCTGGTCGACAGCAAGGGAGAGACGCTGATGTTCGCAGGGTCCGACGTACCGGCGCGATACTTTATGCCACCTGGCGCCATCGTAATGGGCAAGGATGGCCAGAAGGTATCCATTGGCGACGTCCTGGCCCGTATACCGCAGGAATCATCCAAGACCAGGGATATTACCGGTGGTCTGCCCCGGGTTGCCGAACTGTTCGAAGCAAGAAAACCCAAGGATCCCGCCGTGCTGGCGGGCAACTCCGGTGTCGTTTCCTTCGGCAAGGAGACCAAGGGCAAGCAGCGGCTAATCATCAGCGACAAGGACGGGGAGGATCACGAGTACCTGATTCCCAAGGGCATGAACATAACCGTGTTTGAGGGAGAGTCCGTAGAGCAGGGCGAAATGATCGTGGACGGACCTCCCATAGCCTCGGATATTCTGGACCTTCTCGGGGTGGAATCGCTGTGTGACTACATTGTGGATGAAGTCCAGGACGTATACCGGTTGCAGGGTGTGAAGATCAATGACAAGCACATTGAAGTGATCGTGCGCCAGATGCTCCGCAAGGCCGCCATCGTCGATCCCGGAGACACGCTGTTGCTTCCGGGTGAGCAAGCGGAGCGTGCCCGTGTACTGGACGAGAACGAACGCATCGAATCCGAGGGCGGCAATCCGGCGACCTACAACAGGGTTCTACTGGGCATTACCAAAGCGTCGCTGACGACGGAATCGTTTATCTCCGCCGCATCTTTCCAGGAAACCACGCGTGTGCTGACCGAGGCCTCGTTGAATGGCAAGGTCGACCGGCTGCGAGGACTCAAGGAAAACGTCATCGTGGGACGACTGATCCCGGCCGGCTCCGGTCTTGCCTATCACGAAGAGCGCCTTCGCCTGCGCCGAGAGGATGCCAGCAAGGCCAATGAACTCGAGCAACTGCTGGGTGGTGAACCGGACCGCGACGCCGCTAACGAAGCCGGTGAAGACGGCTCGGATTCGTCACAGGAAAGCGAGGCCGCAAGCGCTTAACGTTCGATTAGGACCGCGCCGTTTTCACGCTGAGCCAACAGGCCGGCTTGTTGTTCAAGCCGGCCTTTTTATTGATGTAACCGTTCAAATCCACCAAGACAAGATCTATGCCCACCCGAACAGTCGAAATCATCAATCTGCCCGTGACTACTCCCGGAACAGCTCGTCAGATCAAGGTGATCCGCTACGGTTCTCCCGGTTCGCACCCCAAAGTTTATGTGCAGACGTCACTTCACGCAGACGAAATACCGGGCATGCTGGTCACTCACCACCTCGATCGGATGCTCGGGCGGGCCGATCGGGAAGACAGGATCAAGGGTGAGATCGTCCTGCTTCCTGTGGCCAATCCGATCGGTCTGAGCCTGTTTCTACGCGGACGCCTCAGCGGCAGGTTCGAACTTGGCAACGGCGTCAACTTCAATCGCAACTACCCGGACGTTTCCGACACGGTAGCAAAGAACGTGGCGGGTAGCTTAACTGAGGATGCGGCAGCCAACGTGTCGGTCATTCGTGAGCATATTCGCGCAGCGATCGACGCGTTTCCGGCCCCCGACGAAACTTCGTTTTTGCGCAAGACACTGATGTTTCTAGCCGCGGATGCGGACGTCTGCCTCGATCTCCATTGTGACTGGGAAGCCGTCATGCACGTGTATCTGGGTACACCGCTATGGCCCGGGGCGCGCGACCTTCCTGCACAAATAGGCGCTCACGCAACCATGCTGGCCGAGGTGTCCGGCGGCAATCCGTTCGATGAAGCGGTTGGGGGTATCTGGTGGGATCTGGCACGCCGATTTCCGCAATATCCGATTCCTCCCGCCTGCCTCAGTAGCACTGTCGAACTGCGCGGTGAAAAGGACATCTCTCACGAGCTTGCACACATGGATGCGGACAACCTGTTCAGATTCTTTGTGCGCCGCGAGGCGGTCGAGGGAGATCCGGGCCCGTTACCCGACCTCCTGACCCCCGCCACACCCCTGGAGGGCGTCGACCCGGTCAAAGCCCCACATCCCGGGGTGGTCATCTACCTCAAAAGTCCGGGTGACCGGATCAGGGCGGGCGAAGCGGTTGCGGAGATCATTGATCCCTGGAACGATGCGAAGACGAAGCACACGCTGGTGCATTCACGCGTCTCGGGCATGATGTTCTCCCGTCGCAGCGACCGTTTCGCCAGAGCCGGCCAGACGCTGTGCCGCGTGGCCGGCCATGATGCCTTGCCGGATCGCATCCGCGGTAGCCTGTTGTCTGATTAGAGGTGATTTCATTCATCGAAATCTGCCGGCGCCAAGACTCCGGTCTCCTGCTGGATCAGACACCGCACCTGAACGTGACCCCGCACGTGTCGGCGGACGACGGTGACGCCTACGTGCCGACGACGCTGGAGCTGGTTTTCCGCAACATGCGGCGTTACCTTGCGGGAGAACCGCTGGTCGACGCGGCGCGCCCGGAATCGGGCTATTGATCGACCTACCAAAACCAACAATCAAAACCGGAGCTGAAGGAGGAAACAAATCATGGCTTACATCGTTCCCGCCACCATGCAGGACGCACTGCCCGATCCTGCGCTAGTCGCGCACAAAAAATCCGAACTGGAACGGGCCGGCGTGAAATATGTTCTATCCTGCTGGATCGATCTGCTCGGGATACCGAAGACCAAGCCCGTGCCGCTGGCTGAATTCGAGGCGCTGTGCGCGGGCAGGGGCCCGCAGTTTGCGGTCCACTCCATATCGTTCGTGCCCGAGCTGGGTCCGTCGGATTCCGACCAGATTCCCGTACCGGATCTCGACACGCTCGTGGTATGCCCGTGGGACCCGACCTGTGCGTGGGTGTTCGCGGACCTGTGGTGGGAGGACAGGCCTTACAACCTGTGCCCGCGTCAGGCCATGAAGCACGCCGTTCAGAGCGCCCACGAAGCGGGGTATACCGTACATGCCGGGGTGGAGCCCGAGTTCATAGTGATGAAATGGCACGAGGGAGACCCCGTCAAGGCCCTGGACGACGACCCGCTTCCGGGTTCGGGACTGCGCCCGCGGCGACAGGCATTCGGTTACGACGCCGAGTATTCGATTGACTCCATGGGTTTTCTGGGTGAGCTCATCGACATCCTGGGTAGACTCGGCTGGGGCCTTCACGATGTCGTCGCCGAGGGTGCCTACTCGCAATTCGAACTGGACTTCAGCTACACCGACGTGCTCGGGATGGCCGACCGGCTGGTGTTCCTGCGTGTACTGCTCAAGGAGGTCGCGAAGAAGCACGGAATGTTCGTCACATTCATGCCCAAGCCGACCACCGGCGACTGGCGCTCCGGGGCGCACATGAACACCTCAATACAGCCTACGGCCCAGCCCGGTCTCAACATCTTCGAGCAGGACGGGAAATGGTCGCCTGATGCGTATCACGCGGTGGCTGGTCTGCTGCGCCACGGCGGCGCGCTCACCGCACTGGCCTGCTCCACGGTCAATTCATACAACGGGCTGGTGCCCAAGGTGGGCGGCTTCGAGGGCGGCGTATACACCTGGGCACCGACGCACATGACCTACGGTTACAACAACCGGTCCGCGATGCTGCGCCTGCCCCAGAACCGCTTCTGCATCGAGAACCGTGCCGCCGACATGTGCATGAACCCCTATTTCGGTCTGGGCATGAGCATCATGTGCATGGTCGAGGGCCTGACCCGTAAATTCGACCCGGGGGAACCTCTAAATCAGGACCTGTACCTGATGTCGGAGGACGATATCGCTGAGTCCGGGGCGCAGCGGCTGCCGCGCAACCTGTTGGAGGCGGTGGAGATCTTGAGGACCGACGATCTTGCGCGGGATTTCCTCGGCGAGACCATGCTGGATTCTTATCTCAAGTACAAGGTGGACGAGTGGGAGAGATACCATCAGACTACGACGGACTGGGAGATGCGGGAGTACCTTCGCTTGTACTGAAACGGATGATTTATCGCGCTTGATGGTTCGCTTATGACAACGGACCACGAAACATTCCGCCTTGGAACCGTGACCTTGCAGTCCGGTGAGGTGCTGCCGGACGCCTGGCTTGCTTACAAGACCTACGGTGCACTCGACGACTCCGCGTCCAACGTCGTGGTGCTGCCCACCTTTTACACCGGAACCCACCAACGCAACGAGGGCTTTTTCGGTGCCGGGCGCGCCATCGACCCCGCCCGGCACTTCATTGTTTCCGTCAACATGTTCGGCAACGGCCTGTCGTCCTCGCCCAGCAACACACCGCCGCCGCACGACGGGCCAAGGTTCCCTGGAACCACACTGTTCGACAACGTCGCCTGCCAGCACCGGCTGCTGACGGAGCGGCTCGGTGTCGAACGAATTGCCCTGGTAGCGGGCTGGTCGATGGCGGGCTGCCAATCCTACCAATGGGCGGTGCAGTATCCCGATTGGGTGGACGCGATACTGCCGTTCTGCGCATCCGCCAGGACCTCGATCCACAACTGGGTATTTCTCGAAGGCGTCAAGGCCGCCCTGCTCGCCGACGCGGACTTCGCGAGGGGCGATTACGGCTCGCCCCCGGTAAAAGGACTCAAGGCCTTCGGCCGTGTTTACGCCGGATGGGCTTTTTCGCAAACGTTTTACCGGGAAAAGCTGTTCGAGCGTTTGGGTTATGACAGCGCCGGGGCGCTGCTCGACGCATGGGGTGAAGATCATCTCGATTGGGATGCCAACGATCTGCTGGCCAAGCTGTGGAGCTGGCAGCAGGGCGATATCAGTGCCAACGCGATCTATGGAAACGACTTCGAAGCGGCGCTGAAATCGATCCGGGCGCGGGCCATCCTGGTGCCTTGCAGCAGCGATCTTTACTTTCCGCCGGAAGACAACGCTATCGAGGCGGCGTTCATGCCGCACGCCGAACTGCGGATCTTCGACTCGCCCTGGGGGCACTGCGTAGCGAACCCGGGCAACGAACCCCGCTTCCACGCATTCCTCGATGACTGCATCGGCGAACTTCTGATGTAGGAGGCGCGCCCTCGCGCCGATTCATCGCGGCGGGGGCGCCGCTCCTACACAATCTGGTTCGGTGTTAACCCGCATTTCTCACCAGGATCCCGAGCGATGGCGCAGGACAGGTGCCGATGAACGCCGGGCTGCAGTGAGATGCATAGCCGGTGCTATGGATCGAATGAAGCCCAAGTGCAGCGGGGCCTGGACCAGCCAGCGCCGGGATAGGCGTTGCCGATACAGACTGTTTTTCAATCAATACCAAATTCCTTGGCATTATCAGTCCTTAATATGAAGTTAAAGCCGCCTGGTGAGAAATGCGGGTTAATTATGTTTGATAAGCCCAGAACCCGATGACGCGCTCCGTGGTCCAGTACGCGGCAACCGCGCCTATCGCATAGGCTGCCGGAACTTCGATCCATTTCGTGCGCGGCATAGAGAGTCGCCCGACAACCGTGGTCAATAACAGGAACGCGCCAACGAATATGAGCTGGCCGAGTTCGACTCCAATATTGAAGAACAGGAGAGCGAGCGGGATGGCGTTCTGCGGCAGACCCACATCGATGAGCGCACTGGCGAAACCGAATCCATGCAACAAGCCAAAGGTGAAGGCGACGACCCATGGCCACCTATAGGTGAGGCTGACACCCGGCGACGTGTCCAAATGTATCGTCATATTGTGTCTCACGATCTCCACGGCCAGAAAAACAATGCTCAGGGCTATTACCGCCTCGATTGGCTGAAAAGGCAGATGAAACCAGCCGAGGGTGGCCACGGCCAGAGTGATGCTGTGGGCGATGGTGAACGCGGTAATGGTGGCGATCAACCGGCGCCACCCGGCTACGATGATGAGGAGTGCGGCAACGAACAGCAGATGGTCGGTGCCCGCGAGGATATGGTCGAAACCCAGGGCGAGGTAGGTGCGGCTGACGTCAAGCCAGTCCTGTGAGTCGGTCACTACGAAGAAAGGTTCGCTCCCGGTAAGTCTTACGGTTTGCACGCTACCATCCAGGCGATTGACGCGGGCGAGGACGTCCGTCAGCGTTGCCGACAAACCGTCGATGACAATTGATTTTCCCGTGAGTCCATATTCGCATCTTGCGACCCATCTCTGGACTACGGCGGCGGCGGTGTTGATCGATTTGATCGGGGTTTGTTCGATACAGCCATCGGGCAGGGCGGGGGAAATGGCCATCGGCTTGCCGGCCTGAAGTGGTATTTTCCACAATATCGCGTAGGTATATTCGTCCGATTGCTTAAGCTCCAGATACCCCGGGCTGGCCCAGTGTGCTTGCGCGGCGAAACTCGGAAGGGCCAACAGCACTGCAAAGGTGAACCAACGCTTCATTGATCCGCCGCCACGATTACCTTTTGCAACTGACCATCTTCTTGCTCCAGCCGCACGTCATAGCGCTGCCTCAATTCTCGGTAAAACGCCGTATCGATTTCCCTGCGTTTTTCCGCGATCACGTCCCAGCGGACCTTGTCCCTGACGTCGTCAAGCGAAGGCTTGCCGGGTTGGATCCGTTCTCTGACATAGACCAGGTGGACGCCGTAGCCGGATTCGATCGGCCCCCGCCACTCGCCATTCTCCAAACCAGGCAGCTGATCGGCAAATTTCTGTCCGAAAATGCGTGAGATCTGGGCGGGGCTCTGCTTTTCGAAATGGTACTGGTAAAGGAAGCTGTCACCGAGATTCAACGAGTCAATCGAACCCGTTTGAACGTTCAACTGCGCGCGGGTTTCCCGAGCATCTTTTTCTGCTGCTGCGCCGCGCTTGTCGCGGTTGAAGTAGATATGATCGAAGCTGAATCTGCCCGCAACGGCGTAGCGTTCAGCGTTTTGTTGAAGGTACCGTTCGAGTTCTTCGTCTTTGGGTTCAACCTGCTCCGCCAGGTCCTTGAACAAGAACTCCAGCTTCTGACCTAGCCGACGGCGGATGATGACGTCGTCCTTGTCCAATCCCAGCGCAAGCGCTTCCCGGTAGAGAATTTCTTCCCGGATGAATGACTCGATGAGACCATCGAGCTCCTCAGCCGTGGGAGGACGCTGCCACTGGCGCTGCCACTGTGCAACCAGGCGATCGGTATCAGCCCGGGTCACCACGATTCGATCTGGCGATTCCCTTTCTGGCGGATCGGCCACCTGATAGAACAGGAGGAAAAATCCGGCGCCCAGCAGTAGAAAGTGGAGCAGCGGTTCTCGAATGAGCCTTGATAGTGATGCCATAAGTAATTGCTGATCAGCTCTGTTTGCGGGCTAGATATTCATCCTTCCGCTGTGTGGACTTCTTGGGACGATCGTTCTCTGGCGATTCAGCTCGATCCTTTTAAGCGTGTTCTTGCAGGAATAATTCGATGCCGTCAGCCGGTCGAAAATGCCTTTCGCAACAAAACCGGTTGCCACGATAGTTGCGGTGGCGGGGTTGGTCGCCGCCGCCGCGGTGAAGGTGGGGGTCAGTGCGTAACCCACGACTGCAGCTGAAACAAGCCCACCGCCGCCGAGGCCGAATTTTGGGGTGGCAATGTGACCCTCTACACTGAATCCACCGACCAGACTCGATAAACTGAGCCCAATCCCCTTCTTGGCCTTGGGCCGGGCCGCCAGCTCCACGTAGCCCGAGTTCAGGTCGATCCTGCCTTTCCCAGCCAGGTTGTAGTCATTGGCCTGGAGTGTAAAGCTCTTGTCGATAAGCGCAATACCCCGCTTGACGTCGATTCCCAGCACGCCGCACTGATACTGGGTGCTCTGCTTTTGCTGCTTTGACTTGGTCACGCCGCTCAGCATCGAGTGCATGATATCGGACGACACGACATTCAGCGCGTTCGATTTGATCTGCACTGGCCCCATGGTCACCAGCGCCTTGCCGTCGAGGTGTCGTATGACGCCACCCAGCGTCTCTCCCTCGCTTAGAAAAACGAACTCGCCGTTCAGCTCGCCGCCAACAAACACCTCGTCTTCCAGATTCAGCAGCGCCTCGATGGTTTCTCCCTGTATCTCCCCCGCGAAATGGTAGACCGGGGGGGATGGGTTCACATCGATATAGCCCCTGAGTGACATGGGGCGGCCTTCCAGATTGATCTCGTAATTGGCAAGCGTGAACACCCCGTTCCTCGCATCGACGATCAACTCCTGGTTCTCGATGTTGTAGCCGCCCAGCTTCGCCCGCGCCGCGGTGAAACTCAGATAAAGGTCCAGATCACTGATCCAGTCGGTATTGATTTTTATGCCGTCGGTGAATTCCTGAAACAGTTTTCCCGGATCCGGACTGGACGCGGGCGCCGAAGTTTGGTCCCCGGCCTGCGCATCCTCCGTCTTGGACCCGTTCACTTTTGTGTCCCTCGCGTCACCCGGGTGTGTTATTTCCGGCTCGGACGACGTGATCAGTTTTGTCTGGAACGCGCTGGCTTCGAGGATGACGTAAATCCGCGGCGGGTTCATCGAGAGATCGAACCGCATCAACCCCTCGACATCCGTTTGCTCGGCCTGCAGGACCAGGTCGTCGAGCGCCAGGCGATGATCGGCGTACGCCGCTGTGCCTTTGATAGCCAGCGGGCCGATGAGTCGTTGCGGGCCGAGCTCCGGAAAGTAGCGATCCAGTTCGACCGGGTCATGCATGGTGAAGTGAATTCCCAGGTCCGCCTTGGGATCTCCCGGCAGGCCCGACACCTCGCCATCCACCAATAATTTCCGATCAGCGCGAACCGTGGTCAGTTCGATATCCCGCAGAGTGAAATCGTTGACGGGGCCTTCGACATCCGTCCGGGCGGAAACGGTGAGGCCGTCCAGCAACGGGTCAGGCAGATCTTTCAGATACTTTCTAATACCCACCGCATCCTTCACATCGAGCCGGCACGCGAGATCCATTACCGGCAGACGTCCGGACAGGTCTATGGTTCCTTGCAACGCGGACTTGTAGTGTCCGTCGTGAAACTCGGCCCGGGCATCCGCGACGTGTATTCGTTGTTCGGTGCCGGAGACGCTGGCGGCAATCAACATCGGCCCGGGGTCGGGGTGATCCGGTGCTTCGATATCGAGGATGCGGGCGAGTTCGGACGAGTCCGGGGCCTCTGCCTGGACTTCCGCCTGGAAATCCAGATCGTCATTCGCCACCGACATCCGGCCGGTCAACCGGAGCGATAAATTGCCCTGCCGCAGCGTCGCGTTCACATCCTCGAGGGTGACGGCACTCCCTCGAGTCATTAGTTTTACACTGATCCCGGATTCAAGCGGGGATTCAGCCAGTCTAGACCCCGCGGCCGGTATCAGTTCAGCCGTGTCGATTATCGAGTTCAGGTCGCCGGTTTGGGCACTCACTGTCAGCGCGGTGTCGATGGCCGACAGCAGGTTGGAGACATTGCCCTTCAAATCCAGCTTGATTTCGGGCTGGTCGATTTTTACGTCCAGGTCGCGGATATCGATATCGCTGCCGGTCAGCACCGCTCGGCCGCTGGCTCGAAGCGGCCCAACATCCGGCTTGATGGTGAAGAGGTCGGTCGAAAAATGAAGAAATTCATTCAGGTTCGCGGTCGCGAATTCGAACCTCAGCTCACCGGACGGGAGTTGCTGCCTCAACGCCAATTCACCGTTGAGAGCACCGTGAAGCGGAAACAACACCGCGTTTTGCTGGATCCACCAGGCTACGGACGGGGCCCGTATCGCGTCGATTCGGGTTTTCCTGGCCGCCCCTGCGCCGAAGTCCAGGTCGACCCGAAATCGATTTTCGGAATTCTGCCGCGTGATTTCCCCAAGCACGAAAAAACGTGCTTCCCCCAGCCGGCCTGCGGTTTCGATATGGGCGTTGCCGCCGCCATCCCGAAGATCGATATCGAACTGGTCCACATCCAGACCCAGGATCTCGTTGGTCTGATGGTTTCTGAACAGCAGTTCCATTTCAGTGGTATCCACCCTGACAAGATCGAACGGCAGTCCGCCGGTGATTTCCGCGAGTTCCGGGGTCATCCAGTTCCTGGTTCCATCCCGGTCGACCGCCAGCGAGATTTTCGGTGTGGTCAACCCGGCATCCAGATCCAGTTGGAGGCGAAAAAGGGCTTTCCAGGGCAGGGCCACCGACACCTTGGCCACGCTGGCAATGAGCGCATGCCTATCCAGTGCCGGATTGACGATCTTGAGGCCTTTTACGGTGAGGGTCGGCCGGGGAAGTAGCGAAAACGCCGCCGGTTCGTCCTTTGCCAGGACATAACCGGCCTTTTCCCTGGTCAAGTCCTTGATTTCTTTGAAATAAAAATCTCTAGTGGATGCATGGTAGTAGGCCAAACCCAGCGCTGATGCCAATATAAGGAGTATCAGGCCGGTCCAGGCGATTACTTTTCTGACGCGCGAGCCGGTATTCTGGCTTGCCATGATCTTTTCTGCCTCCTGATGATTCACGAATAAACCGCCGACCAGATCCGTGGATGCCCTGAGAAGGGGCCGCACCTTTGTCGAGCCCTGGTCGAAACAGGTGCGCTTCAGAGCCTCATTATATGCCGAAACAAAGCGCGTTTGCTGCGGCGCACAAACCAAAATGGGTGGCAGATTGCCAATCCCAAATAATAGGCCGGGAATAAGCTCCCAAGCGCCTTGACACGGTGGGGGTGACTGCCTAGAATCGCCGCTCTTTTTCCGGACCGGCATACCGCCGGCCCGTAATGTCTTGGGACTTTAAGGCGTATGCCCACCGTCAACCAGTTAGTCAGAAAACCACGCAAGCAGCAGGTCAAGAAGTCGACCGTTCCTGCGCTGCAGGCTTCACCGCAAAAGCGCGGCGTGTGCACTCGTGTCTACACGACGACACCGAAGAAGCCGAATTCGGCATTGCGTAAAGTCGCTCGCGTGCGGTTGACCAACGGGTACGAAGTAACCAGTTACATCGGTGGTGAAGGCCATAATCTGCAGGAGCACTCCGTGGTGCTGATCCGCGGGGGGCGTGTCAAAGACCTTCCCGGAGTGCGTTATCACACCGTGCGCGGAGCGCTCGATACGTCCGGTGTGAGCAGTCGGCGGCAGGGCCGGTCGAAGTACGGCGCAAAACGCCCGAAGTCCTAAGCGACCTTAAACTGTAACTTGTACTAGTCGTGCCGCTCTCGCTGGCGGCGACGATCGGTCTATTTGCGTTGAAGAAACTCGGATGCCCAGACGAAGAGAAGTACCAAAACGAGACGTTTTACCGGACCCGAAGTTCGGTGACAAGACGCTGGCTAAATTCGTCAACATTCTTATGGTTGACGGCAAGAAGTCCGTGGCGGAAAAGATAATCTATGGCGCACTGGACCTTATAAAGGGTCGCGGCAAAGAGAATTCCCTCGAGGTCTTCAACGCCGCATTGGAACACGTTCGGCCGGTGGTCGAAGTCAAAAGCCGACGGGTGGGCGGTGCAACATACCAAGTGCCCGTAGAGGTGCGGCCGTCGCGGCGCAACGCTCTGGCGATGCGCTGGCTGGTGGACGCATCCCGCAAGCGAGGCGAGAAATCGATGACCCAGAGACTCGCCGGTGAATTGATGGAGGCCTCGGAAAATCGCGGCGGTGCGGTAAAAAAGCGTGAGGACGTGCACCGCATGGCGGAGGCCAACAAGGCATTCTCACACTACAGGTTCTGACATTTATAGATAGGTATTCAACTGTGGCACGCTCAACTCCAATAGAACGGTATCGCAACATCGGAATCATGGCGCACATCGATGCGGGAAAAACCACGACGACCGAGCGAATTCTGTTTTACACCGGACTTTCCCACAAGCTGGGCGAAGTGCACGACGGCAATGCGATCATGGATTGGATGGAGCAGGAGCAGGAGCGCGGTATTACCATCACTTCCGCGGCAACCACGACCTTCTGGAGAGGCATGGATCAGTCGCGGCCCGAGTACCGGATCAACATCATCGATACGCCGGGCCACGTGGATTTCACCATCGAGGTGGAACGTTCGTTGCGCGTGCTCGATGGCGCGTGCGCGGTATTCTGCGCCGTCGGCGGCGTGGAGCCCCAATCCGAGACCGTCTGGCGGCAGGGCAACAAATACGCCGTGCCGCGGATGGCGTTCATCAACAAAATGGATCGGGCCGGCGCCGACTTCGAGCGCGTGGTGAGACAGATCAGGGAGCGTCTGGGCGCCAACCCGATACCGATCCAGATTCCCATCGGGGCCGAGGAAAATTTCGAGGGCGTGGTCGACCTGGTGAAAATGAAGGCCATTTACTGGGACGAAGAGACCAAGGGCGTAAATTACGAGGAAAGGGAAATTCCGGCCGAGCTTCAGGATCGGGCACAGGCGTTGCACGAGCAGATGGTCGAAGCGGCCGCCGAGGCAACCGAAGAATTGATGGATCGGTACCTGGATCAAGGCAATATGAGCGTCGAAGAGATCAAGAAAGGTCTGCGGGAACGTACACTGGCAAACGAGATCGTATGTGTCCTTTGCGGCTCCGCATTCAAGAACAAGGGCGTGCAGGCGATGCTCGATGCCATTGTTGATTACATGCCGTCGCCCATCGATGTGCCTCCAATGCGCGGCATCACCGACGATGCGGCGGAAAGCGAGGTCGTGCGTCGATCCAGCGACGACGAGCCTTTTTCCGCGCTGGCGTTCAAGATCGCGACAGATCCGTTCGTGGGCCAGCTGGTGTTTTTCCGCGCCTATTCCGGCGTGCTCAAATCCGGCGACAGTGTTTACAACCCGGTCAAAGGCAAGAAAGAAAGGATCGGTCGCATCCTCCAGATGCACTCCAACGAACGCAAGGATATCAAGGAAGTGTACGCCGGTGATATCGCCGCCGCGGTTGGCCTGAAAGAAGTTACCACCGGCGACACCCTGTGCGATCCGAAAAGCGTGGTCACGCTGGAGCGTATGGAATTTCCGGATCCTGTGATTTCGCAAGCGGTGGAGCCGAAGACGAAGAGCGACCAGGAAAAGATGGGAGTGGCCCTGAGCAAGCTGGCCCAGGAAGATCCGAGCTTCAACGTGCGCACCGATGAAGAATCAGGCCAGACCATAATCTCCGGCATGGGCGAATTGCATCTAGAGATCATCATCGACCGCATGAAGCGAGAGTTTAACGTCCAAGCCAACGTGGGCAAACCGCAGGTTGCCTATCGGGAAACCATAAAAAACGCGGTTTCCCAGGAGCACAAGTATGCCAAGCAGACCGGTGGACGCGGCCAGTACGGGCACGTTTACCTTAAACTCGAACCGATGGAGCGCGGCCACGGATTCGAATTCGTCGATGAAATCAAGGGCGGCGCCGTACCCCGCGAATACATCCCGGCAGTGCAGAAGGGCGTACAGGACGCTATGGAAGGCGGCGTCATTGCAGGTTATCCGGTAGTCGATGTCAAAGTAACCCTGTATGACGGTTCGTACCACGAGGTCGATTCTTCCGAGCACGCTTTCAAAGCGGCCGGCAGCATGGCTTTCAAGGAAGGTGCGCTCAAGGCCAAGGCGATACTGCTCGAACCCATCATGGCGGTCGAGGTGATCACGCCGGAGGATTACATGGGTCCGGTAAACGGAGACCTGAACTCCCGCCGAGGTGTGATCATGGCGATGGAACAGGCTCCCGCTGGCAAGATTATCCGGGCCGAAGTGCCTCTTGCGGAGATGTTCGGATATGCGACTTCACTGCGTTCCGCCACACAGGGCAGGGCAAACTACTCCATGGAGTTCAAAAAGTATGCGCCGGCGCCGACAAACGTCACCGAAGTCGTCATGAAGAAGGCAAGCTAGCAACCAGCGAAAAATGTAGGAGCGGCGCCCCCGCCGCGATACGTTATAGAACAGAAATCACGAATAAAGAGGTTAACAGTCCATGTCTAAGGAAAAATTTGAGCGCACGAAGCCGCATGTGAATGTGGGGACGATAGGTCATGTAGATCACGGCAAGACGACTT
>Ga0209567_10000355_pt1 | contig 24799 bp, 20 predicted proteins | sample COG_12_FD_184756 | JGI IMG/M metagenome (GOLD analysis project Ga0209567, IMG submission 184756) | Pelagic marine sediment microbial communities from the LTER site Helgoland, North Sea, for post-phytoplankton bloom and carbon turnover... | ecosystem: Environmental > Aquatic > Marine > Neritic... | reverse complement strand
AGGCGGCCATGTTCGACACGGTGCGCTTCTGGATGGACCGCGGCGTCGACGGCATCCGCATCGACGTCGCTCACTACATCATGAAGGACCCCGAACTGCGGGACAACCCGCCGGCTTCCGAGCAGGTCGAGGGAGTCAGGGACCGCGGCGAATACGACGTACTCGACCACGTCCACGACAAGGGTCATCCCGACACGCACGGCGTGTTCCGCGACCTCCGCACCGTTCTCGACGGCTACCCCGGGGACCGCTTCTCCATCGGCGAGATCCACATCTGGGACTGGGACGAGTGGGCCACCTACTACGGCAAGAACCTCGACGAACTCCACATGCCGTACAACTTCTCGCTGTTGTGGGCGCCGTGGTCGGCCTTCAGCTTTCGATCCCGGATCGACGCCATGGAGGCAGCGCTTCCCGACGGCGCCTGGCCCAACGTCGTACTCGGCAATCACGACGAAGTGCGACTCGCTACCCGGTACGGGCCCCGCAGGGCCCGCCTGGCGGCCATGCTGCTGCTCACGGTCCGGGGAACCCCGACGATGTACTACGGCGACGAGGTGGCCATGCCCCAGACCCACGTGCCGCCGGAACAAGAGCAAGACCCCTGGGGCATTCGGGTGCCCGGCCAGGGTCGCGACGGTTGCCGTACACCCATGCAGTGGACGGCTGAGCCAAATGCAGGTTTCTCGGCCGGCGACGCTGCAACATGGCTTCCCTGCGGGTCCGACCCCAGCCGCCACAACGTGGCAGATCAGGCGGCCGACCCGGGTTCGATACTGAACCTGTATCGCTCGCTCCTGGCGTTGCGCCGGGCCGAGCCTGCGCTGCACGCCGGGGCATATCGTCCCGTCGACGCCCCCGACGGCGTCTACGCCTATGAACGGCAGGATGGAGACGACCGGTTCTTGGTGGCATTGAACTTCACCTCCGAAGATGCGGTGCTCCCGATTGGCGAGCCCGGATCAATCGAGCTGGGCACGGGGCTCGACCGAACGGGCCCATTCGACGAGTCGCTGGCGTTGCGGCCCGACGAGGGCGTCATCGTCCGGATCCGGTGAAGACCGGGCGACGGATCAGACCTGCCGCGGCAGGTAGTCCTCGAGTCGATCAAACAACCGAGACCGCTCGACCACCTCATCGGCACCGAGCAAGCCGTAGCGCGCCATGGCAAAATCGTCGACGCCGGCACCGAACGCCACCGTTCTGACCGTCGCCACAGTGAGGATGCGGATCGCCTCGTCGGCCGAGCCGTGTGCGAGGTCTACGAAGGCGACCACCGGGGCCAGGAGGGCGAGTCCCTGCTCGATGGCCCCAGGATTGCGCCACAGGATGAACTCGAGACCTCCGGTCGAAGCGGCGTCAGCAAGGACGGCACGATCCGCCGCATCCGATCCGACCAGGACCACGGTCGGGTGGTGCGATCCGCCCCTTGGTGGATCAACCCGCGCCGGCACTACCCCCGCAACCGCCGCCGCTTTGGCCACCCCCCAGGCCAGGTGGGCATGGAACGCCACCTCTCCGAGCACCTGCGACGAGGCCGGGGCCAGGTCGTACCGATCGCCGGGAAGCGCGTTCACCGCCACAGGATCTCGCTCTGCCGGTTCTACCCCTGCTGCGGTGAGGGCGGCCGTCGGTGCCTGCAACGCCGACTGGAACACCTCGAGCGGCGACCGATCCTGGTCGACCACGGGCCGAGCGAATAGCTCACTCAGATCGGCCCGGAGCCGCTGCTGCCCGGCTTCGATGGCGGCCCTCATGGTCGGCGGAGCTGCCATATGGAGCTCAACGAGCCGCCCCGCGACATAGATTGGGTACGCAGCGACAAATGCCGTTTGCAGCTCAGCGGCTCGCATCTCGAGGCTCTCGTCGGTCATGCCGTCAGCATACGGTGCGGTTGCGATCGCCCAACAGTCTCCTAACCTCAATCGAGGCAACTACGGGTTCGGGAGGTTTCATGCACAAGGTTTGGCGCCTCGGAGTGGTTCTTGCGCTGATCGCCGTCGCATGCAGAGCCGAGGTCAACGTCGTCGTCGAAGTCGAAGACGACGGTTCCGGCATCTACGCCGCCGAGGTCGGACTCGATGAGGAACTCCAAGATCTCTTCGCCAACTTCGGAGCGGAGGACAACGACTTCCTTGCCAACTTCGACCTCGACCTCCCCGAAGCCTCCGAAACGTCTGAGCGGGTCGAAGGCGACATGACCTACTTTGTCACCACCTTCAGCTTTGAAAGCCCCGAGGAACTCGACGCCGTCATTGCGTCTGCCTCCGCCGAAGCCAGCAGCCAATTCGAGAACTTCAATCTGACCGTCGACGACAGCGGCGCCGAACTCGACGCCGAGATCGTGATCCCGAACGCCACCGAGGGCCTTTCCCAAGCGGAGGGTCTTGGCCTCGATCCCACCTTGCTGACAGATGAGTTCTTCTCCGTCAACGTCATCGTCGGCATGCCGGGAACCGTTGAGGAATCCAACGCCGACCGCACGCTGTCCGACGGCCGCCTCCAGTGGGCCCTTCCCCTCACGGGCGGCAAGGTCGAGATGTACGCCATTTCGACAACCGGAGGGGGCGGGTTCCCCTGGTGGATCATCGGCGCTGCGCTGCTGGTCTTGTTTGCCCTGCTGGTGTGGTGGTACTTCACCCGCCGTTCCGACCAGCAGCCCGTCAAGGCCATCCAGGCGGCCAGCGCGGCAGACTCAGAGAACACCGGCCTCTCATAACCGACCGGCGGAAACCGCCTCAGCCCGTCAGGATCTCGACAACAAGCAGCCCGAGCGGACCGCGGATCGCACCGACTCCGATGGCGCGAAACCCCGGATCGAGCACGACGGCGCGTTGGGACGGCGCGGCCATGATCCCCGCGTGCCCCGACTTGGGGGAGATCCCGAGTGCCAAGACCTCGCCGCTGCGCACCGTAGGAACGCCGGCGGCGGAGAGCCGGTCATCGAGGCCCAGACCATTCTCGTCGATGTGAGAGAACCGACCAGTCGTGTAGATTTGTCTGGCGTAGTCCTCAGCCAGGGCACTGAGTCCGTCGGAAGCGACCACCGGATCCAACCCTGCGGCGACCCGCTCGCGGTTGACGAGGTCGACCATACGGTCCCGTTGCCGTTCCCCAACAGAAAGCTGACCCGGTCTTGCGGGTGGCAGGAGCACAACGGTTGCTTCGTCACCAACCACTCGGCGCTCGCCGAGCAAGTCCTGCAGGCTGATCACCGTCGAGATCACCCGGTCGCCCGACACAACGCCCAGGACCGACTGTGGCATCCCCTCGGGATCGGTGAGGGCACCGGCGATGCTCGAGGCTTCGAGTTCGTCGGCCACCGCGGCGGGAACGGGCACCACCGCCAACAGAGAGATCACAACGGTGGCGACGAACACGCCTGCCAGGATGGCGAACCCAGCACCGGCGGCTCGATTGAGCGTGGTGAGTCCGGGCACGATCCGGATACCCTTGTGGACGATCCACGACACGACGGCGGCCCCAATCGAGATGGTGAGGAACACAATGACACCGCCGATCAGCCGGGCGACGTCGGGCGACGCACCCGACATGGCTTCGACAACAGCCCCGACGGGAGTGCTGAGCCGGAAGGCAAACACCAAACCGGCCAGGATCACAGCCAAGCCGATGGCTTCGCGAGCGAACCCGCGCATCCAGCCACGTACCGCCAGCGCCACCAGAATGGCTCCCAATACAAAATCGAGCACCTACCGACCTCCTCGGCGCCGCACGGCCTACTCCTCCGTCAGAGGATCCGGCACTGGGTCATCAGGAAGGTCCATCTCGACGGTCGGCTGATCCTCACCACCGTCACCGTGATGCGCCATGTCGTCCTCGGCGGCGCGCCGGATCCGCCCCAGCAGCGGCTCGGGGGGGCTCTCTTCGATGATGGCGTCTGTGGCCTCTTCCCAGGACTGGCCGAGGATTCGGGTCCGCCACAGGTGACCAAAGATGATCTTCAACGACGCCGCCACCGGCACCACCAGGATCAGCCCCCAGATGCCGCCGACGGCACCACCGAGGATCAACAGCAAGACCACCACGGCCGGGTGGAGACGAACCGTCGCCCGCAGCACGGTCGGGCTGATGAAGTTGTTGTCGAGCTGCTGCACGATCAGCGCGACCAGGGCCGCCCATAGCGCAGTGCCAACGTCCGCCGTCACCAAGGCAACGATGACACCGATGAAGCCCCCGATCCACGGTCCAATGAAGGGGATGATATTGAGGAACCCAGAAACCATGCCGATGATCAGCCAGAATCGCAACCCGATGAGCCAATATCCGAAGCTCATCATGACACCGACGATGATCGCGACCAGGACTTGCCCCCGCAGGAACCCACCGACCGCCCAGCCGAGCTGGCGCGAGACGTAGATGACCTCGTCCTTCTGCGGTAGCGGGATCAGGCTTTCGGACTCCCGGCGGATCCGGTCGAGATCGATGAGCACGTAGAAGGCCACAACCGGCGCGACAAAGAACACGAGGATGGCCTCGAACAGGCCGGAGGTGAATGCACCGAGCCGATCGAGGGCGGCTGAGATGATCTGATCCTGGTTCTCAGGGTCGTTGAGGAAGTCCTCCACCTGCTCATAGGACCAAAGGTCGGCTTCGAATCCGAGGTCGGCCATGATGCCCTCGAGTTCGCTCGCTGAGTCCTCGTAGATCGTCGGGAACTCGGATGCCAGTTCCTGCGCCTGCTCGCTGACGCTCGGCCAGACGAGAAACCCGACGAGAACCAACGCCCCGAACATGATGGTGAAGGCAATGATCGTTGCAATGATCCGATGAATGTGCAGCCGGTTCTTGAGGAAGTTGACAACCGGGTTCAAGACATAGATGAGCACGGTGGCGAGGACCACCGGAGCCAGTAGCACCTGGAACTGAGAGAGGAGCCACAGCAAAGCCCACAACAACACGAGCACACCGACGATGCTCCACGCCGTGATCCCGGTTCGGGCCAGGAGTCGCGTGATCGACCGGGGACGCCCAACGATGGGGATCGCATCGGTGTCGTCGGGCGCTGGCTCCGCCTGCGGCTCGTCTGTGGTCGTCACGATCAGCCGGCGCCATCGCTGTCGCCGACGCGCTCGATGATGCCCCGCAGCCGTTGCTTTCGGATGTGTTTCAGCCTGCGCACCGTCAGCGGGGCGTATTCGAGAGCCTCGGCATCGTCGGCACACCGACGCAAGATCTGGTAGTAGCGCGTGGCGCTCATCCCCAGGTATTCGGTGATCGCTCGGTCCTTTGGCTGGGGATACAGCCACCACGAACCTTCGAAGTCCAGGACTCGTCGGTCACGGTCTGAGAGGTGTGCTGCCGACTGCATGCCCGGAAGCGTATAGCCAGGGTGCGACAGAAAGGTGGATTTCGGAGACATTGGCGACCTGGGGACGATACGCACCGCTGCTCCTTGAGCCGGGTACCGGACTCGAACCGGTGACATCCTCTTTACAAGAGAGGTGCTCTGCCAACTGAGCTAACCCGGCGATGCGGCCATAGGGTACTCAATCGAGCCCGCCACGGAGGCGTGCCACCTCAAAAACGGCGAGAGACGCCGCCACCGATGCGTTGAGGCTCTCGACCTGATGTGCCAGCGGGATCCGCACCGCGGCATCGAGGCGGTCACCCACCAGTTGGCTCAGCCCGGCACCTTCGGCGCCAACGACGATGGCGACCGGATCAGTGAGCAGCTCACACCCAAAGAGCGACTTCTCGGCGGTGCCGTCGAGTCCGACGATCCACAATCCGTGTTTGCGCAGGCGAGATATGGCCTCCGCCACCGAACTGACCACGGCCACCCCGACATGCTCGAGGGCCCCGGCGGCCGTCTTGAAGGCGGTCGGCCCCACCGGAGCGGCGCGTCGGCCGGAGACGACCATGGCACGGACCCCGGCGGCGAGAGCGGAGCGGGCAATAGCCCCGACGTTGCGGGGGTCCTCGAGATGGTCGAGAACGAGCACCGCGGCAGGGTCACCGATGTCCGCCGCCTCGCTGAGACTCAGCAGCGGGATTGGCGTGGCCCGAGCCACCACCCCCTGGGGAGCGCTGGTAGCCGCCTCGGGTCGCACATCGTCGACCAGATCGACGGTAACACCACGCCCCCTAGCCGCGGCCACGAGTTGCTCGACATCGACATGGCGCAACCGCTGCCGCTCCACCCACATCTGACGTACCCGGCCGGCCGCGATGGCGGCAGCGACGGCGTGGATGCCCTCGAGGCTATCGCCGATGCCAGCGGGCGCCATCGGCCGTGTCCTCGATGATGATTCCGAGCTCGTCGAGTTCATCTCGGATGGCGTCGGCCGTCACCCAGTCTCGCGCTGCGCGTGCTTGTTCCCGCCGCTCGAGCAAAGCCTCAACAGCAATACCGTCCTCAGTCTCGGTGGCACCGACAACGGCCACCGTTTCGTCGAGCAACCCGAGCACGGTCATCATCTCGTCGTAGGCGGCAACGAGCGGGCCGGGGTCTTCTCCGGAATCAAGGAGGCGGTTGCCTTCGCGCACCGTGTCAAATACGACCCCGAGACCGCCCGCAACGTCGAAGTCATCCTCCAGAGCCGCCTGGAATCGGCCCATCGTCTCCTCATCGGCGACGCTCTCAACCGGCCCGGGTACCCGGCGCCGGAACGCCCAGAGTCGCTCCAGCGACGCCGTGGCGTCAGCCATGGCCGCCTTTGTGAACTCCACCGGCTTGCGGTAGTGAGTGCGCAGATAGAACAAGCGCATCGCCATGGGCTTGTACTCATCGAGCGCATCGAGCAGATCAACGATGTGGCCGGTGGATTTGGCCATCTTCTCGCCGCCGAGATTCACCATGCCGTTGTGGATCCAGTACTTGGCGAATGTTGCGCCTTCGTTTGCCGCTTCGGCCTGGGCAATCTCGTTTTCGTGGTGCGGGAACACCAGGTCGTGCCCTCCTGCGTGAATGTCGAAGCCGAGCCCCAGATACTCGAGCGACATCGCCGAGCACTCGATGTGCCAGCCGGGTCGACCAAGTCCCCACGGTGACTCCCAGCTCGGCTCACCGGGCTTTGCTGCCTTCCACAGAGCGAAATCGAGCGGGTCACGTTTGTGTTCCCCCGGCTCAACCCGGGCGCCGGTCTGCAGTTCGTCGATGTTGCGCCCCGACAGCTTGCCGTAGCCTGGGAAGGAGCGAATGCTGAAGTACACGTCACCATCTGCCGAGTAGGCGTGATCGGTGGCGATGAGGCGCTCGATCATCTCGATCATCTGGGGGACGTGCTCCGTCGCTTTCGGCTCGATCGTGGGCGGTAGCACCCCAAGTCTGCGGTAACCGGCCGAGAAGGCTTGGGCTGCGTCGGCGGCCACCTCGTCGGCCGAGCGACCCTGATCCGCTGCCGCCGCGATGATCTTGTCGTCGACGTCCGTCACGTTCTGGACGTAGGTCACCTCGTAGCCACGCCACATCAGGTAACGACGCACCACATCAAACGCGACGGCGGCGCGCCCGTGGCCGACGTGGGGACGCGACTGCACCGTGGGTCCGCAGATGTAGAACCCGACTTCTCCGTCGTCACGGGGCGAGAGCTCGGTATGGGTGCGTCCGAGCGTGTTGTAGATACGCATGAGACCGGGGATGGTATCAGCGCCCGCCTCCGCCGCTACCGTTGGATGCCGTCGTTGAGGAGATCGGGTGAAGACGAGAGAAGAACTCGGCAGGCCGCTTGTACTCGGGCATCGCGGGGCCTCGGCATACGCCGGCGATAACACACTGGATGCCTTTCGGCTCGCCGTCGTCCAGGGAGCCGATGGCATCGAAACCGACATCAGGCTGACCACCGACGGTGTCATGGTGCTGCACCACGAACCGAACGAGGAGGGTTTTGGCGTGTTCGCCGAGCACTCATTCGAAGAGGTGCGGGCCGCCCTGCCGGAGATCCCCACCATCGACGAGATGCTCGGCGCGACAGACGACATGCTTCTCAACCTCGAGATCAAGAACGATGCCGCTCAACCGGATTACGACCCACACCAGCTTGCCGCCGCCACGGTCGTCGATTGGATCGATGAACAAGGACTTCACGACCGGGTGGTGGTGTCGTCCTTCAACCCCGAGACGGTGATTCGGGTCAGGGTTCTCGACGACCGCATCGTCACCGGCCAACTTCTCGACCACCGCACCAATCCCGACACGGTGCTGGCCAAGGTTGCCGCCTGCGGCCACCAATGGGTGCTGCCCTATCACCAGTGGCTGCGCGTCGGTGGCGCGGGCATCATCGACGAAGCCCACAACCTCGGCCTGGCGGTCGGTACGTGGACTGTCGACAAGCCGAGCCGGATTCGCGCCCTCGCCGGCGACGGGATCGACGCCGTGATCACCAACGACCCCAAGACCACACTCGAAGCGCTGGCCTAACGCGAACCCGGGACACGCCACAGCAACTGCGGCGCAGGCGCAGCCTCGGAGGGGGCCGCGAACCCCTCAGCGGTGAGCGCCTACGCCTCTTGAATCACCGCTACCGCGGTTGCTCCCATTCCTTCGTCGCGGCCTAAGAAGCCGAGGGCGTCGGTAGTGGTGGCCTTGACCGAGACTGAGTCGACGCTGATGCCGAGTGTCGCTGCGAGTCGGCCCCGCATCGCCTCACGATGGGGAGCCACCCGCACGTGCTGGGCGACGATGGTCAGGTCGACCGTGCCAATCTCGTAACCGGCGGCGGTGACGGTCCTCACTACGTCGGAAAGAAGGTCGAGACTGTCGGCCCCCTCCCACCGTGGGTCGGACGAGGGGAAGTGAGTCCCTATGTCTCCAAGCGCAGCAGCGCCGAGTAGGGCATCGATGAGCGCATGCACGGCAACGTCGGCATCGGACGTCCCGATGAGTCCTCGATCGCCGGCAACCTCGATGCCGGCCAGCTTGAGGGGGCCGTCGCCACCGGTGCGATGGGCGTCGAACCCGAACCCGACTCGCATCGGACCCTCCTTGGTCTACAGCTCGTCGGGCTCTTCGACCTTGGGCAGGGCACGATCGAGACGTCGGATCGCTTCATCTTCCTCGAGGTTGAGTGCAAACCGCAGCTCGCTGATGATGATCAGCCGGGCCTTGGCCAGCATGCGCTTGAGCGCCGGCGAGATACCCTTGATCTGTTGGGCATAGGTCAGGTCGCGAACCACTTCGGCGACCTGAAAAATGTCGCCACTGTTGATCTTCTCGGTGAGCAGCTTGTACCAGCGGCTCCAGTTCGACCCGGCTTCTTGGGGGTCGTCCTTGAAGGTGGCGAACACCTTGCGTGCGACGTTCTTCGAGATGACGGGACGAACGCCAAGTTCAACTGCCTTAGTCGTCGGCACCCTGACCGTCAGCTGGTCGGTCGCCACCTCGAGCACGAAGTAGTCCTGCTTCTCTCCACCAAAGTCGATCCGCTCTTTCTTGATGATCGTGGCGGCACCGTGATGCGGGTAGACGACCTTGTCGCCCACCTTGAAGGGGACCTTGACCTTGGCGGTACGCTTCGGTGCCGCCGGTGCCGTGTCCTTGGCAGCAGGCTTGGCGGCCGGCTTCTTCGCCGCAGCCTTCGTAGCCGGCTTCTTGGTGGCCGGCTTCTTCACCGCAGCCTTCTTGGCCGGCTTCTTCGCCGCAGCCTTCGTCGCCGGTTTCTTGGTGGCCGGCTTCTTCACCGCAGCCTTCTTGGCCGGCTTCTTGGCCGCAGCCTTGGCAGGCGCCTTCTTGGTGGCCGGCTTCTTCGCCGCGGTCTTCGTGGCCGTGGTCTTTGTGGAGGTTGTCTTTTTTGCAGGCACGCTAACTCGGGGGGTCGGGAGCGGGCATTGTACAGGCTGAACCGTGCGACACGAACGGCCGGTCAGTAATCAGTGTTCGATCGCCCCAAACTGGAGCACACGGTCGAAGTAAGTACGCAGTTGTTTGGCTCGCGTCGTCCCGACCCCGTCAACGTCATCGAGGTCCTCGGCCGACGCAGCGAGGAGCGTTTGGAAGTCGCGGAAGTGACCGATCAGGGTGCTCTTCACCGACTCGGGAAGCCGAGGAATCCCTGCCAGGAGGCGAACCCCACGGGGCCGAGCTGGGGCGTCGAGGCTGCCAATGCGTAGGACGGTGGCAACTCTGGCGGTGTCGTAGAGATCCTCAGTAGGAATCTCCTCGAGGCGATCAAACACCGTCCGCTTCTTCGACCGACGTCGCGGCCCGTAGTCGGCGTAGACCACTTCGGCGAGATCGTCGACGCCATCCATGAGGTCGACCGCTTGGATGGTGATGAGCTGAGCCTCGCCGCCAAGTTCGACGACGGTGTCCTCAACTGCTCCGTAGAGCCGGTGCACGAGAGCAGCGCGCTGCAGGAGCATGGCGACGTCGCGCACCGTGACCACATCTTCGACTTCCAGCCGGCCGAGCCGGTCCTCCGCCTCTTGGAGGCGGCGGCGGAGGCGTTCGATGGAGTTGAGAGTCTGGTTGGCTTGTGCGTACATCGACGCCGGGCTGCGCAGCTCGTAGCGGTCTCCATTGGTGTAGACCATCGCGACGCTGCGACCCTCCTCACTGACCGACAGCACCGGGCAGCGGGTTTGCCGCGCCAGGCGCTCGGCGGTGCGAAAGCGAGTGCCGGTCTCGCTCGTGGCGATCGACGCGTCCGGGTTGAAGTGGACGTTGGCCCGCATGATCTGGGTGCCGTCTGGGCTGACGACGATACCCCCATCCATCTTGGCCAATTCGGCAAGCCGCTGTGCTGTGAATCCGGCCTCACTGAGGGTGAACCCGCCACTGCACACCTCATCCACCTTGGCACCTGATCCGAGGAGCACGAGTGCACCGGTTCCCTGGCGAAGAATCAGGTCGACCGCGGCGCGCAGCGCCGTGCCCGGAGCAAAGCTACGAAGGATGTCAAGAGAGTCGGCAGTGCGAGACGTCATCGACGGCTCAGGCTACTAGAAATCGACCCTCACTACCCGTCTCGTCGCCAACGGAGTCGGAGTAGACAGACCGGCGGCGAGCAACGCGTCGGAGATCCTGTCGACCTCACCTTCGCCGGGCGCCACCACGGTAGTGATACCCATACGATTGGCCTCGTCCCGGCGGTGATCTCCCTGCCCAACGGATCTCACCTCCCCAGTCAAGCCAACCTCGCCCCACGCCGCGACACCGGCTGCCTCCCCGGTCCGCGATGAAGCGAGAGCTAACGCCACCGCAAGGTCGGCCCCCGGTTCTCGAACCCGGAACCCACCGACCACGCTGACAAAGACGTCCTGACCTGCAAAGGAAACACCGGCATGACGCTCCAGCACCGCAATGATCTGATGGACCCGAGCGGCTTCGAGGCCCTTCACGCTGCGACGGGGTTGAGGTAGCGACGTTGGAGCGACGAGAGCCTGCACCTCGAGCAACAATGGCCGGCGCCCCTCCATCGATGGGAACAGAACAGTCCCCGGCACGTCGCCCTGCCAGCCCCCGTTCAGCACGCTGCCGGGGTCCGACAACTCCACGAGACCGATCTCCTGCATTTCGAAGAAGCCCACCTGGTGCACTGCTCCAAACCGGTTCTTGAGATTTCTCAGCAGTCGCAGACCCCAGTCGGGATCACCCTCGAGGTACAGCACCACATCGACCATGTGCTCGAGGAGTTTGGGGCCGGCAATCGAACCCTCCTTGGTCACGTGACCGACGATGAACACCGGGATCGACGATCGCTTGGCGAGCGCCACCAGTCGCGCCCCACACTCTCTGACCTGCGCCACCATCCCGGGGCTGCCGTCGACATCTCCCGTGGCAAAGGTCTGGATCGAGTCAACGACCAGAGCGGCAGGCTGCAACTCTTCGGCCAGGCGGATCACCTCGTCGACATCGTTGGTCGCCGTGACCAAGACCTTGTCCAATTCGACCCCGAGGCGGCGGGCCCGCAGCGCGATCTGACCTACCGACTCCTCGGCCGATGCCACCAGTGTTGCCCGGCCGGGCGCGGCAAGGAGCGCGGCGGCTTGCAGTAGAAGCGTTGACTTCCCCACGCCGGGCTCGCCGCCGACGAGAATCGCGGCACCGGACACCAGCCCGCCGCCGAGCACTCGGTCGATCTCGGCAATCCCCACCGGTCTCCGCTCCACCGGGTCCGCCCCGGCCGCAGCGAGCGCAACTGCCTTCGAGGAAGCGGGCAGCTGCTTCACCCGGCGGGATTCTTCCAGCGCGCCTTTCTCGCGACATTGCGGGCAGAAACCCATCCACTTGCCACTGTGGAATCCGCAGGCGCGGCACTCAAAGCGGACACGGCCGTTGCCACTCGTTGCCATTGTCTTGTACGCCTCTTTCCTTGCGATGTAGTGCAGCCTGCCGATGGTGGTGGGCAGGTTTCTCAACCGTAGGGAGCCGGTGTGACAGAAAACGCGTCGTCAGCGCCGCACGTAACGCCGAATTGCCCAGATCAGGAGGGCGAGAACCACCAGAAGAAGCACGATGCCACCAAGAACGTTTGGCCCCGTCCAGGTCTCGACTTCTCGTACCGCGCGAATATCCACCATTCGTGGCAGAATAGCCCCGTTCACAGTGGCAAACCGGCGCCGGTCCCCTTTGCCCGAACTCACCCCACCGGCATGAAGGAGTCCCGTTGGAGGACGACAGGCCTGTCGATTCGTTCGACGATTTGTTCGAGCCCTTCGAACTCGAGGACGGTCCACCACCCCCAGGTGCCAAACCGCCACCGCCCCGCAAGGAAGCGGCGCCCAAGAAGGATGCGGTACCCACGGTGGCGTGCCCCTCATGTGGCACGGTAAACCAAGCGTACAATCGCCATTGTGAGGCGTGTGGCGCCCGGCTGGGCAAGAGCCCGCTGCCGGTGGCTCCGCCGCCCATGGTGCGCGCCACGCCGGGCGGGAGGGCTCTGGGCGTTCTCGCCGCCGTCGTGCTCGTCGTTGCACTGGCCGCGCTCCTGTTCAATGTGTTTGGCGGTGGTGGCGAAGAGACCGCGGCTACCAGCACCACGGTCACCACCACGACCCAAGCAGTGTTCGTTCAGGAACTCCAACCCACGTCGGCTGAGGCCAACTCGGAGCTCAGCCCGTCATTTGGCGCCGCAAACCTCATCGATGCCGATCCGGCAACCGAGTGGCAGGACCAGGGGCTGCGCGGCATCGGCGCCGCACTCACGTTCCGGTTCTCCCAACCGGTCGAGATCACCGAGATCGAGATCGTCAACATCCCCGACGAGGACCGGTACAAGCAGAACTACCGCATCAAAGGCTACAAGATCACCGTCGACGACCTCAGCTACGACATCTCGGGCCAGTTGACCGATATCAACACCCCGCAGACCGTGGATGTTGCCAGCATCAGCACCCGGGTCCTCACCATCGAGGTCACCTCGACCTACAAAGCGGAGGGCGTCGGCGACCAGCCACCGTTCACCGAATTGGTACTGGCCGACGTCCGGTTCTTCGGCCGCCTGAGCCAGTAGCACCACGACCGACTAGTCCTTGATATACGGCTGACCATCGGCGGCGGGCGGACGGCTCCGACCGACTACACCTGCCACCACGATGATCGTGACGAGGTAGGGCGTCATCGAGAGGAACTCCGACGGGATCGGGGTTCCCAGGATGCCGAGCTTCTGCTGCAGCGCACGGGCGAACCCGAAGACCAAACCGGCCCCAAGGGCGCCGAGCGGCATCCAGCGGCCGAAGATCATGGCAGCCAGACCGATGAAGCCGATACCGGCGGTGAGGTTCTCCTCAAACCGTGACACCTGCGCCAGGGTGAGGAAGGCGCCACCAAACCCGGCGATCATTCCGCCGAGGATCACGTTGCGGTAGCGGGTGCGATAGACGTTGATCCCGACGGTGTCGGCCGCTTTGGGGTGCTCACCAACCGACCGGGACCGCAGACCCCACCGGGTGTAGAACAACCCAAAATGGAGCAGGATCACCAGGATGAACGTCGTATAGACGAAGAAGTTGTGGTCGAAGAACATCGGCCCAATCACCGGGATGTCACCCAGGAGCGGAATCTTGAGCGAGCCAAACCGGCCCGGCGAGTTCAGGTGCTGCGCCTCCGAGAGAACTCGTCGCGCCAGGAACGACGTCAAGCCGAGCGCAAAGATGTTGATGACCACACCGGCGATAATCTGATCGATCCTGAAACGGATCGCCAGCACGGCGAGGATGGCGCCGAGCAGTGCCCCAGCTGCAATCGCCGCCACCAAGCCGGCCCAGATCCCCCATGCCGAGCCGACGATGGTGCCAACGAAGGCGGAGGTCAGTAGCTGGCCTTCGATGCCGATGTTGATCACCGCGACCCGCTCGCACATCAAGCCGGTGAGCGCACCCAGGGTGACCGGCACCGAGAGCACCACGGTGGAGCGCAGCATGCCGACCAGGCTGAACGACTGACCGGCGGCGGCCCACGTCAGGAAGGCAAGCGCCGTAAGACCGAGGCCTATCGCCAGGGCGAGGTTGGTCCATTTCATGTGGGTCTTGCGCAGCACCCACCCGCCGAGGAAGGCGAGGATGCCGGCAACCACAAAGGCCAACCATTGCGAGTTGACCTCCCACTGCACGCCCTCGAACCGGGCGCCCGGTAGCGAGAGATTGAACGTCGACGTCGTCCCCGACTCGGTCCCAAGGCCAAACGCCCAGAAGACGAAGACCCCGAGCAGAATGAGGATGGTGCCGATTGCGGTGGCCCGTCGCTCCTCCGGAGTGGCTCGGGTCTTGACCGTCGCTTCCGGTGTGGTTGCTGCCGCCGTCATCCGCCCCACCCCGTCGAGATCGTGGTTCCCATGTCTTGTTCGGGCGTCTTGATCCGATAGATCGCCCGCACCAATTCGGGTGCAGCGATCATCACGATGATCAACGCCTGTAAGACCAGTACGAGGTCAATGGGAATCCCCGCCGCACCCTGCATGGTGCGGCCCCCGGCGCGCAGCGCACCGAAGAGGAGGCCGGCGAACAGAACGCCGACCGGATGGGAGCGGCCCAGCAAGGCAAGGGCAATCGCATCAAACCCGATATCGCCGGCGAAGTTCGAGATCCCTCGATACGGCTCGAGACCAAGGATCTGATTGGCGCCGCCGATCCCGGCCAGGCCCCCGGCGACGGCCATCACCGACACATACACCCAAGCCACGTTCATCCCGGCGTAGCGGCCGCCGTGTGGGTTGAAGCCAACGGCGCGGAACTCGAAGCCGATCGTCGAACGATACATCAGCCACCACACGAAGAAGACGGCCACGAGGGCAATGATGAAGCCGATATTGATGCGGTATCCGCTGAAGAACGTGGGGAAACGCGCCGAGGCGTTGGCTGCCTGGGAAATGGGGTCGTTGCGGCCCGTCTCCTGGAAGATCGACGACTTGAGCCAGTAGTCGACCAGGAACAGGGCAATGAAGTTGAGCATGATGGTCGTGATGACCTCGTGCGCCCCTGTCCGGGCCTTGAGGAAGCCCGCAATCGCGGCCCAGATTGCGCCACCAATGATGGCCGCCGCCAGCGCCAGCGGGATATGAATGATCGCCGGGATGGCAAAGCTGAAGCCGACCCACAGCGCGGCCATGCCACCGATGTGCATCTGCCCATTGACACCGATGTTGAACAGACCGGCCTGGAAGCCGACCGCAACAGCGAGGCCGGCGAAGATGAGCGGCGTCGCCGCAAACAGAGTCTCCGAAATGGCTCGTAGCGAGCCAAACGAGCCTTGGAACAGCGCCTTGTAGGCCTCCCACACCCCACTCAAGGTGAGCCGCGCGGCCTCGAGCGGGTCCTCGCCCCAGATCTTCAGAGTGTCGAGATCGGTCAACGCGATGATGATCCCGCCAATGATCAACGCGGTGAGCATTGCAAGGGCAGGCACCACGAGCGCTTGGCCGAGTGAACTGCCGACCCCGGTGACTCGAGCAAAGAACTGACCCCAGTATTGATCCTCAGGAGGAGGAGTGCCGTCGCTCACAGTGGCTCCTTCCTGTAGTTGTCCGGGCCTTCAGCCTCTTCGGTGTAGCGTGCTCGCCAGTTGTCCTCGCCCTCTGCCTCCTTCTGGAGCTCCGCATGGGCCTCTTCTTCCGTGGCGCTGCCGAGCATCGCCAAACCGATCTCAGTCGTCGTCGCCGAACCATCGAACTCACCGGCAATCTCTCCTTCAAACATCACGATGATGCGATCCGACAGCGCACGAATCTCCTCGAGTTCTGACGACACGATGAGCACGGCCGCGCCTTCGTCGCGTTCCTCGACGATCCGCGAGTGGATGTACTCGATCGATCCGACGTCGATGCCACGGGTCGGCTGGGACGCTATGACCAGCTTGACATCCCGGTCGAACTCTCGAGCCACGATCACCTTCTGCTGGTTGCCGCCGGAGAGGTTGGACACAAGCACGTCAACGTTGGGCGTGCGCACGTCGTACTGTTCGACAAGACGCTCTGCTTGGTCGTTTGCTGCGTTCCAGTCCATCCGGACACCCTTCGAAATGGGCGCCTCGTAGTACGAATCGAGCACGATGTTCTCGGTCACGGTGAATGGCAGGACCAAACCGCTCTTCTGCCGGTCTTCGGGCACATGGGCCACGTCCATCTTGTGGATGGCGCGCGGCGACTTGGTCGTGATGTCCTGACTTCCTAGGAACACCGCTCCCCCGAGCGACGTACGCAGACCCGTGAGCGACTCAACGAGTTCCGTCTGCCCGTTGCCTTGGACGCCGGCAATGCCGACGATCTCACCGGCGCGAACCTCCAGTGAAAACCCATTGACGGCCCGTTGCTGACGATCGTCGAGCACCACAAGGTCCTTGACCGAGAGCACGACGTCCTTGGGCTGCGAAACGCTGCGGTCGACCACGAGGTCGACCGGGCGACCGACCATCAGCTCGGCCAGCCCCGCCTCGTCGACATCTGCGGGGAGAACCTCGGCCACCGTCTTGCCGCGTCGCATGATCACGATGCGGTCTGCGACCTCGAGCGCCTCACCGAGCTTGTGGCTGATGAAGACGATGCCCTTGCCATCCGCCTTTAGACCGTTGACGATCTCAAAAAAGCCGTCGACCTCCGTCGGGGTCAAAACGGAGGTCGGTTCATCGAAGATGACGAAGTTGGCTTCGCGAGCGAGGACCTTGATGATCTCAACCCGCTGTTGGATGCCCACCGGGAGGTCTTCGATGATGGCGTCCGGGTCGACGTCGAGGCTATAGCGGCCGGAGATCTGCCGAACGCTCTTGCGAGCCTTACGCTTGTCGAGCCATCCGAGGTGCTCAGTCGGCTCGTCTCCGAGGATCACGTTCTCAGCGACGGTGAACACGGGGACGAGCATGAAGTGCTGATGGACCATGCCAATCCCGGCTGCGATCGCATCACCTGGCGACTTGAGGTCGAGCGGCTCGCCGTCGATGAGCACCTCACCGGAGGTCGGGCTGTAGAGCCCGTAGAGGATGTTCATCAGGGTGGTCTTCCCCGCCCCGTTCTCACCCAGCAACGCAATGATCTCGCCTTCGCCGACGGTGAGATTGACGTCGTCGTTGGCAAGTACTCCGGGGAACTGTTTGGTGATGTGCCTCAGCTCAAGTTCCAACGCTGCCTCCCGCGCGCCACGTGTCAGATGCACACTAGAGGTTCAGACGCCTTCGTGCCGAAACGTGAGTGGGGCCCCCGTCTGGGGGCCCCACTCAGTCAGTCCGATCAGACGATCAGATGCGTCCTGTTCACCAGCCTCCTAGTAGCCAACCGGAGTGAACGCGGCCTGGATGACACCGTCTTTGATGTCCTGGAGCAGCTGCTGGACCTCGGCGTCCAGCTCGGCCGGCACCCGATCTGCCCAGTCGTGGTAGTCGGAGAGGCCAACGCCGTCGTTGGCAAGGTTGCCGACGAAGGAACCTGAGGTCCAGGTGCCCTCGAGCTGGTCCTGCACGGACAAGGTGATGAACGGAGCAATCGCCTTTTCAACCGTCGTCAGCCAGAGCGGCTGATACTGGGCATCGCTGGCGAAGTAGGCATCTGCATCCACACCGATGAGGGCGGCATCAAGACCAAGGTCGTTGATGGAATCGCCTGCCGGCAGGTTGATGGCACCACCGACGGGGATGATCATGTCACAACCCTCTTGGAACAGGCTCTCCGCAGTGGAGCGAGCCAGGTCCATGTCGGTGAAGCTACCGGTGAAGACGCCGTCCGCGGCATCGACATCCCAGCCCAGCACGTTGACGTCCGCACCCTTGACGTCGTTGTAGTGCGCGGCACCACGAGTGAAGCCATCCATGAAGATCGAAACGGTCGGGAAGTTGGCGCCACCGTAGGTGCACAGCGTCCCGGTCTGGGTCATACCGGCGGCCAAATAGCCGGCGGCGAAAGCAGCTTCATCGGTCTGATAAACGAGCTCACGAACGTTGGACAGAGCCAACGGCGCAAAGTTCTCGTCGGTCAGAACGTTGTCGATCATCGTGAAGATGATGTCCGGGTTGGCCTCGGCGTTGATTGCCGTTACCTCACCGAGCGCAAAGCCTACGGTCACGATGTGCTGGCAGCCCTGCTCGACGAACTGATCGATGTTCGGCTGCCAGTCGGAAGCGTCGGTCGACTCGAGGAAGTACGAGTCTGCGGTGGAGTAGCCGGCATCTATTGCCGCCTGCACCCCGGCCCACGCACTGGCGTTGAAGCTACGGTCATCGACGCCTGCCAAGTCTGTTACCAGACAGGTCTTGATGGCATTCTCGGCTTCTGCTGCAGTGGTGGTTGTATCACCGGCAGCGGTCGTGGTTGTATCACCGGCAGCGGTGGTGGTTGTATCACCGGCAGCGGTGGTGGTTGTCTCACCGGCAGCAGCGGTTGTGGTGGTGTCACCACCGGAGTCGTCGTCGTCGCCGCACGCAGCAACAATGAGCGCGAACGCCGCAATAAGCGCGATCAACGCATATCTTCTTTTCGAAAGCATGAAAGGGTTTCCTCCTCCTGGGGATCAAACGATTCGTGCACGCACGAATCTCACCAAGGAATGCTAGCTGAGGTTGGGACAACCGTGCGAAGTCTCCGACCCTTTCGAAGGAGTCGGAAGACCCTGGATGGCTTAGCTCTCGGAGTCGCCGGCGAGTTCGACGGGCGGTTGGTCCGGTGTCTCCACCGACGTGAACGACAGGCCGATCTCGTCGTCGGGGTCGACGTCGACAAGCACAGTCGCCCCGGCGGGGAACTCCTTGTGCAGCACCTTCTCCGACAGCGGATCCTCGAGCAGTCGCTGGATCGCCCGACGCAGCGGGCGAGCCCCAAGCTGGGGGTCGTAGCCGGATTTGGCGAGCCGCTCTTTGGCGTCCTCGGAAAGCACCAGGTCGAGGGCTTGGGACTCGAGCTGGGTGCGCACCCGGGTCAACAGCAGGTCGACAATCTCCTTGACCTCGGTCATGGTGAGCTCGTGGAAGACGATGACCTCATCGATGCGATTGAGGAACTCGGGCCGGAAGTGGCCCTTGAGGGCCTCCGTTACCTTGTCCTTGATCTGCTGGTAGCTGAGCTCGTCGCTGTCGACCATGAAGCCGATCGACTTCTTCTTCAGCTCGGCGGTGCCCAGGTTCGAGGTCATGATGATGACGGTGTTCTTGAAGTCGACGTGGCGGCCCTGCGAGTCGGTGAGGCGACCATCCTCGAGGATCTGCAACAGGATGTTAAAGACGTCGGGATGGGCCTTTTCGATCTCGTCGAAGAGCACCACCGAGAATGGCTTGCGGCGCACGGCTTCGGTGAGTTGACCTCCCTCGTCGTATCCGACATAACCGGGGGGTGAACCGACGAGCCGGCTGACGGCAAACTTCTCCATGTACTCAGACATGTCGATCTGGATCAGCGCGTCCTCGTCGCCGAACAAGAACTCGGTGAGCGCCTTGGCCGACTCGGTCTTGCCGACACCCGACGGGCCCAGGAAGATGAACGAACCGGACGGACGCTTCGGGTCCTTCAGGCCGGCTCGGGTACGCCGGATCGCCTTGCTGACGACCTGGATGGCGTCGTGCTGACCGACGATCCGCTTGTGCAGTTCATCCTCCATGGCGAGCAGCCGCGTGGTCTCTTCTTCGGTCAGTCGGTGCACAGGAATGCCGGTCCATTGGGCCAGCACTTGGGCTATCTCTTCGTCGTCGATGACGGACGAGTAGTCGAGCCCGGCGGTGGCAGCGTCGGCTTCCTTTTCGGAACGGTCGGAAACCAGCGTCCGCTCCTGATCGCGCAACTGGGCAGCTCGCTCGAACTGCTGGGACTGGACGGCCTCGCGCTTGTCGCGCCGGAGCTGCCCAATCCTCTCGTCGATCTCCTTGACGTCAGGTGGCAGGTCACTGCGGCGTAGACGCATCCGGCTGCCGGCCTCGTCGATCAGGTCGATGGCCTTGTCCGGCAAGTACCGGTCGGCGATGTAGCGGTCGGCGAGGTTGGCGGCGGATACGAGCGACTGGTCGGTGAAGCGCACTTTGTGGTGCTCTTCGTAGCTGTCGCGCAGCCCCTCGAGAATCTTGATGGTGTCGGCCACGGTGGGCTCTTCGACCTGAATCGGCTGGAAGCGCCGCTCGAGCGCCGAGTCCTTCTCGAGATACTTGCGGTACTCCTCGAGTGTGGTGGCGCCAACCGTCTGGAGTTCGCCGCGGGCCAGCATCGGCTTGAGGATGCTGGCAGCGTCGATGGCGCCCTCTGCGGCACCGGCCCCAACCAGGGTGTGGATCTCATCGATGAAGAGGATGATGTCGCCTCGGGTGCGGATCTCCTTCAGGACCTTCTTGAGCCGTTCCTCGAAGTCGCCGCGGTAGCGGGACCCGGCGACGAGGGCACCGAGGTCGAGCGTGTAGAGGTGTTTGTCCGTGAGCGTGTCCGGCACGGTGCCTTCGACGATCTGCTGAGCCAGCCCCTCGACGATGGCGGTCTTACCCACACCGGGCTCACCGATGAGCACTGGATTGTTCTTGGTGCGCCGCGACAGCACTTGCATGACCCGCTCGATCTCCTTGGCCCGTCCGATCACGGGGTCGAGCTTGCGGTCGCGGGCGAGCTGGGTGAGGTTGCGGCCGAATTGATCGAGCACCGTCGAGCCGCTGGGAGCGCCCTCGCTGCTCCCACCACGGGCGCTACCGCCGGGATGGGAACTACCGGGCTCGTCCTCACCTTGGACGCCGGACAGCAGCTGAATGACGGTCTGGCGGACCTTGTGGAGGTCGGCGCCGAGCTTCTGAAGCACCTGGGCGGCGACACCCTCTCCTTCTCGGATCAGGCCGAGGAGAATGTGCTCGGTTCCGATGTAGTTGTGGCCGAGCTGAAGCGCCTCTCGCAACGAGAGTTCGAGCACCTTCTTGGCGCGAGGGGTGAACGGGATGTGACCGCTCGGAGCCTGCGAGCCTTGACCGATGATATCGACGACCTGGGAACGAACCGACTCGAGGCTGATGCCCATGCTCTCGAGACCACGAGCCGCGACACCTTCGCCCTCGTGGATCAAACCAAGAAGGATGTGCTCGGTTCCGATGTAATTGTGGTTGAGGAGCCGCGCCTCTTCCTGGGCGAGAACGACGACTCTTCGAGCCCGGTCGGTGAACCGTTCAAACACCTTGTTTCACCTCAATAGACCTTGCAGCACACGGGTTCTCCCATGCGGTTCGGTGAGTATAGCGACGGGCTGTTGCTACCCCCGGATGGAGTTATCGCGACCCGCGTTGACACCCAGTTACCAGTTTCGGCCCAACATCGGCCGATGTGAAGGAGAACAATCGGACCGCTCAGAACACGGCGCGACACCCATCGTGTCGCCGCACGTCAGGCACACACGTCAGGCACAACAGCGACGTCCGTGCCGTTAACCTCAGGCCCATGGTCGACCAACCGGTATTCCATGAGCTGGTTCCCATCCCCCGGGTGTGGGAGCGGCTTGGGCGCGTCGAGGAACGGCTGATCGAGGTCACCACCGCTGAAACTCCGTTCCTCACCGAAGTAGCGCAGCACCTGCTCCTCGCCGGCGGCAAGCGATATCGCCCCTTGCTGAGCCAAGTCGCCGCCGAACTCGGCCCCGAGCCGGGATCCGCACCGGTCGAAGCCGGCGTTGCCGTGGAGCTAGTTCACGCTGGCTCGCTCTATCACGACGACGTGATCGACCACGCGAACACCCGCCACGGGGTGGCTTCGGTCAATTTCGAGTGGAACAACACCGCTGCCATCCTCGGCGGCGACTTCTTGTTGGCCAAGGCATCAGAAGTGGCTGCGCCGCTTGGCGAAGAAGCCGTGACCCTGATCGCCCGTACCTACGCAACACTGTGCGAGGGCCAGGTTCTCGAGCTTCAACTCGAGGGCAACATCGACCACGGGCCCCAGGAGTATCTGGCGGTTATCGGTGGCAAGACGGCCAGCTTGATCCGTACCTCGGCCCGGCTCGGCGCACTCACCGCTGGCGCTGAGCGAGACACCATCGAGGCCATCTCGGAGTGGGCCTGGGAGATGGGGATCGTGTTCCAGATGGCCGACGACGTGCTCGACCTGATCGCCGATGAGGCGTTCCTCGGCAAGCCTTCCGGCAGCGACATCGGCGAGGGCACCTTCACTCTGCCCGTCCTCTATGCCACGGCAGGACCAGCCGGCAGCGAGATCAAGCAGATCCTGAGCCGGGGGCTTCCCTACGAACGCGTCGACATCGACCGTGTGATCGCACTCGTCGTGCAAGGTGGCTACGTCGACCAAGTACTCGACGAGGCCACCGAACGCCTCCGCGTGGCAGAAAAGGCCGCCGCCCGCATCGCGGGCAATCCCATCACCCCGGTGCTGAAGAACCTGGACCGCTACCTGCTGGACCGGGTCGAAGCCGCGCGGCGCTAGTGCTTCGACCAGCCTGCGGTTGCTGGTCGAGTTGTCGCCCTCCCCTGCGGTTCTACAGGGCTTCTTCGTTGTGGATTTCGACGGGCGGGATCTCGCCTGCGGGGGTGAAATCGAAGACTTGGGCGTAGAAGGAGAGTTCGGCTTCGGCGGCAGCTTCGATGTTCTCAGCTTTGCGGAAGCCGTGGCCTTCTCCCTCGAATGCGACGTAGGCATAGGGAAGCCCCTTGGCATCGAGGGCAGCGACCATGTCCTCGGCTTGTGAAGGAGGCACCACCTTGTCGTCGAGGCCTTGGAGCAGGATCACGGGGCACGACAGCTCGTCGGTGTGGTTCAGCGGCGAGCGAAGCCGGTAGAGGTCCTCCGTTTCCGGGTAGGGCCCGATCATGGAATCGCTATAGCGAGATTCGAACTTGTGCGTCATCTCGACGAGAGCGCTCAGGTCACCGACCCCGAAGTAGGACGCACCCGCCGCAAAGACATCGTGAAACGTGAGCGCACACAGTGTCGTGTACCCGCCGGCAGATCCCCCGCGGATCGCCATCCGATCACCGTCGGCATGACCACCGGCGGCCACATACCGAGCTCCGGCAATACAGTCCTCGGTGTCGACAACTCCCCAATTGCCATTGAGGGCTTCGCGGTACGCCCGCCCGTACCCCGTCGATCCCCGGTAATTGACGTCAACCAGGGCAAAACCGCGACTGGTCCAGAACTGATAGCTCAGCGACAGCTCACCTGTGGTTGCGCTGGTCGGACCACCGTGACTCACCACGAGCAGCGGCGGCAGTTCGTCGTCTGGGCCGACAAAGCCGGGATTGGTTGGTGCGTAGTAGAAGGCGTGCGCGGTGGCGTCGTCGCTGGTCGGGAACTCAATCGTCTCCGGCTTCGAGAGGAAGCTCTGATCCACGTCGATGGACTGGCTCGATCGCAGCGTTTCGGACTTGCCGGTCACGAGATCGACCCGTACCAACCCCATCGGCTCGGCGTGGCTGCCGGCGATGAGGAAGACCTCGCTGCCGCCGATCGCCAGCGAAGACCCGATCGTGTCGCGATCGATCTCGACGGTGGTGAGGGTGCCGTGATCGAGGATGGCAAGACCCTCGTGCCCACCCCTCGTGTAGACGCACACAATCCGACCGTCGGCGTCGAAGCGATACCGACGCATCGCAAACACCCATTGGGGCAGGCCAAACTCCGCCTCGGCGGGATAGATGTCGCCGTCTTCGCCGTCGCGGATCCGATACAGGTTCCACCAGCCGGTGCGATCGGAGACAAAGTGCAGTTCGCCATCAGGAGACCACTCCGGCTGGAAGATGGACTCGTCGATGCCTCCCGCCACCCGTTCCGGCTCGGAGACGGATCCGTCGGCGTCGAGGGCGCCGACCCAGAGTTCCGTGCCGTCCCACGGCATGTTGGGATGGTCCCAGGCGAGCCAAGTAAGCCGGCTTCCGTCCGGGCTGACCCGCGGCGAAGCGAAGAAGTCGTGACCCGAGACGACCACCTTGGGAGCGGCCGAGCCGTCTGCGGGAAATGCCACCAACGTGTTCGTCGGCTCGGTGTCCTCGTTGTGGCGCTCCCGCACCGCGATGATCACGTCGCCGTGGAAGGCAAAGTCGGCGTAGCGGTCGCCGGCGGCGACCCGCGGCTCGGGCGTGATGGCGACGGGCTCCTTGCCGCCGAGTCGGTAGACCCGCTGGTCCTCGAAATTGCACGAAACGATGACGTCGCCGGCAACTCCGTAGGAGCCCCCTCCGTACTCATGGACGCGAGACCGAGAATCCATCCCCGGCGGGGTCACGTCGCGCAACACCCCATCGGGGCTCCTGCGCACGATGACCGACCGGCCCCCTTCGAGGGGGCGGGACTCAACCCAATAGGTGCCGCCGTGGTCGTGCTCGACCTGGCTGAGCCGGATCGCGCTGGCGGTGAGCATCTCGGCCGTGATCGGCGAGTCCCATGAACCGTACGGTGCCGTCGTCGTCATCGCTCATCCCCTTGTCATCAGGAGCTACGCTACTGCGCTGCGCGCCGACCAG
>Ga0209567_10000354_pt1 | contig 24802 bp, 19 predicted proteins | sample COG_12_FD_184756 | JGI IMG/M metagenome (GOLD analysis project Ga0209567, IMG submission 184756) | Pelagic marine sediment microbial communities from the LTER site Helgoland, North Sea, for post-phytoplankton bloom and carbon turnover... | ecosystem: Environmental > Aquatic > Marine > Neritic... | reverse complement strand
TTGTAGTTACTATGCTCAACGAACGCCGCTGCAATCTCGCGTCGGGCCAACGACTCAGGCAACCGGTAATCGAACCTCGAAACAGGCGCCGGAGGCGTTTTTACGATCGCGGGCTTCGATGGTGCCGCCGTGCGATTCCGCGATAGCCTTTGCGACGAAGAGGCCGGTGTTCGGGTCGCCGTCGTGTTGCTTCCCGAGCGTCACAAACGCGTCGAACAAACCTTCCCTCTGCGCGGGAAGCGCGGCGCCATCGTTCTCGACGAGTGGAGACTATCCGCTGCACCGCGCAGTGAGGGCGAATAAGCCGGAGGCGTTGAGCGCGCAACTCGCACGACCGATCACGCGACGCGCGGGAGAAGGCAGCGCGAGCAGTTTTGTTGGCAGACAAAACTATCCCTTGCCCCAACAAGTTGGGTCCCATCCTGACCAACTTAGTCACTTTCTGTCACTGACTGGCACTGAAAGTCACAAACAGACCAATCCCCTTCTGCCGAAGAGCGCGCGAAAAAAATCGCGATCTCGCGCAACTTCTGGAGGGGCAAAACCAATAACAAGAGTGAGCCAATCACTTTGGCGCGGATCATCGGTGAAAAAGACAGCTCAAACGAGGAAGCTCCGTCTCAGGTAGTCGTGTCTGATCGCCGATTCGCGCTTCCCGAAATTGCCAGGGCCGCCCGTCGATGGCTTGCTCCTGAGCCGCTCGAGAAGCTGCTGCGAGATCTGAAAGGGGAAGAGGAGAATGGACCGACGTTGGCCCCTGCACGAGCCACGGACCGAGAGCGTAACCGGGCCTATGAGAAGCTGCGTTCCCTGGGTAAGCTCCACCGATGAGCCCTCGAAGCAAGATTGACTGCGCCCTGGGTACGATCACCCCGATTACGACCGGGAAGGGAATCCGCTACCGACTGCGCGCGACGATCGACGGAAAGCGGTGGTTAGACGACCGCGAAAAAAGAGGAACGCACCGAAGCACCAAAGACACCCGCGCATTGTGGGAACGACACGTCTTCCCGTCGGGCCTCGCCTCGCTCACACTCCGTGCCGTAAAGCAACGACATGTCCAAGAGTGGATACGGGAACTCAGTACGCAACGGGCCAGCCATGGGGCACGGATAGGCAAACCTCTGGCCGAGCAGACGGTGAGAAATGCCCTCAACGCCTTATCTTCGGCCTTCTCCGACGCGGTAGTAGCCGGGAAGGCTGGCGGGAATCCTTGCAAGGGTGTGCGTGTCCCTCGCCAAGCGAGAACCGATGAGGATTGGACTTATCTTACGAGCGAAGAGATCACTACGCTCCTCAATCTTCCGGGTCTGCCCGCAAAGCAGCGCACCGCGTTTATAGTAGCCATCTATACGGGAATGAGAGCCGGAGAGATCTGGGGCCTAGGCTGGGAGGATGTCGACCTCGAAGAACGAGAGATCCTCGTTCGCTACTCCTTTGAGGGGCCTACCAAGGGCGGGAAGGTTCGTCGCATCCCGATGCTACCGCCTGTCCTTGAGGCGCTCGCGCGCTGGAGGCGAAGAGACGATGCCACGAGGGCGGCAGGACTCGTTTTTCCCGGGAGGGATGGAGCCATGCACACGAAGGGATATGACGCACAATGGGCGAAGACATGGCGTTCCGCCGCGGGAATCCGAGCTGACGTGCGTTTCCATGACCTCCGGCATACATGCGCAAGCCACCTGATCATGGGTACGTGGGGAAGGGCGTGGCGACTCGAAGAAGTCCAGGTGGTGCTGGGACATGCGAGGCGAACGACGACCGAACGCTATGCGCGCCTTGCCCCGGACTCCATTCGGCGCGTGGCCAATGAGGCGGTCGAGCAGTGGTCAGACGACTCCAAAGCAGCTCTCGGATTGGTCAACGATTGGTCAACGCCAATTTCGCCATACACGCAAGTGCCTGAAACTAGGGAGCCACCGATTGGATTCGAACCAACGACCTACGGTTTACGAAACCGTTGCTCTACCAACTGAGCTACGGTGGCCTAGGGTTTGCTCTCGGGGAGAGCGTCGATGCTGGTAGCGTGAGGTGCGCGAGCTGTCAATCACCCCACAGGACAGCCAACCATACGATCGGAGAACGGCACGGGACGGGCGTGCTCGGTCGCGGGGTACCCGCTCGCCCGACTCAATACGTCGAACCACGCGGGGGCTCGCCCCCCACTCCCTGTGCTGCCCATCCCGAGCCGTTCTCCTGGGTAGAAGTCGACTCACGGGCCATCGTATTGCTGCGAGTCCCCCGTCTCGCCCTGCTCCATGACTGTCTACGGAAGAGCGCCAAGTACGGACCCGCGCTCCCCACCCCGCCGCCCCCACGCGAACGCCTGCCCCGTGTCGTGTTCCGCCGTGCCCCGGGAGTGTCGCTACGCGTCGTCGTCGTCGCTTTCGTCGACGAGGAGCTCTTCTTCGGTTTCTTCCGCCTCGACTTCATCGTCGGAGTCGTCGTCTTCCGGCGCGGTGTATTTCAGGTCTACGTCCGCATCCGCCAACTGGGTCTCGAGGAGCTCCATCAGCTCATCCAGATCCTCGCCGGACCATTCGTCCAAGATTTCCGTGATGAAATCGTAGAAATCGCCGCTGTCGATACGGCGTTCGATTTCCTCGATGTCGTCGTCCGTAAAGACGCCAACCAGATCCTCGCGCAAAGCGTCGCTTTCGCCGTCTTCGATCGCGTCGGCAACCGATAGCCGGACCTGCCGCATCGCGCGCTTGTTTAGGAAGATCTCCATCTGAAAACCTCTAAGCGGGGTCGAATCGGCGCTACTATAAGAGAGGGTGGGGGGCTGTCAATCTCGTCGGCGCGGGATCAGACGCTCTATGCTAGGGCCGTGCCAATCCACGCCGCAGCCGTCTGTCTCTGGGCCTTCTGCCTGGCCGCGCCGCAGTTGGCTCGGGCGGATTCGGCGGAGCTGCCCGGCGGGCCGTCAGAGCGGGAAGGGTCAATCGCCGTGGGGGCGGAGACCGGCATGGTCATTCCGCTTTCCACCAAACGGCTCTGCCCGGAGGGCTATGGCTGCATCGCCGACTTCGGCTGGGCCGTGGGGGTCAACTTCTCCTACCGATGGACGAACGGCATCGGCTTGGGCTTCGGCTACGAGTTTTGGCTCCTCACAGCCAACGGGGTCTACGAGACCTCGGTCCCCCAGATGTTCACGGGGCTGCTCCAGTACTCCTTCCTGCCACGCCACGCGACCCATCCGCTCCTGCGGCTCCGAGGGGGCTTTCTCATGTTGGGCCCTTCCTTTCGTGTGGCGACTATTGGCGGAACAGCCGAGATCGGGGTCGGCGCGGAGGTCGAGCTGAGCTCCAACACGGTCTTCTCATTCCTCGTCACGGGCAACCTCCTCCGGACGCAGTCGTTCACCACCCCGGCCGATGGCGCCTTGCGAGGGGCCGACGCCGCGTTGGACGCCATGCTGGTCCTGCGGGTTGGATTCAATTTTCTGCTATGAAAAGGCAACGAATCGCGTGGATCGAGCCCCGATCCGTTGGAGATTTCGACCGTGTAGCTGTAGGCTGTATCGTTATAGTGTCTTGGTGGGGTCAATGGATGCGAGCGGGGTTTGAATGAGCGGCGACGCGCACCGCGATGGTGATCATCGTTCGAAGCCGGGCGAGAATGAAGAGACGTTGCTTCCAGCTGGTGGCAAAGAGAGCTGGGACAGCGAGCCCGAGGCGAGCTTGCGGCCCACCCCGGAAGGGATTCACTTCACCTTTTACGGAAAGACAGATGTTGGGCTCATTCGTGGCCACAACGAAGACAATTTCATGGTCGCGGACCTGAGCGTCGCTTCGGGTCCCTTGCCTGGCGAGCAAGTTCTTTCAGGCACGCTTTCGGACCGCGGTATTGCCTTGGCCGTCTGTGACGGCATGGGTGGCGCGGCGGCCGGCGAGGTGGCCAGCCAGATGGCTGTCGACACACTGTTCGAAACATTGCGAGGCGAGAGTGCCGCCGAAGATCGCGATAGCTTTGCCCGTCGCCTGGTCGACTCCATCGAAGGAGCGGGCGCACGTATTTTTCAGTCGGCCAAGAAAGACCGAACGCGGCGCGGCATGGGAACGACCGCAACGGTGGCCGGGCTCGTCGACAAGGTCTTCTTCGTCGGACAGGTTGGCGACAGCCGTTGCTACATCCTGAGAGACGGGCGCCTGACCCTGATCACCAAAGACCAGTCGCTCGTCAATCAGTTGATCGAAGCGGGTCAGCTCACCGAAGACGAAGCTCAGGTGTTCGAGCACTCGAACATCATCTTGCAAGCCCTCGGCACCACCGAACAGGTCGTAGTCGATCTGACTTTCGTCGAGCTTCGGCATGGCGATCGGCTTCTGCTCTGTTCCGATGGCCTGAGTGGCCTCGTTCACGACGCAGCAATAGAAACCGAGATGGCCCGCATCCGATCGCTCCCAAAGCTCGTGGATTCTTTGGTCGACCTTGCCAACGCGGCCGGCGGTCATGACAACATCACCTGCATCGTCGCCGATTTCGATGGGGAGGCGCTGGAGCCGCCCGAAGAAGGCGCGGTTCCGTTTTACCAGCAATACCCACTGCCGCGCGGCCAGAACCAGCGATCGGCCTCGGGGCCAACCTTGCCTCACATGGTCAGGAGCATGGTGCCGCGCGCGATGCAACGATCACGATCGCCGGTCCGCGATCTCGTGTCTGACCCGCCGGAGCAGGGGTCATTTTCGTGGACCACTGCAGCATCGGTATTGGGTCTGCTCGGCTTGGCTGCGGTGGTTGCCATCGTGAGCTCGGGCCGAAGCGTGAGCCCGACGACGGATGGACCGCCGCCACCGGCTCCTGCGTATGCGGACGCCCAGATTCCCGTCGAAGTGAAAGTTCGCGCGGCGCTCGACGAGGGCGAGCTCTACGTCAACGGCCAGAGTTACGGCCCTCTGCGAATCGACGAAGCGGTTCTTCTCCGGCTGCCCCCCGGTCCATATCATTTCGAGGCCCGCGAGCTAGACGGGACACAGGTGGGCAAAGACGTTGTGGTGGAGGCTGGGCTGCCGAAAGAAGTCGTGCTCATCCCGCCTGCCGATTGAAGGTCGCTTGTGATCCGAATCAGCCAGAGCAAAGGTGCCGATGCGGGACGGGAGCTCGAATTCGATCAGGATCTGATCCGGATTGGGCGCATGCCTGACAGTGATGTCAACCTCGATCCGGAGGTCGATTTGGACGCATCGGGTCGGCACGCCGAAATCCGCAGCGAGGACGGGCGCTATCTACTGATTGACACCGGTAGCCGGAACGGCACATGGCTGAACGGCCAGCGCATCAAGCATGCGGCGCTCAGTCTCGGTGACGAGATCGAGCTCGGCCGTGGCGGACCCAAGCTCAAGGTCGCATCCATGCAAGGTCGTCCCGGCGCCCGAGGATCAGCAGGGCGGACTCCGTCGGCGAGTGACCCGCGTTTCGATCCGTTCGCAGTACCAGACATGCCCGCGACACTGGGCCAGGACCCGATATCTCGACCGGACCTGCTTTCGGGAAGCCTTCGCTTTTCAGACGCGCATCGGGGCGCGACGACGAGTCGCCGACGGGGCCGAAGCTCGGTCATCCTGTGGGGTGCCGCCGGCGTCGTTCTCTTGGCGGCGGTCGCCATCATCGTCAGCGCTTCGCTCCAGTAGCTTTTTTGACCGTCGCTCTTTACGTCCGCAAAAAGCGAAGGAGCCCATGCTTCGCAATCGCCTCGCTGCCTGGCTTCGGCCGGCTTCCCAAACACCTGAACCTCCAGAGGGGCGTCGGGCTTATCACTCAGACATTCGAGAGCTGAGGCCCGATGCATGGTCGATACATTCGCCGGCTGCGCGGGGACGCGATGTTCAAAGCGCGATGTGGCTATCGGGCGTCAGCTCGCGAGACTTTTCGGAGGTGCTCGGCATCGACCTGTCGCCGCATCTCGTCGCGCCTTCCGACTACATCGTGACGATCTGTCGCCGCAGGGCGGAAAGCTGCGAGCGGCAAGCTAGGGAGCTCGGCGCCGGGCTTCCCCCGCCCAACCCGTATGGCCGCCCGCCGCTGCCTCGGGATCGTAGCAATGCCCGCCAAGTCAAAGGACTGTTCCGCGCCTCACAGGCATGGGGCGCAATGGCCCGGGCGCTGCTCAGCAATCGCTGGACGGGATGAGGTCTTCGACCATTCGTCCGAGCACCTCGAACGCTTGCATCTTGGCCTCGGCAAGGTCGTCGCGCAGGCCAGTGGGCGCGGTTGCGTAGAAATAGTACTTGAGCTTTGGCTCGGTTCCGCTCGGCCGCACCATGACTCGATGCCCGCCCTGCAGCTCGAAGATCAGCACGTTGCTGCGTGCGCGTCCGGCAAGCGGACTCAGCGCTATCGGCGTCCATTGCGCCTGCCGCTCTAAGTCCAGCATGCAAAGCACGGCCTGTCCGCCGATCGCCGCGGGAGGAGCCTCTCGGTAACGGTCTACAACGGCGTTCATTCGCGACTGAGCATGGGCGCCCTCGAACCTCATCGAAACTTGGCGATCGGCAAAGAATCCGTGCTTACGCCAGAGCTCGTCGCGCGCATCGAGCAGTGTCGCGCCGCGCGCAGCGAGCCGCGAGGCAATATCGGTCATGAGCAGTGCCGAGCTGATGCCATCTTTGTCACGCACTGCAAGGGAGGTCGCGTATCCGAGGGCCTCTTCGTACCCGAACAGATAGACGTAGCCTTCTTCTTCGAGCTCGAGCGCACGGTTCTGGATCCACTTGTGGCCGGTGAGAGTTTGCTCCCATCGCGCTCCGTGGCTCACTGCGATTGGACCAAGCATCGGGCTACTCACGACAGTGGAAATCACCACGGGTTGGCCCCCCCCGTGGTGCCGACCGAGAAGATCATCGGCCAAGAGCACGCCAATGTCGTTCCCCGAAAGCAGCTCGAACCCGTCTCGACCACGAACGGCAACCGCGACTCGGTCGCCGTCCGGATCGTTCGCGATCGCAAGGTCAGCGTCGACTTCGTCCGCGAGAGCAAGGACCCGATCCATGGCCCCTGGTTCCTCCGGGTTCGGAAACCCAACCGTGGGAAAGGCGCCATCCGGGGTCGCCTGCTCGCTCACACTGTGAACGTCCTCGAAGCCCGCGCGCCCCAGCAGCTTTCGAAACGTGTCTTCGGCAACACCGTGGAGCGCTGTGTAGGCGACCCGAATGCTCTGCCGGGTTCCGGACGGACGGACTTCGGCCGCAATTCGCTCGACGTAACGATTGCGTAGTTCATCGGCATCGTGCAACAACGCTTTACTCCGCGCTTCGTCGAGAGAGAGCCGAGGGATCTGGCCCACGGCTGGGCAACGCCGAATCTCGTCCGCGATGCCTTGGTCATTCGGCGGAATGATCTGCGCGCCGTTTTCCCAGTAGACCTTGTATCCGTTGTACCCAGGAGGATTGTGGCTCGCGGTGATCATCACGCCGCCCGCGGCCCGGAGCTCGAGCACTGCATATGCCAGAACTGGCGTAGGTACCAGGTCGCTGAAGCGCCACACCGGTATACCCGCGCATGTGGCAATCTCGATCACGTCGCGCTCGAAGATGTCGCTATTGGGGCGAGCGTCGCGACCCACGCAAATGCCCCGAGTTGCTACCTCAGGCACCTCTTGCTTCAGCCAGGCACAGAAACCGAGGGTGGCCTGAGCGACCGTCACCCGATTCATCCGCGTTGGGCCAGCGCCGAGCAAACCCCGAAGCCCGGCGGTGCCAAACTGCAAGCCACCGGCGAATCGCTGTTCGAGGGCCGCCAGATCGCCGCGCTCGATCAGCGCTTCGAGCTCGCGCCGGGTTTCGGGGTCCGGGTCCTGAGCGATCCAAGACCGCGCTGTTTCGATGATGCTCACGCTACCGCCTCATCCTGGATGTAGGTCCGCTCCTTGTACCAAACCGCAACCGGGACGAAGAGTATGGCAGTAACCGTCATGGCAGCTGCAAAGAACAGATAGTATGAGGGGCCATCGAGCTTGCTCGTGCCGTCGGGGTTTTGAATCAGGTAGTTCACCGCGGCCGTGAAGAAGTTCCCGATCGATACGCTCATTAGAAACGCGCCCATCACGAGTGACTTCATTCGTTTTGGGGCCTGGGTGTACGAAAACTCCAGCGCGGTGATCGAGACGAGAATTTCCGCTGCGGTCATGATGATGTAGCCGCCGAGCTGCCAGACGATGTTGATCGTTTCACCTGCGTCGAGCCGAGCCTCGAGCCAAGCAGGAAGCAGGAACGCGGGCACGGTCAAGAATAGCCCGATCGAGATCTTCCTTAGTGGCGTCAGTGGCCAAAAGCGATCGAAAGCTGGGTAGATCACCCGATTGAAGAGCGGAATGAACAGCAGGACCAGGGCGGGATTGAGCCACTGCGCCTGCGACGGGTCCCAATTCACGATGAAATTCCGATCCATGCGCTCGGCCTGCAAAACCCATGCGGAGCCTTGCTGATCGAAAAGCGCCCAAAACATCGCTATGAAGGAGTAGATGATGAAGAGCTTGCCGAGCGCGGCTAGACCTTCGCGGCTGAACACCTCACGAAGAAACGCCACGCCGCCTGGTGGGATGTGGACGAACTTGTTTCGTCCCATCCAGAACACGACGGTTGCGAGCGCCATCAAGATTCCCGGAACGCCAAATGCGACCGACGAGCCGAAACGATGGAGAAGGGGTTCCGCAAACAGAATCGATGCGAGCGCGCCCACATTGATCGAGAAGTAGAACCAGCCGAAGACCTTGGGCAGCAGGTGCGCGTTGGTCGGTCCGAACTGATCACCCACGTGCGCCGATACGCAGGGCTTGATGCCTCCCGATCCGATTGCGATCAGCCCGAGGCCGAGGGCGAGGCCTGTCCGCGTATCATCCACCGCCAGGGTGAGGTGACCTAGGCAGTACACGATCGACAGCGCCATGATCGTTCGGTATTTCCCGAGGAACACATCCGAGATGAGCGCGCCGAAGATCGGAAAGAAATAGACCGCAGTGACAAAGCCGTGGAACCAGGTCTTGGCTTGCTCGTCTGTCATGAGGTCGAGCTCGCCTTGCGCGTTCATCAGGAACTTGGTCATGAAGATGACCAAGATCGCGCGCATGCCGTAGTAGCTGTACCGTTCCGCCGCTTCGTTCCCGACGATGTATGGAATCCCCGGCGGCATCCCGCTCATGGGTGCCGGCGCAGTTCGGTAGTTGGCCTTCGGCGACATGGGTGTGATCTTAGCGGATTCTTTCTATATCAACGGCCTCCGGGACGTCCGTTCAGTTGGTTTTGCTCCGGTTTCTTTCCCCTCGATGATACTAGGGGCAACACTAACGAGGAGATCGGGGGCCTCAGCCCGCGGTGCGGATGTGAATGGAGGACGGTGTGAACCAGAGCGATGACCTGAGAATGCTCAACCGGGGTTGGGTCGCAACGCTGCTAGCGATGGTTGTGGGCCTACTCGTGATTGTGTCCGGCGGCACGGCACTGGCACAGACGGCCCAAATCGATTTGAACCAGTACAGGCCGGCAGAGCTCGCCACGGATGGCTACGCCACGAGCACGGCGGACGGCCAGGGCCACAAGCGGTTCGGAATCATGATCTTCATGGACTACAATGACGACGCGCTGGTCTTCGAACAATCGGGTAACGGAACGACCTCTTCGGTGGTGCATCGGCAGCTCACCGGTCACATCAATTGGAACTTGGGACTGTGGGATCACCTGGTGATCTACATGGACATCCCCTACCACTTCATCATCGATGCAGGGACGGGCGCAGCTGCGGGCTTACCCGATTCGTCGTTCAACTACTTGCTCCCGAATGGTGGTCACTTCGGGGACGTGTATTTTGGCGCGCGCGGCAACATCCTGGGCACAAGGGACGACGTCTTCCAACTCGCCTTGCAGGCGACGATGACGATCAACACCTCGTCGCTGTCGGACGGTCAGCAGAAGTATGCAGGTCAGTTCGATAAGAAACCATACCTCGGCGGCTGGTTCGAGCTCCTGATGACCTTCAACGCAGGCGATATCGTTCGGATTCCGATTCAGGTTGGCTACAAGCTCGGAAACACAAAGGGTCGGGCCGTCGCCCCAAACCTCTTCGTGGGCAACGAATTCACCTTTGGAGCTGGCCTGCTATTCATGATCGCTCAGGACAAGTTCATGATTTCGGCTGAAGCGTTCGGCCGCACCGCGGCAAACAAGCAAGTGAACTTCTGGGTCCGGGAAGAGACCCCTGTCGAGGTGCTCGGCGGCTTCAAGTACCTTCATCCCAAGGGCTTCGTGGTCGGTGTTTCGGGTAGCGCGGGCGTGACAGCTGGCTACGGGGCGCCCGATTGGCGCGGCATCGGCATGATCGGTTACACGATGCCCGGGGTGGAACCGATTCTGGATGCCGATGGCGATGGCATTTTCGACGACGTCGACCAGTGTCCCAACGAGCCGGAGGACTTCGACGGCTTCCAGGACGAGGACGGTTGTCCCGATCCGGACAACGACGGTGACGGCGTTCTCGACGTGAACGACGGCTGCCCGAACGATGCCGAAGACATCGACGGCTTTGAGGACGAGGACGGTTGCCCGGATCCGGACAACGACGGCGACGGCATCCTGGATGTCGACGACCAGTGTCCGAACGAGCCCGGAACCCTCGAGAACAACGGCTGTCCGGATCCGGATCGCGATGGCGACGGAGTTCCCGACCGCATCGACAACTGCCCGGATGAGCCAGGCACAGTGGAGAACCACGGCTGTCAGGAAGCGCAGCTGGTCGTCATCGGTGAAGGCAAGCTCGATATTCTCGAGAAGGTCTACTTCAGGACCGGAAGCCACAAGCTGCAGAAGCGCTCCTTCGCGCTCCTCGACAACGTGGCGGAGGTCCTGAACGCTCATCCGGAGATCGACCTAGTCCGCGTCGAGGGCCACACGGACTCGACAGGCAACCTCAAGTACAACATGAGACTGTCCAAGCTACGCGCGACAACGGTGGTTCGTTATCTCGTCGGCAGAGGCAAGGTCGCCAAGGAGCGGCTGATTCCAGAGGGCTTCGGTCCCACGCGGCCGATCGTCCCCGATGCCAGGACCAGGGAAGAGCTGGCGCAGAACCGACGCGTCGAGTTCCACCTCGTCGACACAGGCCCCGAGGGGGAGGTTGAGGAAGCCGCGGACGCGGCTGAGTAGTCAAAGCTAGCGCCTGCACGGCGCAGCCACTGTGCGGCGGGTTCCAGGCTTCGGTCTGGGGCCCGCTTCGCGTTTAACGGCTTGGCCTAGCTCGCGATTCGCAACGGCCACTGCAGGTCTTCAACGCCAAAGCTCAGACTGGCGAGGAACTGACGGGCTTGGCGTATCGTGATTCGGTCCTTTGGGTCGTGGCGCAGGCAACGGGCGATCAACGCGCCGAGCTCTTGGGTCTCTTGCCGGTCAAGCAGTGCTCGCACGGCTTCTGGCTCACCGTCGTGCGTCATGTGCTGGGCAAGCATTGCGGCTTCCCCACTGGCATCGAACAAGGGCTTCCCGGTGTAGGCCTCGAAGATCAAACAACCAAACGCGTACACATCCGCGGGGATCGCACGGGATCTGTCTCCGGCTCCCCAGATTTCGGGTGCTCCGTAGTTCGCAGTACCGCAGCCTGGCCGGAGGTGACGACCGGCGAGCCCGAAGTCCACCAGCACCGGGTTCGGAGGCCGACCGACACCGGTGACCGCATCGGCGTCGCGCACGATGATGTTCGAGGGCTTGAGATCCAGGTGGCCAACGCCGACTTGGTGCATCGCATCGAGGCCAGCACTGACGCCGAGGAGGAGATCCTTGGCGCGCCCGACGGACAAGTCGCCCATCTCTAACATACGCTCCAGGCTCGGTCCCTGGACCAGCTCCATGACTAAGATCGGTTTGGGGCGCGCTCCAACGTCGAAGGTGACGAAGCGTGCGATGTTGGAATGCTCCGGAAGCGCTAGCAGTGCGCCGGCCTCTTCACGGAACATCTTCAGGAACTCGTCCTCGGAGAGGGTGCGCGCAGCGGCTGCCGAATAGTCGGGCACCTTCAGCGCGAAGAGCTGCGCTGTTTCATCCTGCCGCTCTTCGGCGCGGCGCGCGATGAAGACCGAACCCACGGTGCCGCTTCCGACCGTCCGCACCAAGTAGAACCCGCCGACGATTCGGCTGGGAGGCACCCATGCAGGCAGCGGCCCATCGGCGTCCAGCTCGAAAGGCGCCAGGCTCGGCGCGCGTCTCGGAGCGTCGAGTGGAACCGAGCGCAGGTGCTCGAGCACCGCTGCGGTAATCTCTGCAAACGCGCCGGGGAGATCGTGCTCGACGGAGTTGACCGCATCGGTGAACGCTTGGTCGATCTCGGAGACCGACGTGCGCAGGGCACGCTCGATCTCGAGCCCCATGGCCCAGATTGCTGCGGCGGCTGCCGGAGACTCAGCCTCGACGGAAGCCCCCAATCGCCTTCGAGACCCGCTGACGAGTTGCGCCAGAGAAGCCACCCCCCGTTCGAGGGTGGACAGCGCGGTGCCCGACGAACGCTCAGCGATCTCGGAAAGCGAGCTCGAAGCGCTCACCAAGCGGAGTCCGCGCGCGAGAAGCGACAAGGATTGGCGGAACGCTTCGATCCGCGCAGAGCGAGCGACGGGCAACTCGGTGCCAATCGCCTTCAGCGCATCGGTGGCAGCAACTAACCCGTGGCCGTCGCGTCGTGCGGTACGGGTCATGTGTTGGAGTTTGGCGTACGCCCGCAACGCGCTTTCGATCTCGGGAACCATCGAGGCTTCGGCCATGGTCTTGAAATCGTCGAGGTGCGGAATGTGCCCCGCGGCAGCGATCAGAACCTCGGAAACATCCGCGATGTCCTCGCGCACCAGCGCGTCACAGGTGCGGGCGATCGCGGCGCATAGCGTACGGCGCAAAGAGCTCTGAGGATCGTGCTGAGCTCGATGGAGCAGCACCCGCTGCGTCAAAAGACGCCGCTGTCGGACGAGTTCCCTGCGCGGGTCGACGTGGGGTCCGTCCGCGTCGACGAGATGGAGCATCGTTCGAAGTTGACGCAGGCGTGTAGTGAACTGAGGGACCTGGCTGAGGTCTTCGAGTGGATCGCCCTCTTGGATCACGAGCCAGTTGGTGATTCGCTGAAAGAGGTCCCCGAGGCGCTCGTCGTGGGAGCTACGCAGCTCGTCGTCCTTGCCGACGAGCAAGAGATCACTCAATGTCGAGGTCTCGAAGAGAGCGGAGTCCAGCTCTCGAAGCGCGAGAAACGCCACGACGTCGGCCTCGGGGTCGTTCTGCGCAGCACGTTGAAGGAGGTCGGCCTTACGAGCTGCCGCGTCGAGAATTCGCTGAGCTTCTCGCGCCGCTTCGTACGCGCCTTCACTCGCGAACGTCTCGAGCGCATCCGATAGCATTTCGCGAAGCGTGGGCTCGCTTGGGCTCGAAGCACCGCTCAGCTCTTCTGCAAGAGCCTTCATTAGGGCTTCGCGTCCAAGATCCTCGCTGTCACTTGCGGCGATCGATTTTCGGAGATGGGCCTCGGCCTTCTTTGCGGCTTTTTCTGCGAAGCCAGGTCGGATTCGTTCCCCCCGCAATTCGACGAGAGCCTCTGCGGTTTCCAGACCGCCGACGCGAACCAGCTGCTCGAGCAACGACTCGACGGGGCGTGGATGGCTTTCCGCCGCGCGTGGGAGCCCAGCGATCATCGCGGCGGCGATGCCATGATCTTGCTGAAAAATCAGCGATTCCAGAAGCTCCCGGCAAGCTCGGAGGCCTTCCTCGGGCTCGACCGCGATGCCTGCCGCAAGTGAAGCCGCAGCGCGGCGCCACTCTGTGATGGTGAACTCTGGATCGAGGTGCCGCTGGATCTCTTGTTTGAAGATCGGCATGGACGAGGCCAGCAGGCCCCGCGCGGATGCGACGTGCCGCCATACCAGGGTCTCCCGGTCGGTCAGCAGTCGGTCCCATGCGTCGCGAACAGCCGGCGTGCAGAAGACACGCACACCCGTATCGTCACCCTCGGCTGCGCGCCGGGCCGCTTCGCGAGCGGCACGCTCCAACAGGCGCGCGGCCAAGCGTCGAGAGGGAAGTGAACCAGTCGCCGGAGTGAGAAGCCAATCGCGACTCGAGTCCTGTCGGGAAATCAATGCGAGGGCTAGGGCGTCGACGTTGTTGACCGCGCCAATTGGCAAGCTCAGCGCGAGCGCAACACGCGCGCGCATCGACTGTCCACTCAGGGCGCGTTGCGATCCGAGCGCGAGCTGGGTTGCCACGGACACGAAGGTTGCCGCGTCGCCCTCGCGGAGACGTTCGAGGACCATCCGTCCGAGCCGGCGCTTGGTAGCGCTCGAAGGAAGGGCCGCCGCGACTTCGTATAGGGCGGCGGCGGCAGCTGGTCCCGAGAGCCAATCGAGGTTCTCGACTAGGCCTCCTTCGACCGCAACTTCCAAGCTCTTGAGAAGCGCGTCCGGATCGAGACCCTCGAGCGGCAAAGGCCGTCGCTCGTCAACGACCGTGCGCGCGAGGGTTGCCATTCCTCGACGCCATGCCGCTTCGCGCTGCTCAGCGCTGTTCAGTCGGTGCAAGACCGTCAGGCCTTCGAGGCGCTCCCGAGTCGCAGCACGCATCTTTCCTGATTCTAGCCTGCCGATAGCCTCTCGGAAAGCGCGGTTGACAAGGATGCGGCAACCTTCTAGCCCGAAATGGCGTGCACCAACTTTCCTTCGAGTTTGCCGGCGGGTCGCCGACGATCGCGGAGCGCGGCGTAACCGAGCGCCGCCAGGACGATTTGGACCGGGCTTATGCCCGCGCATCCGACTGGAGTCGTGCTCTGGCGGTGCGGCTTGGGCAACCGATCCGCCTAGTCGTGACCGACAACCGCAGTACCATGTTGGTCGCCCGCCCGAAGGGAGGGCGGCTCGAGGTTCGCCTACACCACATGTTCCTGACTGCCAGCGAGAACATCCTGGACGCCGTCGGCGACTATTTGAGCGGCAATGGTTCCCAGGCGGCGACGACGATCGACCGCTTCGTGGAAGAGAATCGCAGCCGTTTCGTCGCCCCGGGCCCTCCCCAAGAGGCCTTGCGCTCCGAAGGGTGTCACCACGATCTTCGCGCGATCGCCGCCGACCTCGGGGCTCGTCACTTCGGCGGTGAGGTCGATGTCCGAATCAGCTGGGGAAAGCGCGTTCAGCCCAAGCGCAGACAACGCACTCTACAGCTGGGTACCTACCTCCCCGAGGAACGCCTGATTCGGATTCATCCGGTGCTGGACCAGCCCTGGGTCCCGGCCTTTTTCGTAGAAGCGGTCGTATTCCACGAGTTGCTGCATCACGACATGCCGGCGGTCGTGCAAAACGGCCGTCGCCACTATCACACCCGGGCGTTTCGAACGCGAGAGCGGAGCTTCGAGTACCATTCCGCTGCACAGCAGTGGCAAAAAGAAAACCTTTGGCGCCTGTTGCGAGGCCAGTGACCGCATTTTCCTGATCCCATGGCACGTCGTCGCAAAATCCGTTCTTCAATTTCGATCCCAATCACGTTGGGTGCGATCACGGTTCTGTTGAGCCTTGCGCTTCTTGTGGGCTGGTCGTTCCTCCTCGGCCAGAAAATCACCCGCTCCGCGGATATTGCAGGTGACGTCTGGCTCCTGGTCTTGGGCGCTCTTTCCTTCGTCCTGATCATCGTGGTGTTGGTGTTGTTCGTGATTTCCCTGGCGCGCGGTATCATCGAAGTGCGCAAACAGGACACCTTCATCGATTCGGTTACCCACGAGCTCAAGAGCCCGCTCGCATCGCTGCAGCTCTGCCTGGAGACGCTCGGGCGGGATGGGCTCGAAGACGATGCGCGAGAGAAGGTGCGTCACATGATGCGCCAGGACGTCGATCGGCTACGCGCGTTCATCGACGACGTGCTCGAGGCAAATCGCCTTTCTTATGCGCGGCCGGGCATGCTGAACCTCAGCGACGTGCCGCTTTCACAGCTCACCGAGCAGTGCGCCGATGCCGTTCGCGCGCGGCACCACCTCGAGCCTCATGAGGTGAGCATTCACGTCGACCCGGATCTCGTTGTCACCACGGATCGATCGTCGCTCGAAATCGTCGTGAAGAACCTGATCGACAACGCCGCCAAATACTCTGAGCGCCCGGCCAGGATCGAAGTCACGGCCCAGAAAGATTCGGACAACAGAGTACTACTCGAGGTGAGCGATGCGGGGATCGGCATCGATCGGAAGAACCTAAAGCGGGTTTTTCACCGCTTCTATCGGGTCGAGGACCAGGAGGTTCGCGAACGCCGGGGCACCGGCCTCGGTCTCTTCGTCGTCTGGGCGCTGGTGAAACAGCTCGGTGGTGATGTACAAGCGTTTTCTCAAGGGCGAGGGCAGGGCACGACGATGCGCGTCGAGCTGCCCGCGGCCCATGCGGTGAGCGGGTGATGACCGACAACGAAGCGCAGAAGCTCCTCATCGTAGAGGACGAGGACCATTTGGCAGCAGGCCTCAAGCTGAACCTCGAGCTCGAAGGCTATCGTGTCGACGTTGCCGCGAATGCCAAGGAGGCGGGCCAACGCTTGCTCGATCCGAACGGCTACGATGCAATTGTGCTGGACGTGATGTTGCCCGACGTCAACGGTTTCGTGCTCTGCAAGAAATTCCGGGACGCAGGGAACTTCGTCCCCGTAATCATGCTGACGGCGCGTTCATCGCCCGAAGATCGCGTCCTCGGCCTGGAGGCAGGGGCGGACGACTACATGGTCAAGCCCTTCGAGCTGGGCGAGCTGCTCGCCAGGGTGCGCTCGGTGCTGCGCCGCCAGCGCTGGGAGCAAGTCTCGGGCAACTACGTGAAGGCCAGCACGCTGTCCTTCGGTCACGCGCAGATCAACTTTGACACCCACGAGGTCGATGTTGGCGGTGAGGCGGTTCAGCTGACCCAGCTTGAGCTCGATCTGCTGCGGTACTTCGCAGAGAACGCCGGCCGGGTCCTGAGCCGGACCGAGCTCCTCGAGCAAGTCTGGAAGCTCCGCAACTACGGCAATACGCGAACCGTCGACAACTTCATCTCACGGCTACGCCGCCGTTTCGAAGAAGACCCGAGCTCTCCGACCCACTTCCTCTCCGTCCGAGGCGCCGGCTACAAGTTCATCGCCTAAGAAAAGGGGACAGCCCCTTTTCAAAAGGGTTAACCCTTCGAAAAAGGGGACTGTCCCCTTTTTACAGAACTATGACAAAGAGAGGGTGAACCGTGACGGTGATCTCCGAGGGGCTGGGATAACCTCGGAAGTATGGAAACCACGGTTTTGGAGGCCACGCTCCCGAAGCAACCGCTGAGTCGATCCGAGCAGTGGCGGCGGTCGACGATATTCGTGCTCTCGCATCTTGCCGTGCTGGGCGCGTTCTGGTCGGGAGTGACCTGGCAGGCGGTCGTACTCTGCTTCGTGCTGTTGTTCGTTCGCGTCTGGGGCATCACGGCGGGCTACCACCGGTACTTCGCTCACCGGACCTACAAGACGAGCCGCGCGTTTCAGCTCTTGCTGGCGGTTCTTGCACAAAGCAGCTCCCAAAAGGGCGTGCTCTGGTGGGCCGCTCACCATCGCGTGCATCACAAGCTCTCCGATCAACCGGGCGACGTTCACTCGCCGGTGCAGAACGGCTTCTTCTACGCGCACGTGGGCTGGCTGTTCGCTGGCACCGAAGAAACGCGCTGGGACAAGATTCGCGACTTCGCGAAGTACCCCGAGCTTCGCTGGCTCAACAAGTACTGGGCCGTTCCTCCGGCCGTTCTCGCCGTCGTGTGCTTCCTGATCGCCGGCTGGCCGGGCCTGTTCATCGGCTTCTTCGGCAGTACGGTGCTGCTCTGGCACAATACGTTCTTGATCAACTCGCTCACGCACGTCTGGGGCAAGAAGCGCTTCGACACGGCCGACGAGAGCCGCAACAACATGGTGACGGCCTTGCTGACTCTCGGCGAAGGCTGGCACAACAACCACCACCACTACCAGTCGTCCTGTCGCAACGGCTTCTACTGGTGGGAGATCGACGTGACCTATTACGTGCTCAAAATGCTGAGCTGGGTCGGCCTGGTGTGGGATATTCGGGAGATCCCCGAGCGCGTCCTCGAAGAGGGACGCCGCCGTGATGCCGGCCATGTGGACAACGCGGGCGCCCGAGACGACAGACCGACCAAACTCAGCCTCGCCGCCTAGCGCGAAGCCGGGCTACAGCCACCAACGTAGGATGTGCGCCCACCAGGGAGCAGGTTTCCTGCGAGGTTCCCAAGTACGTTCGCTGCTGTGCATCAGTGGCCTCCGCTGGGCGGTGACGAATACCGTTCCTCAAGTATACAGATGTAATCGCTATTTCGGAAGTGTTTCGCAATCTCCGGAACTGGTGAAAATGACAGGGTAATTCTTCATGCTACCGTCCAGCAGGAGCTTGGTTCATGCCTCAATTGCGCGTAGTTTCGACCCCCTCAGCCCAGCCCGACGACCCTGCATCCACCCTGGTCGGCGGCCTCCGCGCCCATTTCGGCACCGGCGCGACCAAGCCGCTGTCTTGGCGCCTTTCCCAGCTCGACGCGCTCGAGCATTTCCTGATGGAACGAGAGCAGGATATTCTGGATGCGCTTCATGCGGATCTCGGCAAGCCCCCGTTGGAGGCGTTCGCCTCGGAGATCGGGCTCCCGCGTTCGGAGCTTCGCCTGACGCGGAAAAAGCTGGCTTTCTGGATGAAGCCCGAACGCGTCCGGACGTCGCTCCTGGCCATGCCCGGCCGCAGCTACGTTTACAAGGAGCCTCTGGGTGTAACGCTGATCATTGCGCCGTGGAACTACCCGTTTCAGCTCGTCGTCTTGCCGCTCATCGGTGCGATCGCAGCCGGCAATTGCGTGGCGCTCAAGCCCTCGGAGATCGCTTCAAACGTTTCGGCCTTGTTCGCCAAGTGGATCCCGAAGTATCTCGATCGGAAAGCCATTCGGGTCATGGAAGGCGGTGTGCCGGAAACGACTGCGCTATTGCGCCAGAGCTGGGACCACATCTTCTACACTGGCAACGGAACCGTCGGCCGCATCGTGATGCAAGCGGCAGCAAAGCACCTCACGCCGGTGACTCTCGAGCTCGGCGGAAAGAGCCCCTGCATCGTCGACGAGACCGCCGACTTGGATGCGGCGGCCAAGCGGATCGTGTACGGAAAGTTTTTCAACGCCGGTCAGACCTGTGTGGCTCCGGACTATGTCTTGGTGCACGACCAGGTTCACGATGCACTGCTCAATCGCCTGGTGTCCACGATTCGTGAGTTCTACGGAGACGACCCCAAGCAGAGCCCGGACTTCGGCCGCATCGTCAACGAGCGGCACCACGCGCGCCTGACTGATCTGCTCGACGATGCCGACGTCGTCACCGGTGGTGATGCCGATTTGTCCGAGCGCTACATCGCACCGACCATTCTGAAGAACGTCGAAGCAGACGACGCGGTGATGCAGGAGGAGATTTTCGGCCCCATCCTGCCTGTGATTTCCGTTTCCAGTGTCGATGCCGCCATCGCGTTCGTCAATCGGCGGCAAGCCAAGCCCTTGGTTCTCTACCTGTTTGCGGGCGACAAGGACGTACAGGATCGGGTCCTCAGAGGCACGAGCGCTGGCGGCACTACCATCAACCACGTCTGGCTCCACATGGGCGTGCCCCAGCTGCCATTTGGCGGCGTGGGCGAGAGTGGGATGGGCGCGTATCACGGTCGCCAGTCGTTCGAGACCTTCTCGCACCGGCGATCGGTCTTGAAGAAGCCAACACTTGCAGATCCTCCGATCTTCTTCCCGCCGTACACGGCCCGGCAGGTGCGCTGGTTCAAGAAGCTGTTCTAGAGCGCGCTGTTCTGGAGCGCGGCGACTTCGGCCTCGATGTGCCGCTTGAAATAAAACGGAATCCGCAGGAGGTCCTTTCGGACTGCAGGGCGAATGATCGACACGAAGACACCGTCACCGATGTCGACCAGCGCTCCAAACGACAACAGTGTTCGACCGCCCTTGTAGGGACGTATTCGGATGAAGCCCCAGCCGGCTCGTATGTCGTGCTGCTGCGAGTGGTCGACCCGAAATACCATCGAGCGTCGTTCGGGTTCCAGCGTCGCTTGGAGCACGTATCGAACGTCGATGGGACCCCACTCCTGTCGAACCGCCACGTCGGTTTCGTCTCCGGCTCGATGCTTGATGTCGGTCTCAGTCGCGAGCGGGATGAAGTTCTTGTATCCCGCCAAGTCCGCCACCGCCTCCCAGGCGACCTCGACCGGCACGTCTACGATCTGCCAGCTTTGCCCGCCGATGAGCTTGTACGCGCCTCGCTGCTCGTTCTTCTGCTTCACGACGAGCTCGCCGGCAGCGAGGAGTTTCTTGTCCTCCGTGGTGAGCTGACCGTTGCTGGAAAACGATCGAGACGGAGCTGCCAGGGGACCCGCGACGATGAAGAGCAGGGCGAGGGTAGTGGTCAAAATTGACCAGCGGCTGCGATCTTGTCTATGTCTGGCTTTGATCATGCGAGCAGTCCTCGTCGGTTTGGTAGTCCTCATTCTTTTTGCGGCCGCGCAAGCCGCCGCTCTTTCTACTGACGATATCGCTCCGAAGGTCATTCAGAGTATTTCGTCGAATATTACACTGGGGGCGGCGGTCGAGGTAGCCGACAGCGCCGAGGCCAGCGGCCTTCCCCCGTGGACGTCGATCTTGCCGCCGCTTCTCGCGATTGTCCTCGCATTGCTGTTTCGTCACGTTTTGGTTGCGCTGGTGCTAGGCGTCTGGCTCGGTGCGTTCCTGCTTTCGGGTATGTCGTTCGTGGTTTCGTTCGCGCGCCTACTCGACACGCACATCGTCAACGCGATCGCCGATCGGGGACACGCGTCAATCCTGGTCTTCAGCTTGCTGCTCGGCGGGATGCTCGGGCTGATGACACAAAGCGGTGGCGCGAAAGGGCTGGCGTCCTGGGTGAACACCGATACGACGAGCCGTCGGCGTGGACAACTGACGACCTGGTTCCTCGGCTTGCTGGTCTTCTTCGACGATTACGCCAACTCCCTCCTCGTCGGCTCTTCCATGCGTCCGGTCACCGATCGGCTTCGCATCAGTCGTGAGAAGCTCGCGTTTCTCGTGGACGCCACCGCGGCGCCAGTGGCCAGCCTGGCTCTGATCTCGTCTTGGATTGGAGTCGAGGTTGGTTACATCGCAGACCAGTTCACGCACCTTGGGATTGAACGGGACGCCTACCTGACCTTCATCGAAACGATTCCGTTTCGGTTCTATCCGATCTTGATGTTGTTCTTCGTCGCATGGGTTGGGTTTCGCGGCCGTGACTTCGGCCCGATGCTGCGCGCGGAACGACGCGCGCTCGAGCAAGGCTTGGTTTCGAGGCCCGGGGCGCAGCCAGCATCCGACTTCCATGAGGAGTCCGTTCCTGAGCACGTTCCGGGCCGGCCCATGAACGCATTGATTCCGGTGGTCGTGGTGGTGTTCGTGGCCGGGCTGGGGATCTATGTCGATGGGCGCGCAAAGGTATTGTCCGCCGGCTTGGACCCCTCGCTCCGAGCCATCGTGGGCGCGGCCAGCTCGAGTGCGGCCATCCTCTGGGCCACGGCGGCGGGCTGCTTGGTGGCCTTGGCGCTTGCAGTGTGGACGGGGGCATTGTCGTTCGGCAAGTCGATCGAGGCATGGATGTCGGGCATGCGTTCGATGCTCTTTGCTGTGGTGATCCTCGTTTTGGCCTGGGCGCTCGGAGGGGTCTGTCGCGACCTCGACACCGCGTCGTTTCTGATCGGGGCTGTCGGCGATTGGATCGCGCCGGCTTTCGTTCCCGCGACCGTGTTCATCATGGCAGCCTTGGTGAGCTTCGCGACCGGCACATCCTGGGGCACGATGGCTATCCTCTTCCCGCTCGTCGTCCCGCTCGCGCATCAGATTGCGCCGGGCAACGAAACGATCCTCCTCGGCACCGTGTCGTCGATCTTGGCCGGATCGGTCTGGGGCGACCATTGCTCGCCAATCTCGGACACGACTGTTCTTAGCTCGATGGCCACGAGCTGCGATCACATGGACCACGTCCGGACGCAGCTTCCGTACGCGTTGCTCCTCGGCGGCGTCAGCTTGGTTTGCGCGGAAATTCCGGTCGCTGCGGGTTGGTACGGACCGTGGGTCGGGTTGCTGGTTGGCGCGCTGGGGATGGTCGCTGTGTTCGAGCTACTTGGCCGACCCGTGCGGCGGTAACGCCTCGGCGGTGATCTCGCCGGCACCAAGCTGGTCGCGCAGCCGCCGCTTCAACGTCTTTCCGTTGCTGCCTCTGGGGAGCTCTTGAACAAAGGCATACCGCCGCGGCACCTTGTACGGAGCGAGTTGCTCTCGCGCCCATGCGTCCAGCTCTTCGGCCGTCACATCGGAGCTTCGAACGATGACGGCGACGATCTCTTCGCCGTAGTAGTCGTCGACTTGCCCCACGACTGCCGCTTCGTGAACGGCAGAGTGATGAACGAGGACGTTTTCGAGCTCTGACGGGTAGATGCTGGCGCCGCCACGAAGAATCAGGTCCTTACTGCGATCGGAAATCGTGAGCCGGCCTTCGTCGTCGACAAAGCCGATGTCGCCCGTGTGAAGCCAACCGCCGCGCATCACATGCATCGAGGCCAGCTTGTCGTCGAGGTAGCCCGACATCACGTTCTGCCCACGAACCAGAACTTCGCCGTGCGCGCCTTCCGGAAGCTCCTGACCATCATCATCGGCGATTCGCAGCTCGACACCGACGACCGGCTTGCCGGACGAGCCAGCAACCGGCACGTCCGGGGGCGCGTTGATCGCCGTCAAGTTGGCTTCGGTGAGTCCGTACGCTTGCCGAACCGGCGCCCCCAAGCGCTTCTCGGCTCGAAGCCTCAGATCCTCGGCGAGGGGTGCACCTGCGCTCATGCACCATCGAAGGGCGGGTGGCGCAGGGGCGCTCGGCTCGTTTGCCCAGGCGACGAACATCGTTGGTACGCCAGGAATCCAGCTGATCCGATGCGTCGTGCAGAGCTCGAGCGTGCGCGCCGGTGAAAACTTGGGGACGAAGACCGTGCTTGCGCCCGCGTAGAACGGCACGAGGAGTGTCGTGCGAATGCCATACGAGTGGGTGAGCGGAAGGGTGCCGAGGATTCGGTCCTCTCCGCCGAGCTGCAGGGTTTGCTCAACCAGCGCCTTGGTGTGCGAGGCAAGCGACCCGTGCGTGATGCACACGGCTTTGGCAGCTCCTGTCGTTCCTGAGGTGTAGAGGAGCATCGCCACCGAGCTAGCTGGTATGCTGCAGGGTGGCGCTTCGCCGTTCGCTTCGGTGACCAGGTCTTCGACCCGCAGTATTTCGGTGCTGGTGCCCGCGCGGGTCTTGCTCTCCCGCGCGACGTGGGATCGATTCGGGTCAGTGAGCAAGGCCTTGCAGCTCGCGTGTTGCAGGCGGAATGCGATTTCGTGAGCCGTCGACATCACCGGAATCGGCAGCGTGGTGCAGCCTGCGTACACGGCGCCGAACCATGCAGCCACGAAGTCCAGGCCGTTGGCGGTGCAGATCGCTATACGGTCGCCTGGGCCGAGGCCGCGCTCGGTCAGCTGCGCAGCGACGCGGGATGCTTGCTCATCGAGCTCCGCGTAGCTGAATGCGCGATCATCGCGCCCGGCGTCGACGATGCCGGTGCGCCCCGGCTCTCGTTGTGCCCGCTGATGCAGGAAGCTCCCGACGTTCGCGTTCATCGCCGAGAAGCTAGCACGGCAGTGAGGCCTGGACGCCGGTCGCCGGCGCGATAGGCTGCGCCGCATGCTCAAAGCAAAAGCGATTCGCATTCGTGAGCCCGGCGGCCCAGATGTTCTCGAGGTCGGGGAAATAGAGCTGTCCGTGCCAGGACCCTCGCAAGTCCTAGTGGAGGTTGCCGCAGCTGGCCTCAACCGCGCCGACTGCCTGCAACGCCGCGGCTTCTACCCTGCGCCTCCGGGAGTGCCCCCGGACGTGCCCGGTCTCGAGTTTGCCGGTGTCGTCGAGTCTGTGGGCGATGCTGTGAACGTCTGGAAGTCCGGCGACCGCGTCATGGGCATCGTCGGGGGCGGCTCCATGGCGACGCGGCTCTTGACCGAAGGCGCCGAGCTGATGCCGGTGCCGAAGGAGCTGTCCCTGGAAGAGGCGGCTGCGTTGTCCGAGGCGTTCCTGACCGCGTATGACGCGATCGTGCTGCAGGGCGGCCTGCGGTCAGGGCAGACGGTTCTTCTACACGCCGTGGCCAGCGGCGTCGGCACGGCCGCGATTCAAATCGCCACGGCCCTCGGCGCGACCTCCGTCGGCACATCGCGAACCGCGCACAAGCTACCCCGATGCACTGAGCTCGGATTGACCCACGCCGTCCTGGTCGCAGACGGCCAGTTCGCAGACACCGTACTCGCCGCGGTGCCAAACGGGGCGGACGTGATCCTCGACACGGTCGGGGCGGCCTATCTCTCGCAAAACGTGAAAGTGGTCGCAAAGAAAGGTCGCATCATCGTCATCGGCCTGATGGGCGGCGTGAAGGCAGAGCTCGCGCTCGGTGCGCTCCTCGCCAAACGCGCCTCGATCCACGGCTCCGTTCTCCGCAGCCGCTCGGCAGCCGAGAAAGCCGATCTAACCAAGTCGTTCACCAAAGAAATGCTAGGGCGGTTCGCACGCGGTGAGCTGAAGCCAATCATCGATGACGTCTTGCCCATGACGGAGGTGCAGGCCGCGCATCAGCGAATGGACAGCAACGAGACCTTCGGCAAGCTAGTGTTGGCCTGGTAAGCCACCGCGGCACGGCGGAACACGGCACGCAAACTGCACAATCGGAGAACGGCACGGGACGGGCGTGCTCG
>Ga0209567_10000352_pt1 | contig 24853 bp, 28 predicted proteins | sample COG_12_FD_184756 | JGI IMG/M metagenome (GOLD analysis project Ga0209567, IMG submission 184756) | Pelagic marine sediment microbial communities from the LTER site Helgoland, North Sea, for post-phytoplankton bloom and carbon turnover... | ecosystem: Environmental > Aquatic > Marine > Neritic... | reverse complement strand
TCCGGCGTGGGGAGATACCGGGGGTGGACGCCCCGGTCTTCGAGCTTCTCAACGACTACGACGTGGACCAGGTGGATCCGCGGGTACGCGACGCGACCCTCGAAGATCTCCTGACCATGCGTCTCGGGATCGAGTGGCACGAGACCGACCGACCGCTGGATGACACGAACACGACCTTGCAGCTCGAAAAGAGCGAGAACTGGGTGCAGTTCGCGTTGGGCCAGCCTGCGGATGCGGATCCAGGCGTGAAGTGGGCCTACAACAGCGGAGCCAGCCACCTGATGTCGGCCATCATCCAGCAGGCGACGGGTCTCACGACGGCCGAATATGCCGAAGAGAACCTGTTCGGCCCGCTGGGCATCACGGAATACTACTGGAAACGGGATCCGCAGGGTCTGCCTGATACGGAGGGAGGCCTGTACCTGGCAGCGGAGGACCTGGCTCGAATCGGTCTCCTGTACCTGCAGGACGGAGTCTGGGAGGGCGAGCGGCTCTTGCCCGAGGGCTGGGTGGTGGCCGCGACCGCCCGCCAGGTAGCCGACATCGCGCCGAACAACCCGAACTGGAACTGGGGCTACGGATACCAGTGGTGGCGCCTGGACGCGTCCGGGCTGGACGTTTGGGCCGGTCTTGGATTCGGCGGGCAGAACCTGATCGTGATTCCCGAGCGAGGGCTCGTGGGCGTCATCAACAGTTGGAACGTCTTCGGGAGGAATATCCCGCTGGTCGGTCCGTTCATCGACGCCATGATCGAGGCGTCGAACGGGCCCTGATCGGACCGCCCGATGAGACGAACGGTCCTGGTGGTTGTCCTGCTTGGCCAACTGACCGGATGCTGGTACGGTTCCCCGGAGGAGACCGCGCGTATTGAACACGCGCTGCGCCGCTGGAATTCGCATTCGGTCGCCGTCGCCGTCGTGCACACGCGGCAGCGCCCTCCGCGCGGCTTGAACACGTTTCCCAACGGTGGAGTGCCGCGTGTCCTGGACGCATCGGTCGACCTTTACTTCGGTGATCCAGCCCGAGCGTGGCTACGCCATGTCGGGCATTTTCCGGCTCCCTCTCATCTGCTGCACGGACTCGGCGCGCACGTTGAAGGTTGGGCAGAGGGGGCGGCCTATCTGGTGATTTCGGGCTGTGCGCAGAACGAGTGCTGGGGGGATCTCAGGAACTTCGAGAGACACAGGGTCAGCGCGGACGGCACCGTTCAGGAAGTCGATTCGGTCCCCGAGGCGGCCCGGGCTCGAGGCGAGAGCCTGGCCAGAATGCAGGGGGAGCACCGCTATCTCAGGATTGGGCACGGCTCGACCACGGTGGAAGCCACTCTCGACCCGGGACAGGACCGTGAGGTGGTGTTCCGGCTGGATGCCGGTGACGGTACTCTTCGCCTGGAGGAGCCCTATCCGTTCGCGGTTCCAGCCACCCCCGGGATGGAACCGCCGCGCGCTCCCGGCGAGGCCTTGCTGACCCGGTCCGAATCCCGGTCCGTCACCGGGGCTGAATGCCTGGACTATCCATGGCGCCATCCGCCGGCCTGGCCAGCGGAACACCTGCTTTCGAGTCGCTGCGAGGTCGTCGACACGGGTTCCCTGCCCGGGACCGAGACGCTCGATTGGACATGGGTTCTGTACCATCGCGAGTCCGTATACGAGGCTCCGCCCGACGTCCTGGATCATGACCTGGACCTGTATCCGGATACGGTCCGCGAGGCGGAACTCATCCTCCTGGTCGGTGGGGCCGGCGAAACTGTCGCGCGCCCCGTGTGGCACGATCGAGCCGAGGAGACCTATGAGTTTCTGCGACTGCCGCGAGCCGCCCCGCTGGCGGATGGGACCGTGCTCATGATCCACCGACGGTGCCTCAACGGTACGGGCGGTTGCGCCGACTATGCGTATCGCCTGACCGTTGCGGGCAGGGTCGAGCCTCTGCAGCCGGCGTATGCCGAGCAGCTGAAACGCCTGCTTCCGACCGGTTCGGGGATGGCGAAGGGCATCCTGATACAGCCGGACGGTCCGACTCTTTCCGCGGCCGTATACTTGCCGGCCGACGCGAACTGCTGCCCGTCGTTCTTCGCGACGGGGTTGCTCCGCGTGGCGGGCGATTCACTGGTCGCCGATTCCATCGTGATCGAGCCTGCGACGAGTCCACGAGATCGAGGGAGACCGAATGGTGCGCTCGGACCGTAGCCGCTGGTTCGAAGCCCGGGAACGCGGACGTTGAGCGCGGGCGCGGGACACGGGCGTCGGCTGATCGCGGCGAACTGGAAGATGAACCTCGGCCTGACCGATGAGGCCCTGGCCCTGGTTCGGCGCCTGCGCCCGGGTCTTACGGCCGTGGAGACAGTGGATGTGGTCATCTGCCCGCCGTTCACAGTCCTCGCCGCCCTGGCAGAGGTGCTGCAGAATTCCCCGATCGGCCTCGGGGCGCAGACGATGCACTGGGCCGAGCGCGGGGCGCATACGGGTGAAGTGTCGCCCTCGATGCTCGCGGGGCTGTGCGACTACGTGATCCTGGGGCACTCGGAGCGTAGGGTGTCTGCCAGTCCGAACTCGGGTGATGAGGCGATCAACCGGAAGGTGCTCGCCGCACTGGGGCACGGGCTGACTCCGATCGTCTGCGTGGGCGAGAGCGCAACGCAGCGCGATGCCGGGGAGACCCACGATTTCGTAAGCCGGCAGGTAGACGCGGGCCTTCGCGGCGTCGATCCGGCCGCCGCCGGTCACATCGTGCTGGCCTACGAGCCCATCTGGGCCATCGGCAGCGGCGAGGCGGCCACGCCGGCCGAAGCAAACCGGACGATCGGCATCACGGTCCGGGGCGCGGTGGCCGACTCATTGGGCGAGGGAGCGGCCGAGCACACTCGCATCCTGTACGGCGGGAGCGTCAACGCCGACAATATCGCCGACTTCATGCGCATGCCGGACATCGACGGCGCGCTGGTCGGCGGGGCCAGCCTGTCGCCCGGCTTCGCCGACCTGGTGAAGGCGGCGGGAGCGTAGCCCGATGGACGGTTGCGATGCGAGGGCTCTGCATGAAGCCTACGTGCGTGGTGACCTCGACACGGTCAGGCAACTGCTCGGGAATCCGCCGGACTTTCCGAACTGCAGGGGGCCGAGGGGGCTGGGTGAGATCATCCTCGAGTACGCGATCTACCACAGTCCGGCGTCGGCGATCGAGAGTCTGCTCGATAGCGGCGCTGACCCGAACTACGGGGATCACGCCGGTTACCCTTCACTGATCGCGGCCCTGTCCAGCGGGCGCCCGGACCGGCTCGAGATTCTCGATCTCCTGCTTCTGCGGGGCGCGGATATCCAGCAGTGCGGGGGGAACGGATACACGCCGCTGCACTGGGCGGCCTGCGAAGACGACCCCGTTCTCATCGATTGGTTGTTGAAACGTGGAGCGGACCCTGAGGCGCGAACGAACGTGGACGACTACGCCACACCCCTCGAGGAAGCCGAGATTCTCCGTCGCGAACACGCGGTGCGCGCCCTCAGGGCCGCCGCTCGCGATTCGAACCGATGACGACCGAACGGGCGGGGGCTCAGGCGCCGATCGCCAACTCGTCCACGACCCCGACGATGACCGCCCGGATCGCCCCGGGGTCCAGCCCGAGGATCTGCCGGGCGCCGTTTCCTTCGTCCAGGACCAGGACGGTATCGCCGGGTCCTGCCTGGGCGACGTCCACGGCGATGTCGTAGTCACCGATGGGCTCCGCTCCCGCTCCCAGCTGATCGACGAGAAGCAGCCTGCGGCCCTCGAGGTGGGGAATCTTCACGGTCGCCACCACCGGACCCACGACACGTCCGATGTACATCAGTCCGTCACTCCGGTATCACTCCACGCGGCCGTAGGGACGCGATCGTCAGCCGATCGGTCCACGTCGTCCACGATGCCGGTGACTGCCAGGTCCACCGGAACGAATGGCTCGGGCATGGCCTGCGCCGCTTCGCGGCTCCCGACGACGAACACCAGGTGCCCCGATCCCGCCTGGGCCGTGGCATCGGCGGCCACCGACGGTGAGCCCTTCGGCTTGCCGTCGCGGTCCAGCGGCTGGACCGCCAGGAGCTTCACGCCCTCCAGCCCTTCGTACTTGGTCGTCGCGACCACCGTACCGATCACTCGCGCCAGCTTCACAGGCCCTCCAGCCTGGAATCGAATCGCGTGTCGGCCGACAGGTTCTCCCAGATCTCGGGATGAAGTTGCGAGATGACGACCTTGCGTACGAGCAGCCCGGGCCGGACGGCTCCCGCCCCGATCTCGACCCCGGCCTCGACATCCGACACCAGGCCCGAATACAGCACAATCCCCTTACCACCGAGTCCATCTGCCATACGGATCTCCAACAAGCGTACCTCGGCCCCCTTGATACCGGCGTCCGCGGCGCGAATGGCAGCCGCGACCGTCGAAGTCTCGATCACGCCGACCGCGTCCCGGGGGGCCTCAGACCTGGCACCGCCGAGGGCCGTCGCGACCTCCGGGTGGACGTGGGGGAGGAAGACATGGTCCAGAACCGAGTCGCCGCCCACGCCGCGACCGGCCGCCAGGGACTCCTGGACCTCGGCGACGGTCCCCCCGACAAGCACCAGGTAGCGGCCCGGCTGCACCGTGCCGGTCCGGACCACGTCGAGCTGGGCGCGCTTGACCATCGCGTCTGCGGCCTCGATCCCGACCGCGATGCTACTGAAGTCGATCAGAGCCAGCGCCGGTTCGATCATGCCGCCTCGGTTCGGTTGTCCCTGCTGGGAATCTTCATGGTCATACGATCCGGAAGGAGTCCTTCAGCACGCACCGGCGGATCCGGCTGAAGCTGATTGGGTTCGTGATGCCTTCTCCGGTGGGACTGGCGATCGTGAAGGAGCAGAAGCCCTCTCCCCCGTAGCCCAGGCCGTCATACGAGACGCCGTTCTTGACGAAGATGCTGCACTCCATGGCCCGGGCCATGCGGCTCAGGTGGTCCAGGTGCTTGGAGTGCATGGTCGCCGTATGCCGGAATCCGTGCTCCGCCGCCTTGGCCCGCTCGATGCCCTCGTAGGCATCGCGCACCCGTGTGACCGGGAGAATCGGCATCATCTGCTCTGAGAAGATCAGCGGATCGTCCGGCTCCACCTCCACCAGGACGAGCCTCACCTCGTCGCCGGCCTCGATCCCGATCTCTCGCAGTAGAACAGCGGCGTTCTTTCCGATGAACTTCTTGTTCATCGTCCCGTGCCGGCCCCGTTCGGGACGATCGGTGTAGATGGATCGGCCGAGGGCATCGAGCTGTCGCGCATCGATCTCCACGGCGCCGTTCGCGCACATGGCGCGCTTCAGGTCATCGGCGATGGAAGCGACCGCAAACACCTCTTTTTCGTCCGTGCAGATGATGTTGTTGTCAAACGATGCTCCTCGCACGATATCCCGCCCTGCCTGCGCGATGTCCGCCGTCTCGTCGACGACGACCGGAGGGTTGCCGGGCCCGGCGCAGACCGCGCGTTTTCCGCTCGACATGGCGGCGCGCATGACGCCGATGCCACCCGTGACGGTCAGGAGGTTCACGCCCTTGTGGCCCATCAGCGCACCGGCGGTGTCGATGGTCGGCTCGGCGATAGCGCACACCAGGTTCGGCGGCCCTCCTGCTTCGACGATGGCATCGTTCACGAGCTGAACGGTGCGGTTGGAGCACGCCGTTGCACCCGGGTGAGCGTTGAACACCACCGCGTTGCCCGCCGAGACCATCGAAATGGAGTTGCAAATGACAGTGGAGATCGGGTTCGTGCTCGGGATGATCGAACCGATCACTCCGTATGGAGCGTACTCGACGACGGTGAGTCCTCCATCCCCGCTCCACGCGCCGGTATCGAGGAATTCGACCCCGGGCGCCTTGTTCGCGTTCAGGAGGACCTTTTCGATCTTGTCCTCGTATCGCCCCATCCCCGTTTCCTTCCAGGCCTCGTGGGCCAGGGGCTGGGCGTTCTCTCGCATGGCTCGGCGCACGTGAGCGATCATCTGCTCCCGGACCGAAACCGGAAGGTCATGCAGGTCTCGATAGGCCTTTCGGGCTGCCGCCGCCGCGCTGTCCACGTCCGGAAACAGGTTGTCACCGTGCTTCGGGGTGGCCGCCGGACCGGGTCTCCCGGCCACTGGACGCTTCGGTGGCAGTGGAGCGGCTCTTCCCGCCGGCTCCCGGTGCCCGAGCTCCGACATGACGCGGTCAATGACGGACTGGATCTTCGACTCCTCCATCATCAGCCGTCCCGCGACTTGTCGTACGTGACTTCTCCGTCTACGGCGAGCGAGTCCACGATCGCCATGATCACGGCGTCACACGGGCGCTTGTCCGTCACGGCGGTTTGTCGGGCCGAGCTACCGGTGGCGTACAGCACGACTTCGCCGAGTCCGGCGCCCACGGCGTCGGCGGCGACCCGGTAGCCCGAGGCCTCCCCTCCGTCGATGTCCATTTGCCTGAGGACGAGGAACTTCAGCCCCTCCAGGGAGGGTTCCTTGTTCGTCGCGACCAGCGTGCCGACGACTCTGCCTAACAGCATGACCTGCTCCGTTGCTGTGAGTGACGCCAAGTTGAACGATCACTCAACTCTGATCGACTCCGGCCCTGTCCACGGACGGACCGGAGGCTTCAGGGTACCCTCGGAGTGAGGCGCTACCGCTTCGCGCTCTTCGTCCCGCTACTCGCTCGACCGAGGGGAAGTGCCACGTCCACGTTCGCGTGCGGACGCGGGATGACGTGGATCGCCACGAGCTCGCCGATCTTCTCGGCGCCGCGGGCTCCAGCCTCCACCGCCGCCTTCACGGCAGCGACATCGCCCCGCACGACAGCCGTGACGTAACCTCCGCCGGTCTTCTCGTAGGAGACCAGCTCTACCCTGGCCGCCTTGACCATCGCGTCGGCTGCCTCGACCATCGCCGGGTAGCTGCGGCACTCGATCATGCCGAGTGCATCGACCGCGCCATACTCTTCAGCCATTCTCTCCTCCTGGTGAATCCGGGAGCGCCGCCGCGCCCCTCAGGGAAACCTCGTCAGTCCCGTCGCCCGGTGGCCGCCTCGCGGCCGCTGACACCTTCGATCGCGGCCACCGCCGCGCCATATCCCGCCATGATGTCCCGCTCCTCGCCGCCGAGGTACACGCGCCCGAAGCTCCCGAACGCCCGGACGTCGAGGATGTTGATGTGCGCCGCTTTCTCGGCCTCGTTGGCCGCCAGGGCCGCGTATCCCGCCGGCTCGACCTCCAGCACGTACAGCGTCTGCCCCGCGAGCAGCATGTGTCCGAATCGCATCCGGTTCACCAGCTGCACCTGGTGGGCGTCGATGTGCCGTATGATCTGGCTCGAGATCACGCGCGGCTTGATGCGCTCCGACTCCTGGACTTCGAGCGCCTCCAGGATCGCGGCGCCTGCCGCCCGCACCTCCGATTGCTCAGAGTGGTGTACCTCGAGCAGTCCGAACAGGCGCTCGACGACCTGCATTCCGGGACGTACGCTCGTCGCCTTCAAGGCGATATCCGTGATGCGGTTGATCTCGATGCCAGGCGAGATCTCGATCCATAACGAGGCGTCCCCCGGCAGGGGAAGGAACCCACGGGCCACGGTGCCGAGATAGGCAGCGTGCTGTGGCTGCAGGTTGTCGAGAAAGCAGTACGTTCGCAGATCGACGGACATGTCTCTACCTCACGAGTCGGCTTCTTGAGCGATCTTCACACTCGCGCTCGCGCCGATTCGGCTGGCGCCAGCGGCGATCATCTTCTTCGCATCCGCATAGCTCCGGATGCCTCCCGACGCCTTCACACCCATCCCGATTCCCACTACGCGTCGCATCAACGCGACGTCTTCTGCGGTCGCCCCACCCGGGCCGAATCCAGTTGAGGTCTTCACGAAGTCGGCACCGGCGACCTTGGCCAGCTGGCAGGCGGCGACCTTCTCCTCGTCGGTCAGCAGAGCAGCCTCGATGATGACTTTCAGTATCGCCCCACCCGCGTGAACCGCTCGCGCGACGGCCGCGATGTCCCTCTCGACCAACTCGTAGTCGCGGGACCTCAGCCCTCCCACGTTGATCACCATGTCGACCTCGGTGGCGCCGTCCCGCAGCGCCTTCTGAGCTTCGAAGGCCTTGGACTCGGTGGACGTAGCTCCGAGGGGGAATCCGATCACGGTGCATACCAGGACGTCCGTGTCCTTCAACAGGTCTGCGCACAACTTCACGTAGGACGGGTTCACGCACACCGAGGCGAACGAGTGCTTCTTCGCCTCGTAACACAACTGGGCCACCTGGTCCTGCGTGGCGTCAGGTTTCAGCAGCGTGTGGTCGATCATGTGGCTCACGCGACCGTCTGTGGGAGCGATTCCGAGCGTGCTCGCCAACCTGTCGGCCCCGGCACTGACGAAGGGTTGAACCCGGTCGAAGTAGTTGCCCGCCGACAGGTCCACCGCCGACGCCCCGGCATCCTGCTCCCGCCGCACCAGGAGCATCACCTGGTGCGTGACCTGCTCGATGATCTTCTCGAGAGTCTGTTCGTCGAGCTTCATGCTCATCCCTTCAGATACCTGCGCTCGATGTCCATGATCTTGCCGACGCGCCTGGCGTGTCGCCCTCCGCCGTGCGGCGTATCGAGCCACGTATCGACAATCCGTTTCGCCAGTGCTCCGCCGATCAGCCCCGCGCCCAGGGTGAGGACGTTGGCCCCGTTGTGCTCGCGGCTGTTCGCGGCCGTGGCCTCGTCATAGCACATGGCAGCCCGTACCCCGGGTACCTTGTTCGCTGCCATGCAGGACCCGATCCCGGCCCCGTCCACGATGATCGCCTCGGTCGCCTGGCCCTGGGCAACAAGGCGAGCGGCGGCCAGCGCGAAGTCCGGATAGTCGACGGCCCCCTTGCCGTGCGTCCCGCAGTCGACCACCGAGAACCCCCGCTCCCTGAGGTGGCTTGCCAGGGCCTCCTTCATCTCGAATCCACCATGATCGGCGGCCAGCGCTATGCCTCGATCGCCGTCCTCCGAGTAGGTATCGGCTGGTCCCTCTCCTTTGACCAGGGTCACCCCTCGCTCGAGCGCCGCCTGCCGCGCCAGAGGCGTCACGATTGCTTCATCGGCGACACGAAGATCACACCCTGGAGTCGCGTCCTCGATGTCCTTCTCCGTGACCAGGCGACTGTCGTTCATCGGTCGAACGTCCGAAGCAGCCTGCACTGTTCGGAGCACGACCCGGCGAACCATCTCGCGCACTGACCGCTCGTCGTTCACCACGCCCTCCACCAGGCGTCGTCTCCGCCCAAGGCCTCAGCGGCCCCTGAGTCCGTGGCTCCGGCCGCGGCCCCACTCGACACGGTCTGCGCCCGCCGGGTGATCCCAGCCAGGGGCGATCGCCTGTCCGCGGGGCGGTATACTTCTGCTGCTCCCGCCTCGGCTCCGAGGAAGTTCACCAGCAGGCGGATCTGCGACACGGAATCATCGAACGGGCTGATCGAGGCCGAGACCCGGGCCTGCATGACGCCTCCCTGAAGGACCGAGAGGACATGAGCTGCCAGCGCACGCCGGTCGGTTTGGGGGGGCAAACGGTCACCCGCCGCTTCCAGCCAATCCTCTACCTTGTCCGTCCACGACTCGAAGTACGTGGCCACCAGGTGGCAGGCCTCGGGAAGCCGGCCCGCAATCTCGAGAGAGAGATCACCCACGGGACAGCCGCGCGAAAACTCCGATACCAGGAGGCGACCCCTGTACAGCTCCAGGAGCGCGAAGACCTTCTCGATCGGATCGTCTGCGGCCCGGTCGGCCGCTCCGAGAAGAGCAGGCTCCAGCACCTCGACGTACTTCTCCAGCACGGCGACGAGCAGGGCCTCCTTACTGGGAAAGAAATGGTACAGACTACCGCTGTTGACGTCCGCCTCGCGGAGAATGGCAGCGACGGCCGTGCCCTCGAAACCCAGGGTCTCGAACAGGCGCGCGGCGACGCTGAGAATCCGATTCCTCGTGTCACTGGCCATAGTCTTGATTAAACATTCAACGAAATACGAGGTCCTGTCAAGACCTGCGTAGTGACGATCCGGATCACAGGCCGGAATCGCCCTGAGACGGCTTGCAAGAATTTGAGTATACGATCAACCAGTTGACATCAGCCGGAGAAAGTCGTGGACGCTGTCCGTAGACCGACGCGCCACCATCGAATATTGAACGATCGCTCAATGATCTGTTTGGTCGAGTACGGCGATAGGCCGGATCTCGGAGGCTGGCCGGGGCATGTCGGCTCGGCGCATCTTTGACCGGGAAAGTATCTACTGCTGGGGGAGCCCATGTGCTCGTCGTCCATGCCAACGCTGCTGCTGTGCGTGATGCTGGTCCTTCAGACTGCGTGCGTATCCGAGGGCGGGACACCGCGTGTCCAGGAGCATGCGGCTGGCGGCATCACGATCGCCTCGGATCACGGGGCGCTGGTGAGGGGATTCGAATGGGCGAGGGAGGCTGCTCTCGCCTACGTCAGGGAGGGCGATCCGGTGGGCCAGTGGTTTGAGGCCGCACTCCCCGGTCGAGAGGCTTTCTGCATGCGGGACGTTTCGCACCAGGCGGAGGGTGCGCTGGCCCTCGGACTCTACGACCACATGCTGAACATGATGCAGAAGTTCGCGGCGAGCATCGCGTCGACCAGGGATTGGTGCGGCTATTGGGAGATCGACCGCTACGACAGGCCGGCGCCGGTGGACTACCGTAGCGACGAGGACTTCTGGTACAACCTCCCGGCGAACTTCGACGTGGTGCAGGCGAGCGCCCGAGCCTGGGAGTGGACAGGAGACAGCGCGTGGCTCGTAAATCCATCCCTGGCCGAGTTCTATCGACGCAGTCTCGGTGACTATGTCGAGCGCTGGGACGCGAATCGCGACGGGATCGTGGACAGTCCTGAGTCAGCCGGGATCCGTGGCATCCCCACCTATTGGGAGGGTGAGGGGCCCCGGGCGGCTACGGGTGGCGACCTCGTGGCCGCCCAATATGCGGCCAACCGGGCGTACGCGCGGATGCTCAGGGCGCGGGGCCACCCGCGTGACAGAGAGGGTGCGCAGGCATTCGAGGAAGAAGCAGACCGTTTGCGCCGCCTGTACAACGACCGCTGGTGGAGCGACGAGCTGGGCCGATTCTATGCCGCTATCCTGCCGGACGGTTCGTTCGACACCACCCACATTCCGTCTATGCAGGTCTTTCCGCTGTATTTCGCGATCGTCGAACCGGAGCGCGCAGACCGGCTGTTCGAGGACCTGGCACCCGGTGTGAACGTCGAGGACAACTCGTACTTCGCCGAGGTTCACTACCGATACGGACTCGAAGCGAGAGCCTTCGAGTTCCTCCTCGCCCAGATGGATCCCGGGCTCGAGCGCCGGGAGTATCCCGAGAACCCATTCACGGCGGTGGGTGGCGTGGTTCGGTGGCTCGCGGGTGTCCGGCCCCTGGCGTCCGAGTCGCTGGTGGAAACCCGGTCTCGGCTCCCGGGCGAGGTGGGGTGGCTCGAGCTTTCCGATGTTCCGGTCCTCGACGGATCGCTCCGTCTGCGGCACGAAGGGCGCGCATCGACCCTCCTGACACACCTGTCCGGTGATTGGGGACGCTGGCGCGCGGTGTTCGCGGGTCAGCGCGATACCCTGTTCGTCGACGGAGAGCCGATCGCCGCGAGCCAGCGAAGCACGACGGCCGGCGGCATGGAAAGCTTCGTAGTACTGGAACTGCGCGGCGGAGAGACCCGGACCGTCACGGTCTCCAGGGGCGGATAGTACGGGGTCAGAACAGCTCGGTCTGGGTCTGCATCGGTTCCATGCACAGGGGGTCATCGTTGGCCACGTAGTTCACGCGAGTGGTCACCGGGTGGAACTGGATGTCGTCCGCGTCACGCGGCCGCAGGAGCGGTTCGAGTTCCCAGGGGATCGTGTCGGGATCCATCCAGAGGTCGAAATGGTCGGGATCCACGATCACGGGCATTCGATCATGCAGGTCGCACAGCGCCTCGTTCGCCTCGGAAGTCAGGATCACGCAGCTCTCGACCGTGTTTCCGTCCGGCGCCTTCCACCGGTCCCACAATCCCGCGAAGCCGAACGGTCGTCGATCGGACAGCCCGATCCAGTACGGTTGCTTTCGCCTGCCGGCCGCCTGCCACTCGTAGAAACCGTCTGCCACGACCAGGCAACGGCGTTCCCGGTACGAATCCCGGAACGACGGTTTCTCTGCTACGGTCTCGGATCGGGCGTTGATCAACGGCTGCCCGGTGCCAATTTCTCTGGCCCAGTGAGGGACGAGACCCCAGCGCATCCGGGCCGCTTCGCGGGGGACGGGGGATCCGGCAGGAGCCAGGTGCAGTCCGGGGTGCTCCCGGAGGCCGGGAGGCGCCCGCACCACGTCCACTTCCTGCGTAGGCGCGATGTTGAATCGAGGCTCTACGGCAGGGGTTTCGTCGAGGCGGAACAGCGCCGCCCATTCACTGGCCGGAGTGGCGAGTGTAAACCGACCGCACATACCCATGAACATACTCCTCCCGGCGGCGGCGCGCGAAGAACCTCCACGGAACCTCAATCGGGAACCACGACCGCCCCGTAGGGTTTGTAGAGATGACGAGGATGGATTAACTTTCGAGGTACCGGAGTCCAACGGGAGATCGAGGCTCGATCGGATAGCAGTCGTTGAAGCGAACCCGGGAGTCGCAGGATGAGTGAAAGAGCCGGTATGGAGAAGCGGTATAGGGCGGCGCTCGCAGCGGGCCTGGTCGTCGTGGTTGCCCTGCAGGCAGCCCTGTTCGCCTGGGGTGGGGCCGATGACGTGGACGGGGAGCGGGCCGAGCGATCGGTTGCCCAACTCATCGACATGCCGGAGAACGATGCGCCGCTGGCGGACGTAGCCGAAGTCCTCACTCCCGAGCCCGAGGAGGAAGCGGCGCCGAAGCGGGCCGATGTCATGACCATGGCCGCCATCCCGTCGATTCCCAAGCTCAGAGCCGCGATGGCGAACGCCGTGCAACCGGTGATGTTCATGGAGAACCTGGACGAACCGGACGCGGAGGAGAACCCGGCGGTTACCTACGCCTCGGTCTCCCACTTCGTCGCTGAGGGTTCCGAGAACGCGCAGCCGCTTCGTCCGATCGACGATCGGCCCGCTGCTATCCTCGCGATGGTTGGTAACAGGGGTCGAGGCATCGGGGCGGACGGTCCGCACTGTTTGCCGGGTGAAGGTCGGCCGAGGATGTTCACCCGGAGCCAGGTGGTATCCGGGGTCCCGTCGATGCTCCGGCCACGCATGTAACGGGCGAGGTCGGACGGCCACGGTCTCGTGGCTTGTAGCGGGAATTGAGGGGCCGGCTGGTGCCGGCCCTTTTTCTATAGCTGTACCTGGTCTTCCGCCGATTCCGGCTCCGCGCCGGCGGGAGCCGTGTCCTGCGCGGCGCCCTCGGGCTCCCCGTCATCCTGGCCAATCAGTCCGCGCAATGCGTCGAGCCCACGTTCCCGGACTTCTGCCTCTCCCGACTCGCGAGCGCGGTCCGCTGCCTCTTCGAGCACGCTGCGGGACGATTCCTGCATGGCATCCGGATCCAGCTCGATGCGTGGATCCGAGGCCTGGCCGGTAAGTCTCATGGCAAGCTCCAGGGCGCCGCCGGCACGCATGTAGCGGTCGATCACCTCCCCTGCGGCTCCCACAGCCGACGTAGCCGCGCGGGCCAGTGTCGAATCGGGCCGCACGAGCGCGCCAAGATCCAGGGCGCCCCCGAAACCGAGGGCTCCCTGCAGCTCCGCGACCAGCTCCGAGCCGCTGAAGTCGCTCCCGTCCAGCACTATCAGTCCTTCCTGGATCAGGAATGGGGACACCCAGCGGTCGAATCGGAGATCCCGGACGCCCTCCAGTCGAAGAAACCGCAGCAGCCCGTCTGTAAGCGAGTTGGAGGCAATGCGGCCATCCAGGATCTCGAACCGACCACTGCCGATCAGCGTCCGGGTGACCGGCAGGACCAGCGAGTCCAGCCCACCCTCAAGCGCGAGGTCCATGGTAAGCGTTCCGGAGATCAACTCGCCGAGCGGAGAATTCTGGGCCAGGTACTGCTCCGCGCGCACTCCCTCGATCGACACGTCCAGCCGGAACGGCTCCGATTCCACATCTCCCAGCCTGAGCGTTCCGCGCGCCGAACCGGTGCCTCCGTACGCTGAGAAGCGGGACTCTGCGAGGTCGACCCGGTCCCGCTCCAGTAGAACCATCCCCTCCACCCCCGAGAGCCGATAGGGAAGTCGGACTACCGAGTCCACCTGCAAGGCCACCCGACCCGTGATTGGAAGCGGGCCCGGGCGACGGAACTCGCGCTCGGCCGCCCACTCTTCCGGCGCACGTCCACGCAGCAGCCGGTCGGCGAGGCGGGCCCAGGCGATGCGGCCATACCCGATCTCTTGCTGGGAAGTGCCGAGGAGCGCATCGAAATCGAGCGCCGGTCCACGTACCGACGCGTCGAGCACCGGCGTTCGTGGTTGTGGAGCTAGCCGACCCAGGAGGTCAGTGATCGTGCCGGATGTCTGAAGTCGATCGCCGGCCGCGACCAACGTAACGTCGCTCCACCGGGCGCCAGTTCCTTCGAGGCTGACCACGGCGGACGGGACCTCAACGGGCCTGGCCAGCGATCCACCGGTAACCTCCAGGCCTTCGAATCCGAGTTCCCCGGCGAGGCGGGTGGCAGACGGCCGTCCGATAGCGCCATCAGCGGTGACATTCCAGCGAACGGTTCCACGCGACGCGGAGGGGCGATCGGGGTCGGCGGGTGCGATGGCGCTGGCCACCTTGCCCGCGTCCGCCCGTCCCGCGATAGCAGCCTCGAACGCCATGGTCGAGTCGAGTGCCAGGGTGCCCGTTCCGGAAATCTCGCCGCCTGGGAGTCGCGCCCGCACCCCCGAGAACTGGGCATAGTCACCGGAGACCCTGATATCGGCGTCCAGCGATTCGAGCAGCGGTCCGTCGGTGCCACTGCTGACGCCACCGCGGCGCAACGTGACGATCCCGTCGACGACCGGGAACTCGCCGGGCCCGAGAGTGCCGCTCACCGTCAGGTCCACACCGAGGTCTCCCCACACGTCCAGGGGGACCGTCGCACGAAGTGAATCAGGAAGGGCCGAAATCAGCCGTGAGAGGTCTACATCGTCGCCCCGCACGGCGAGGTCGAGGAGTCGGTGCGGCGACGTCAGCGAGTCAACTCTACCGCTCACGTCTACGGTCAGCCCGTTGATCGTCGCTCGGCCCGACGCGATCTCGATCCACTTCATCTTCGGTCCCGCGGTGGCTCGCAGCTCGGCCTCGATTCGCAGACCGCTCAGACCGCGAGGCCAGGCCGGGGGATACTCAAAACGCAGACTGTCCACGCCGGAATCGAGATCGAGTGTCAGCTGGCCGTCGCCGTCTCGCTGCACCCGGCCCTCGAGCCGCAGGCCGTCCGCCTGCAGCGTCCTTCCGCTGACGGCGTCCCGGTATCCGAGCCGTCCGTCCACCAGCTCGATACCGCGGACCTCCAGCGCCAAAGGGGTATCGGCCGTGTCCTGGCCCTCCCGAGAGGCGGGGATGAAGTCCCCGAAATTGGTTCTCCCCTGGTCGTCCACCTGCAGCAGGACACGCGGACCCACAGCCTGGACCCGATCGACTTCGAGGCGACGACCCAGTAGTGGGAGCAGCCGCGGGCGCAGATTGAGCTCGTCCACCGTAGCCAGGGGCACTCCCTCAAAATCCGGGAGGTTCTCGATCCTGAGGCGAAGAAGCCGTACCTCGGGTCGAGGGAAGATCTTCAGGTCGGCGGAGCCGATGGAGACCCGGCGGTTTAGGGCGGACGAAATGTGCGGTTCGGCCCGGTCCGCGAGAGAGGCCGGGTCGACGATCGTCCGGAAGATGACGATCAGCGCCAGGTAGGCGACGAGCGCTACGGCGACGAGACCTGCCGTCAGAAGTCCTAACCTGCGCGGCCAGCGGCGTTTATCGGTGCTCATTGCGTTCCTCTGGATGCGACGCGTCCCGCGGCGACCTCCACCCGGGAACCCGAATCGGTGGTAATGACGTTCCCCTGTGGCCAGAACGGAGCGTCGAGTGTCATTCCGTAGTACGGCGAAGGAAGGTCCCGCGTTCCGGCCGGCCGCCAGGATCCCTGTTGGTACGCGCTTGCCGCAGCGGGCGGTGGCAACATACCGTCTGACGGATGCGGTTTCCACGAGGTACCTGAAAGCGGAGCGATGAGCATTCCGGCCGAACAGCGACAGAGGGAATTCGAGAGCGAGGCGCTCGTCCACCTCGATGCACTGTACGGCCTGGCCCTTCGCCTGTCTGGTGGTGACGAGCCGCGCGCGGAGGACCTCGTGCAGGAGGCCGTCCTCAAGGCGTACCGTGCGTGGGATCGTTTCGAGGCCGGCACCAACTGCCGCGCCTGGTTGATGACGATCCTGCGGAACACCTTCATCAATCAGTTCCGCCAACAGAAGTCCCGCCCTACTCCGGTCGAGTTCGATCAGGTAGCCGAGAGACCGTCGTCGGATGCGCTGTATGAGGCAGATCCGGAAGGCCACATCTTCGACCGCATCATCGACGACCAGGTGATTGCCGCCATCGACGAGTTGCCCGACGAGTTCCGGGTCGCCGTCGTCCTCTCCGACCTCGAAGGATTGAGCTACCAGGAGGTCGCTGAGCTCATGGGCATTCCGGTGGGCACCGTGAAATCGCGCCTGTTCAGGGCCCGGAAGCGCTTGCAGGAGCGCCTGTACGACTACGCCGTCGAGATGGGATACCTGAAATGAGTGAATGTGGGACGCACCCGGAAAGCGGAAGCAGGTCGGGCGACCACGAACTGACGTGCGAGCAATCGCTTGCCCGGGTGTACGAATACCTGGACGGAGAGCTGGACGCCGGCGATCAAGAGGCCGTCAGGCGCCACCTCGAGAAATGTCGTAATTGCTATCCGCATTTCGACTTCGAGAGGCTCTTCCTCGACTACGTCCATGAGCTTGGGGCCGCCGAGGAAACGAGGCCGGGGCTCGAGGATCGAGTCCGGGAGATGTTGGCTGCTGAGACGCCCTGACCCCGCATACGTTGCTGACGTGCCCCTCTGGCAGTACCCTCATGCACCCGCGGTCCGGCCGGAAGTCCGTGGCCTCGCAGCCCGCCCGCCCGACCCCGTGGGATGACCATAACCCCGCCGTATGAGACATGACCGTCAACAGACGATGAACACCAGAATGCGCGACCTGATCGACAGGCTCCTGGACGCCCGCGGACCCTCAGGATACGAAACGCTCGCTGCAGCCGTATGGCGAGACGAAGCGGCGACTTTCGCCGACGAGACCTGGGGCGACGTCCACGGAAACAGTTTCGCCGCCATCAATCCAGCGGCCTCTCCCACCGTGATGCTTGCCGGACATATCGACGAAATTGGCCTCATGGTCAACCACATCGATGACGAGGGATATCTGTGGGTGCGCAGCGTCGGCGGCTGGGATGCCCAGGTTCTCGTAGGCCAGCGGGTGGAGATTCTCGCCGAATCGGGCATGGTAGCCGGAGTCGTCGGTCGTCGGGCGATTCACTTGATCCGGGGTGATGACGGCGACAAGGCGGTCAAGCTCAAGGACCTGTGGGTAGACATCGGGGCGACGAGCGGGGACGAAGCGAAGGCGAGAGTCGCGATCGGGGACGTGGCCGTGATCCAATCCGACGCCCTGGATCTTACCGACGATCTTCTTGCGGCGCGGTCGATCGACGACCGGGTCGGTGCCGTGGTCGTGCTGGAGGCGCTTCGCCGGGCCCGAGACAAGGGGTGTTCGGCGCATGCCGTGGCGGCGGCTACCGTGCAGGAGGAAATCGGATACATGGCGGCGGGAGGCGCGCGAACCGGATCCTACGGCCTGGATCCGGACATCGGGATCGTCGTGGACGTCACTCACGCCACCGACCATCCGAGTGTGGACAAGAAGGAGCACGGAGACATCCGGCTCGGTGGTGGGCCGGTCCTGGCCCGCGGAGCGGCGATCAACCCGGTCGTATTCGGTCGCCTGGCCGGTGCCGCAGAGGCTGCCGGGTTTGACGTGCAGATCCAGGCGATCCCGGCGATGACGGGCACTGATGCCGATGCGATTCGCATGGCCCGGGCTGGCGTGGCGACCGGCCTCGTATCCATTCCGAACCGGTATATGCACTCTCCCAACCAGCTAGTCAGCCGGCAGGACCTGGACCAGGCCGCGGAGGTCATCGCTGATTTCCTGGTCGGATTGTCGGATGGCGACAGCTTCCTTCCAGGCTGACCGCGCGTCGGCGCGGCGGAGGGGTGAGGAACCGTGAACGGTGGCCGCGTCGGACCTCCGAGGGACCACAGCCGGGCCGTGGAGGACTACCTCAAGGCCATCTTCAAGCTCCAGGCCGAGAGCTTGCAGGTTTCCACCACGTCGCTCGCCGGTGAGCTGGATCGGTCCGCGGCTTCGGTGACCAACATGGTGAAGGGGTTGGCCGAGCAGGGGCTCCTCGAGCATGAGCCCTACCACGGAGTGCGCCTGACTCCGCAGGGAGAATCGGCGGCGTTGCGGATCATAAGGCGGCACCGTGTGATCGAAACGTACCTGATCGAGCGGTTGGGCTACACATGGGACGGCGTGCACGACGAGGCGGACAGGCTCGAGCACGCCGCATCCGACGAGTTGATCGACCGGATGGCAGGGGCATTGGGCGATCCAGACGAAGATCCGCACGGGGCACCGATCCCATCTTCGGACGGTGTGATCGTAAACAGGGATCTCGTCACTCTCACGCAGCTTCCGACGGGCGCGGCTGCCGTGGTACGCGAGGTCTCGGACGAGGACTCGGGGCGCTTGCGCGAGCTTGCCGCCGCCGGTTTCTTGCTCGGTACGAGCGTCGTGGTGACGCACCGGTCACCGAACGGAGACGTCGTGGTTCGGGTAGCGGGCGAAGACCAGGAGTTGAGTGCAGCGACTGCCGGACTGATCCGGCTCGAACGAAGCGATACACCACGAGTGGGCGAAAGCGATGACAGCGATAAAGGCCGATAACGACACGTGGACCGCGGAACTCGGGGACCTGGGGCGCGAGGGAATGCGCACCGTCGTCTTCTTCTGCTCGAGCAACGGACAGAGGCCCTACCGGGTTGCCGAGGTACCGGCAGAGCGGTTCGCCTCACAGGACGACCTCGAGCGCCTGGCGGAACACGAGCTCCGTGAGATCTTCTCGGCGACCACTTCGATGGGTGCCCCACGAAGCTACGGTTGATCCCTCTGTGGGCTACGTAGACCTCCACCTTCACTCGACCGCTTCGGACGGCGTCGTCTCGCCGACCGAGATCGCCCGCGAGGTCGCCTCGCGCGGTCTTCGCGGCTTCTCTCTGACCGACCACGACACCGTGGACGGTGTGGAAGAGGCCGCCGCCGAGGCCGACCGCCTCGGTCTCGAGTTCCTGGTCGGCGCCGAGCTGTCGGCAAACGCGCCGGGCCAGTCGATCCACATCCTCGCATACGGCTTCGACGTCACGCATCCGGGTATGCGCGCCTTCTTCCGGGATTTCCGCGCTGATCGACTCCGCCGGGTCGACGAGATCGTCGCCCTGCTGCAGGCCCTGGGCGCCGGTCTGACCCTGGATGACGTGATGGACGAGGCCGCTGGAGGAGTTCCGACGCGGGCGCACGTGGGCCGGGCCCTGGTGAACGGTGGCTGGGTGCGGGACGATCACGAGGCCTTCAATCGCTACATTGCACGCGGGAAGCCGGCATTCGTGGAGAAGAAGCCGACACCGCCGGAGCTGGTGTGTGACTTGGTGCGCAGCGCCGGCGGAGTGACCCTGCTCGCGCACCCGGGCCGGGACTACACGCAGGCGCAGCTGGCTCGTTGGATGGACGACAGCTTCGACGGCCTCGAGATCTTCCACCCACGGAACAATCCGGGAATCCGGCGTAGCCTGGAACAGCTGGCGGAGCAGAAGGACCTCCTGCGGGGTGGTGGTTCCGATTGGCACGGGACAAGTTCGGGGGCCCCTCCGGGCTCGCAGCGAGTTCCGATCGAGTGGATGCGGGCGATAGAGGCTCGTTGCACGGCGATTCAGTAGGGCAACGGGAACCCCGATTTGTTATGAAACGCGGGCGGTACGGACGCGGCGATCAATGGAGACTTGAGAATGTCCGAATTACGGAAGGAGACGCTGGTCATCGTGGGCTCGGGACCCGCCGCATGGACGGCGGCCATATACGCCGCCCGCGCGGACCTTGATCCACTGGTGTACGAGGGCTCGTTCAGCCGGACGATGATCCCCGGCGGGCAGCTGATGTTCACGACCGAGATCGAGAACTATCCTGGCTTCCCCGAGGGGGTCACGGGGCAGAAGATGATGGCCGACTTCAAGGACCAGGCCGAGCGCTTCGGTACGCGAGTCATCACGGAGGACATCACGCGGGTCGACTTCACGGAGCGCCCGTTCCGCCTGTGGTCCGGGGCGGGGGAAGAAGTGGAAGCTCGCACGGTCATCGTCGCGACGGGGGCCAACGCGCGCTGGATCGGTCTCCCGAACGAAGAACGCCTCGCTCAGTCGGGTGGCGGCGTGTCGGCGTGCGCCGTTTGTGATGGCGCCCTGCCGCACTTCCGCGACCGGGTCATCGCCGTGGTTGGCGGTGGTGACAGCGCCATGGAGGATGCCCTGTACATGACCAAGTTCGCCTCGGAAGTGGTGGTGATTCACCGACGCGACGAACTGCGCGCTTCGAAGATCATGCAGCAGCGGGCGTTCGATAGCGACAAGATCAGGATGGCCTGGAACACGGTCGTGACCGATGTGGTGGGCGAGGACGAGATCACCGGACTGAAGCTGAAGGACACGGTGACCGGCGAGGAACGAGGCCTCGAGGTCGGCGGGCTGTTCGTGGCGATCGGTCATACCCCGAACACGGCCTTCCTGGCGGACCAGGTAGCTTTGAAGGACAATGGATACGTGGCGACGCCGGTGTCGTGGCGGACCCGGACTTCGGTGCCGGGGGTATTCGCCGCGGGCGATGTGATGGACGACTTCTACCGGCAGGCCGTGAGCGCGGCCGGCACGGGGTGCATGGCCGCCCTCGAGGCCGAGAGGTGGCTCGCGCACGGTGACGAAGAGGCCTGAGACCGGTCGAGCGGCCGCCGTTGACTTGTTCGGCGGCTTGAAACTAGAGTGACGGTGGTGTGGGCGCCGATGGCCGGCTGGCCCCCCATCGACAAGGACGGAAGGGATCAAATGAGCGAAACGACGGTGACCGAGGGCGGAGTGACCCTCATCCTGACAGAAGAGGCAGCGGTTCAGGTCCAGAAATTCTTTGCGGCCGAGAACCTGGACGATAAGTCAGCGGCCTTGCGGGTGAGCGTGATGCCCGGCGGCTGCTCGGGGTTCGAATACACCCTGGAGGTGGACGAGGACGATCCGGCTGACGACGACTATGTGCTGGAATCGCAGGGAATACGGCTGTTCATGGATCCGTTCAGCGGCCAGTATCTGTCGGGCGTGACGATCGGATACCACAGCAGTTTCCAGGGGCAGGGATTCACGTTCGAGAACCCCAATGCGACAGGCTCCTGCGGCTGCGGAACTTCCTTTTCGGTCTGACCCCGGCCATGTCACCGCTCGAAGAGGCGAGAACAAGCCCGGCCCGGTGCAGATGACGGGGCCGGGTTTCGTCCATCCGGAAAGGGCCCCCGCGTGAGCGATTCCAGCCTCGAAGTGAGAGCGGTTCCGGTGGGTCCGTTCCAGGCGAACTGCTTCCTCGTGCGATCGGGCGACGACGTGGTCGTGATCGACCCGGGCGCCGAGCCGGACCGTATCGCGGTGCTCCTGGACTCCTGGGAGCTTCAGCCTCGCGCCATCGTCCTCACGCACGCCCACGTCGACCACGTCGGGGGAGTCGCCGGCCTGGTGCGGAAGTACGGCATTCCGGTCTACCTCCACGCCGCCGATCTCCCGCTGTACGAGAGGGCCGCCGAGCACGGGGCGATGTTCGGCGTTCCGGTCGAATCGCCCCCGCCCCCGGATCACTGGCTGGAGCATGGCCAGACCCTGCGCTTGGGCCAGATCGAATTCGAGGTTCGACATGCGCCCGGTCATTCGCCCGGCGGGGTGGTTCTCGTGGGCGAGGCGGAGGCCTTCGTGGGTGACTGCGTATTTGCCGGATCGATCGGACGAACCGACCTTCCGGGGGGCGATACGGGTACCCTGCTCAGCGCGATTCGCGAGCAGATCCTGACGCTCCCATCGACGATGACGCTCTACTCCGGCCATGGACCGGCCACCACGGTCGGGACAGAAACCGAGTCGAATCCGTTCGTCGGCCGCAACGCGATCGGAGGCTGGTGATGCGAGAGCGGCTGACCGAGTGATGCTCCCTCCCGACGAGTTCGATCCGACCGCCGATCCGGAAGACACCGTTGGTGCGGAAGCCGGGCCGAAGAACCCTCCCCGTCCCAGGCCGGAGGTCACCGAGCGCCTCTCCGAGATGCGGTGGGTCCTGGGTGAAGCCGAGCGCGCCCTCGTGCTGACTCACGACAACCCCGATCCCGATGCGATCGCGTCGGCGGCCGGCCTCGGATTCCTCATCGAGCGCATCTCGGGGATTCCGGTGACCGTGGCCTTCGGCGGTATCATCGGTCGGGCCGAGAACCGGTCCCTGATGGAAGAGCTGGGCGTTCCGTTCGAGCGAATCGAGACGGTCGATATCGTGCGGGACGCGGCCTGGGCACTGGTGGACACGCAGCCCGGAGCCGGTAACAACTCTCTGCCCGCGGGACAAACGGCCACTATCGTCCTGGACCACCATCCCGTTCGACCGGAGAGTGCTCCGGCGGCGTTCTCGGATATCCGTCCGGAGTATGGCGCTTCGGCATCCATGATCGTCGAGTACCTTCGAGCCGCCCGTCTCGAACCGGAGCGGAAGCTCGCCACGGCGCTGTTCTACGGCATCCAGTCCGAGACCATGGACCTCGGGCGCGAGGCCTCCGAGGCGGACGTCGCTGCGAGTATCTTTCTGTATCCGCGCACGGACCCGGCGGCGATTTCACGAATCCGGCACGCTCGTGTTCCCCGGGGCGTGTATCGGTCGATCCACGAGGGCCTGGAGAGGGCCTGGAGCCGGGGTGACGTGGTTTTCGTTCCCCTCGGTACCCTGGAATACCCTGACCTGGTAGCGCAGCTGGCAGACCTGTTTCTCAGGGTCCACGGGGTGGACTGGGTGATCGCCGCCGGGCTGTACGAGGAGAGCCTCCTGATTTCGGTGCGCGCCCATCGCCCGGACGCGCACGCGGGCGACGTGGTCCAGGGCGTGGTCGGAGATCGGGGCTCGGCTGGCGGCCACGGCGAAATGGCGGGGGCGCGGATCGGCCTCGAGGGCACGTCGGAATCTGATGCCGATCGCCTCATCGCGGACGTGTTCGATCAGTTCGCGATCGCCCTTGGCGTGGGCGGGCTCACGCCCGAGTCCCTCATCTCGGGTCCGGCCGACCCGGGTGAGACGCCGTGATCCGAATCGGGCTCACCGGTACCATGGGCGCCGGCAAGAGCACGGTGGGAGACCTGTTCGAGTCATGGGGAGCCCGCCGGGTGGACGCCGACGTGCTGGCTCGACGGGTGGTGGAACCCGGCCAGCCCGGTCTCGAAGCGATCCGCGAGACGTTTGGCGCCGGAATGCTCCGAGCCGACGGGACCCTGGACCGGGCGGCTCTGCGCACCGTGGTGTTCGACGACGACCAGGCCCTGCGGCGTCTCGAAGCGATCATCCATCCCGCCGTCGATCGGTTGCGCGCCGCCTTGTTGGACCGGGCACGATCCGAGGGCGCCCGGGTGGCCGTTCTCGAGATTCCCCTGCTGTTCGAGAAGGATCTGCTCAGCGAGTTCGACGCCGTCGTCGTGGTCGATGCGCCGGAGGACGTACGTCGGCGCCGCGTGTGCGAGTCGCGCGGCCTCACGCCCGAGGAGTTTTCCGCCATGGATTCCGCCCAGTGGTCCGGCGAGCGCAAGCGCGCCTCGGCGGATCACATCATCTGGAACGACGACGACCTCGCCAGCCTCGAGTCGGAAGCGCGGCAGGTGTGGGACGCGGTGACTGCGGCCGCCACCTCCGACGAGCAGTCGGTCCCGGCAGCGGCTGACGAGTGGCACGTGGACCTGCACATGCACACGAGGGCGTCCACGGACTGCCTGAGCGCGCCGGCCGACGTGGTCCGACGGGCGCGGGAGGTTGGACTGGATCGCATAGCGGTCACCGATCACAACGAGGTCGAAGGCGCATTCGAAGCCCGGGAGATCGACCCGGAGCTGGTGATCGTGGGGGAGGAGGTCCGCACGGCCGAAGGGCTCGATCTCATCGGTCTGTTTCTCACCGAGCTCATTCCACGCGGGGGTACGTTTCGCGAGGTGGCAGAGGAGATACGGCGGCAGGGAGGCGTCGTGTACGTGCCGCACCCCTTCGACTCGCATCGCGGAACGACCGAGGAATTCCTGGATGGTGTTCGCGACTGCATCGATGCAGTGGAAGGCTTCAACGCTCGCATTCACGACGCGCGGCGGAATCAGAACGCGCAGAACTGGGCCCTCGCCAACGGCTTCCCCCTCGGGGCGGGCAGTGACGCTCACCTGGTGAGCAAGATCGGGCAGGCCCGGGTCATCATGCCGGCGTTCACCGGCCCGGCGGAGTTTCTCGCCGCACTGTCGTCCGGGAGAATCGAGGGACGCTCCTCGAGCTACCTCGTGCACCTGGGGTCCACCTGGGCCAAGATCGCCAGGAAGTTCGGGATCGGCGGATGACCGAGCTTCAGCCCCGCGAGCGCTGGGGCACCCGCATCGGCCTGATCCTGGCGATGGCCGGGAACGCGGTCGGGCTGGGCAA
>Ga0209567_10000351_pt1 | contig 25005 bp, 25 predicted proteins | sample COG_12_FD_184756 | JGI IMG/M metagenome (GOLD analysis project Ga0209567, IMG submission 184756) | Pelagic marine sediment microbial communities from the LTER site Helgoland, North Sea, for post-phytoplankton bloom and carbon turnover... | ecosystem: Environmental > Aquatic > Marine > Neritic... | reverse complement strand
CCTCTGGCCAATATCTGGATATTGCCTGCGAGGCGCGCCTTGTCCCCGTGTTTTTGGGGGGCTCTGAATGTCACAGAATTTACGACGGGGTACACTAGTTTTGCCGCGAAACGCAGACTCAAAGTCTGGTCAGGTGAGTGTGTTGTGTGCTGGGGCTAAACGAGCCCGGTACTCGTCGAATAAATGACATTTTTTGATTCTGTGCCGAATCCGGGTGATAGACTACCGGCAACGCGTCTGTGGGTATCGGCGGGTCGATAGGAGAGAAACAGAGATCAAAACATCCGCTAAAGTGTTGGTACAGAAAGTCCAGGATGAGGCCGTGCTGCTCGATCTCGATAGCCAGAGCTACTTTGGTTTCGATCCTGTGGCGACGGTGATCTGGGAAGAAATATCTAAGAACAAAACAGAACAAGAGATCGTGGACCGTATTACCCGGGAATTCGAAGTAGGTGCTGATGTAGCAAAACGAGATCTGCGACAGTTTCTGCAGAAATTGAAGGATGAGAAACTTATTGTGTCAGAGTGGGCATGATTCGCCGGCTGGGTCGGTTTCGAAAATTAAATGCGCATGAGCGTCGCCTGTTGATTCAGGCCGCGCCACTTCTCGTTCGCTCGATATTCTTCTTGAAGTTGTTCGGTTTCAATCGCGCTTTTGCAAAATTCAATAATCTCAAGCCGGCCACCCGTGGCGCAGTACCCGCGGAACGCCTCGACGAATATGCGCAAGCGATTCGACGTGCCTCGAACGGTTTGGGCATCGGCACCTGCCTTTCCATGTCCCTGGCTTTACGGGAATTGTTGCTGCGAAACGGGATCGAATCCGAGTTCCGCATCGGCGTAGATAAGGTCGGAGACGAATTTTCCGCCCATGCCTGGCTCGAGTGTGACGGGCGTCCTATTGGCGAAGTCGTCCCAGCCGACTACAGGGTATTCGCGGACCTACGATAGCCCGCTTTTCTCACCAGGATCCCGAGCGATGGCGAAGCACGGGCGCCGATTAACGCCGGGCTCCAGTGAGGCGCGTAGCCGCAGCATTGGATCGAATGAAGCCGAGGTTCAGCCCTTAACAACGGTTTAAAGCCGGCTGGAGGGAAATGCGGGTTCGCCGAACTGGGCCCAGCTTTATCCAGATCGACGAAGGAGAATTACCGGCATCCTCGCCCCTTGGCACGAGCGCCGGAGTCATATAGAATCGCGCGCCTTTCTACATCAACTCCTTGCCTCACCGTATCATGTCGGGAGGCAAACCCATAAGGAGCCTATCTTTGAGACATTATGAAATCGTGTTTCTGGTCCACCCTGACCAGAGTGAGCAGGTGCCCGCTATGGTGGATCGCTACCGCGGCATGATCGAAAAAGACGCCGGAAAAGTTCATCGATTCGAGGACTGGGGGCGCAGGCAGCTTGCCTTCCACATCAACGGTGTGCACAAAGCGCACTATGTGTTGATGAACATCGAGTGTGAGCGAGCCACGCTGGATGAACTGGAGAACGTATTCCGCTTCAATGACGCCGTGATCCGATCCATGGTGCTGCGGCGCAAAAAGGCCGTCACGGAAACTTCACCTATGATGATGGAGGTAGAGCAGGAGAGGGAAAGGGAGAGGGCCGCGGCTGCCGCCAGCAGCGCCCGTGAGACCGTAACGGAGGGGACAGAATCCTCGGAAAGCGTAGTCGCGGAAGGCACCGTCGCGGAGGAACCCGTCGTTGGAGAAGACAGTGGCAATACTAACGAAGCAGCGGACGCGGCTGAAGATGCGCGGGAAACAGCCGATGAAAGCGGCGATACAACGGATGGTGCTGGTGACCAGGAAGGTGCCGATGACGACCTCAAAGCCGAAGATGGCCTAAAACAGGAGAAAGAATGATGTCACGCTCATTTACGCGACGCCGCAAATATTGCCGTTTCACCGCGCTCGGAGTCGATGAGATCGACTACAAGGATATCGCGACGCTGAAGAATTACATTACTGAAACCGGGAAAATAATTCCCAGCCGTAATACAGGCACCAAGGCCCGTTACCAGCGGCAACTATCACAGGCCGTGAAGCTGGCGCGCTACATCGCCCTGTTGCCCTATACGGATCTGCACAAAGGATAAAGGATGATGGAGATTATTTTACTCGAAAAAGTACAGAACCTTGGGGATCTCGGCGATCTGGTAAAGGTCAGGCCCGGTTACGCCCGCAACTATCTCATCCCACATGGCAAGGCGACATTTGCTACCGATGAAAACAAGGCCGCCGTCGAGAAAAAGCGCAAGGAACTGGAACAGGCGGATGCACAGCGGTTGCAGGAAGCCCGGCTGCGCGCGCAGCAGATGGAGAATCTGGTAATCGAGCTGACACGCAAAGCTGGCGAGGAAGGAAAGCTATTTGGATCCGTAAGCATCATCGATATTTCCGAGGCCGTAAACGGCAGGGGGCTGACCCTGGAAAAATCTGAGATCAATCTCGACGAGGGTGCACTGAAGACGCTGGGTGAGCACGACGTGGGTATCTCCCTTCACCCCGAGGTTCATATCAGCATCAAGATAATCGTCACCGCTGAGGAATAGTCAGAGCCGGCCTGGCTCCGCCAGTTCCGGCGGATTGAGATTCGACCGGCAACACTTTACCGGCCGGAATCCAGCCCGTTCACCCGTCAGCGATCATCATTGCCCGTCCCGGGCGAATAAGTTAAGGTTACTCGACCCGTGAGCGCTCATCCCAAGCAAGTCAGTGATGCCCTGCGCCTACCACCCCAGGCGCTGGAAGCCGAACAATCGGTGCTCGGCGGCCTGATGCTGGACAACCATCGTATGGACGAAATTATGTCCATCTTGACCGCCGACGACTTCTATCGCTCCGCCCATCAGATCATATTCGACGCCATCACCGCTCTGAGCAGCGCAAACGAACCGGTGGATGTGGTTACCGTATCGGAGTGGCTGGAGAACGTCAATCAGCTCCAGGGAGTGGGTGGGCTGGCATACGTCGGATCGCTGGCCCAGAACACACCCAATACCGGCAACGTGGTGGCCTATGCGAACATCGTGAGGGAGCGCGCCATATTGCGTCGACTCATTACGGCGGCCAATACAATCGTCGATCAGGCCTATCGACCGGACGGCAGGACCCCGGCCGAAGTGCTGGACGAGGCCGAACAGCTGGTCTTCGATATTGCGCAGCAGGACATCCGTCGCCGGGGCGGGTTTACCCCCCTCAAGGGACTGTTGAAGGAGACTCTCGATCAGGTTGCGAAGTTGTACGAGACCAAGAATCCCGTGACCGGAACGGCGACCGGATTCACCGATCTGGACGAGATGACGGCGGGCCTCCAGTCCTCGGATCTGGTGGTCGTGGCGGGGCGCCCATCCATGGGTAAAACCGCGTTGGCAATGAACTTCATCGAGCACGCCGCGATCGATCAGAACATTCCGGTAGCGTTTTTCAGCATGGAAATGCCTGGGACCCAGCTTGCGATGAGATTGCTGGCGTCTCTGAGCCGTGTCAATGCGCAGCGGCTGCGCACAGGCAAACTGCACGACGAAGACTGGCCGCGTCTGACCAGCACGATGAGTATGCTGTCCGAGCTCCCGATCTATATCGACGATTCTCCGGCTCTGTCGGCCCTGGAAATCCGCACGCGGGCACGCCGACTCCACCGGGAGCACGGTCTGGGTATGATAGTCATAGATTACCTGCAGCTGATGCAGTCTTCCGACAGTTCGGAAAACCGGGCGACGGAAATATCCGCGATTACGCGCTCGCTGAAGATCCTGGCCAAGGAACTCGATGTCCCGGTGGTGGCGTTGTCCCAGCTAAATCGAAGCCTCGAAGCACGGCCCAACAAGCGCCCCGTCATGTCTGATCTGCGCGAATCGGGGGCCATCGAGCAGGACGCCGATGTGATCTTTTTTATCTACCGGGACGAGGTCTACAACGAAGACAGCAACGACAAGGGTATTGCGGAAATCATTATCGGCAAGCAGCGCAATGGACCTGTGGGAACGGTGCGGCTGACATTTCTTGGTGAGTACACGCGTTTCGAAAATTACTCGAGCACGCAGTCGGTCGGGGGCTATCCGTGAGTCGACCCGTTTGGGCTCGGGTCGATTTCAACGCACTTCATTCAAATCTGCAGCTTGTCCGCACGCTGGCGCCGGGGTCCGCGATCATGGCGGTCGTCAAGGCCAATGCATACGGACATGGGGCAGTGGGCGTCGCACGGTCGATACGAAGCCTCGTCGATGGGTACGCCGTGGCCGGCATTGACGAAGCCGAGGAGCTGGCATCCGCCGGCGTCGAAAAGCAGATTTTCCTACTATCTGGATTCCACGAGCGACCTGAGATCGATCAGATCGGCGAGCGCGGGTTCATCCCTGTGATCCATAGCTGGGAGCAGATACAGCAAATCGACACCGCGTCGGTGTCAAGACAACACACCGTATGGGTCAAGTTCGACAGTGGAATGCACAGGATCGGCTTCCCGCCGGAGCAGGTCAACGGCGTGCTGGATCGGCTCGGCAGTTGTGCGCATGTCAAATGTGCGGGCCTGATGTCGCACCTGGCCTGTGCCGATGACCGTAAAAGCGCGTACAACGATTTGCAGATCGAACTGTTCGGTCGGACCACGGCGCCATTCGATCATTCAAGGAGCCTGGCCAATTCGGCCGGTGTTTGCGCCTGGCCTCGCAGTCATCACGACTGGGTACGCCCCGGGATCATGATGTACGGTTGTACACCGCTGCTCGATGAAACGGAAAACGATATTGGTTTGCGACCCGTGATGTCCCTGTGCTCGAAAATTATTGCAGTACATCGGCTCAAACGGGGTGATCCTATAGGCTATGGCGGGGACTGGTGTTGCCCGGAGGACATGCGTGTCGGTGTAGTGGCCTGCGGCTACGGCGACGGATACCCAAGACACGCACCCAGCGGGACGCCGGTATGGATCCGCGGGCAGCGAGCGGGCATTTTGGGGCGAGTGTCGATGGACATGATGACGGTGGATTTGCGCGGGCTCGACGAAGCGGAGATCGGGGACGTGGTTGAATTGTGGGGAAAGCACGTCACCGCAACGGAGGTTGCGACCTCGGCAGGCACCATTTCCTATGAAATTCTAAGCGGAGTGACCAGCAGGGTTCCTCGCATCATTGGCGAACCTCCCCCGCGCGTACTCGGACACCGGGCGAAACATGCAGGCTAAACGCAAGTCCGTGTTCGTCTGCTCCGTATGCGGTGCCCAGGCACCCAAATGGGTGGGGCAATGCGACGATTGCGAAAGCTGGAACACGCTGGTCGAGTCCCGTATCGAACGGTCCACAGTGCGTCGCGCGCCACGATCGGCGCCGCCGGCGCAACGTCTGGATGAGGTATCCATCGAACGGGATGCACACTTCAGCTCCGGCATTGGCGAACTGGACCGGGTGCTCGGCGACGGTTATGTCGAAGGTTCGGTGGTGTTGATTGGGGGCGATCCGGGCATTGGGAAATCCACGCTGCTGTTGCAAAGCCTCGCGCACCTGAGCCAAAGCGTCCCCGTGCTGTACATTACTGGCGAAGAATCCGCACAGCAGGTTGCAATGCGGGCACGACGCCTGGGTATCGACGCCCCCGAACTGGCGCTGCTGACCGAGAATAACTTGGAAGACGTCATGGGCTGTCTCGAATCGAGAAAGCCCCGGGTGGTCGTGATCGATTCCATACAGACCTTGTATACAAACCAACTGACATCTGCGCCCGGGAGTGTCGCGCAAGTGCGTGAAACCGCGGCACAGCTCGTGCGCTTCGCCAAGCGTGAAAACACGGTTATGATCCTCATCGGTCATGTCACCAAAGGGGGCGCGCTGGCCGGTCCGCGTATCCTGGAGCACATGGTGGACACGGTCCTCTATTTCGAAGGCGAAAAGTCCAGCAGGTTTCGCCTGATCAGGGCAATCAAGAACCGGTTTGGCGCGGTCAACGAAATCGGTGTGTTTGCCATGACCGAGCGCGGTCTGCGGGAGGTCAGCAACCCTTCCGCCATGTTCGTCAATCCCAATCAGGATCCGTCTCCGGGACGAGTGACTCTGGCTACCCAGGAGGGCAGCCGGCCGCTGCTCGCCGAGGTGCAGGCCCTGGTGGATCGAAGCCCGCTCGCCAATCCAAGACGGTTGACGGTCGGAATCGACTCCAACCGGTTGAGTATGCTGCTCGCTGTACTGCATCGTCACGGCGGTTACCAATTGTACGACCAGGATGTGTTTGTAAACGCGGTAGGCGGTATCAAGGTAACTGAACCGGCGGCCGACCTGGCCGTGGCCCTCGCCGTCGTGTCGAGTCTGCGTGACAAGCCGTTGAGGCAGGATATGATCGTGTTCGGTGAGGTCGGTCTGGCCGGCGAGGTACGGCCGGTGCAGCGCGGCCTGGACCGGTTGAGGGAGGCCGCGAAACTCGGTTTCAAGTCGGCGATCATCCCGCATGAGAACAAGAGTCGCGGCATGCCCCAGGGCATAGGGATCATTGCCGTAAAGCGGCTATCTGAGGCTATTTCTAAAATGAGGTCGGAGTAATATTTCGAGAAATTTTACTGCGACTCCATATTTTAGTCGGGGCCGACGTAGAAACGCGCTTTCAGTTCTGAAAACTCGATCAGGCCCCCGTCCGACAGGGGTTCTGGCTTGTCGGTCAGGCGCTTACCGTTGAGGGTCACCACGATATAGTGATTCGATGCTGACACCATGTACCCGTGCTGGGACGGTCTAATAGTGGCCGCGGTATCGTCTTTTATGCCCAACCTGGCGCATTTTCCAGTGAAAATGATACGTTTGCCTTTGGCGGGACCCGAAAGAACGTCGACCCCGGTAGATATCAGGCTAACCTTTGGCGTGGTGTCTCTTGCTTTGGCCGATTGCTGTTCTTCAGCGAGATTGCGCTCTTCGATTGACAGTGCAGCCGCGCCGTTGGAGTCGTCCAACTTTGGAGGCTCGTCATCGAACGATGAAAAAGTGCCCATGATTTCCGGCGCCGGCGACTGATCCAGATCTTCCGGCGTGGACTGCTCGGCGTCGGGCTCCGGCTCCGCTGCGGGCGCGGTCTGTTCCGGACGGTCTTTTAGCCCGGAACCAATTGTTGCTTCCTCCGGTCCGGCCTCAAGCTCCGGAGGGTCCAGCGCATCATGGACATCGGATTCGACTTCCGTTGCGCCGCCGTCCAGCGGTGCTGGCTCCACGGTATTCCGTACCAGTTCGTCGCCATGGATGCTGAGTTTGTAGGGTCCGATCTGAATGACGTCCTGATCGTAAAGGCGGGTCTTCTCGATCTCACTGCCGTTGACGAAAACTGCGCCTCCGGGAACGAGGCTCTGGATGACGCAATTGTCGTCGAACAATGACACCCGTGCGTGTTTGTCGGAAACCGTAGGTGAGTTCAAATGCAACTCGTTAGCGGAGCCGCGGCCGATCGTAATCGTTCCGCTGTCGAAAGAGTAGCGCGTGCGCTCCGTGTTTTTCTGGTTAACTATGATCTCGACCATCGTCTGCTTTACCTGTGTTTGTCCTGATCATGATGACAGAAATGTTATCCGGTCCGCCATTCGCATTTGCCATGTCAATGAGCCGCTTGACACCCGTTTCCAGTGCACCGGTGGCTGCATCCCGCATTGTTTCAGCAATAGCCTCGTCGCTGACCACGTCAGTCAGGCCATCGGAGCAAAGCAGGTAGACTTGGTTACGGCCGGATTCGCTGATGCTGATGTCCGGGTCGACTCGGGATTCTATACCGAGGCCCTTGATCAACAAATTGCGGCCGGGCCAGACTCGGGCTTCTCTTTCGTTTATGACTCCCTGCCTGAGATATTGCTGCGCAACAGTGTGATCCTCGGTGACCTGGGTCAGGCGGTCGTTGGCGAATAGATAGACGCGTGAGTCGCCCAGATTGGAAACCAGGACCTGTCCGGAAACGATGCACACCACGACGGTGGCTCCCATTCCATGACATTCGGGCCGGCTTCGCGACACCGCGCGAATAGCATTATTTGCCGCGCTCAGCGACGAGACTATCATGTCACGGGCGGACTCGGGCAACGGCGCGTTCGGGACGATCCGGCCCTTGCCCAATTCTTCGGCGATGACATCGACCGCCATTTGTGACGCCACATTGCCCGCCAGGTGGCCCCCCATTCCGTCGGACAGAATGGCGATCCCCTGGTCCGGAATCATTTTGATGGCATCTTCATTGCGCTCTCGTACCAGCCCTTTGTCAGAAGCGCCAACCATTTCAACTGGCATCGTGTTCTCCTGTCCGTTCTTGCCCGGTTTTTTTTGTGCTCATTATGTCAGTATAGAAACAAGGATCCGATAGTAAACTTTATGCAGCTTTTCCAGGTCACCCAATGCAAGACATTCATTGACCTTGTGGATCGTCTGGTTCAGCGGCCCCAGCTCAACCACCTGGGCCCCTGTCGGGGCTACAAATCGCCCGTCAGACGTTCCTCCGGTGGTCGAGGATTCGGTCCTGATCCCCAGTTCGTGGTGTATGGCTTGTGAAACGACATCGATCAACTCATTACCATCGGTCAGATACGGGACCCCGGAAACTCTCCAGTCGACCTCGTAATTCACGCCGTGCCTGACCAGAGTTTCCTCGAATTTCTGCATCAGCGTATTCGACGTGGATGCGGTGGAATGCCGAAAATTAAAGGATACGGATAGAGCGCCTGGTATCATATTTTCGGCGATGCCGTCGGCGGTCATTCCGGTGATCTGCAGGCTGGTCGGAGGGAAACGGAAATTACCCTCGTCCCATGTGGTTCGGGTCAGCTCCGCCAGAGCGGGAGCGAATTCGTGAACCGGATTCCTCGCCCGATGGGGATACGCTACGTGCCCCTGGACGCCGACGACTTTGAGTTCGCCGAGAAGAGAACCGCGCCGCCCAATCTTAATGGTGTCGCCCAGCCGTGAATGTGACGTCGGTTCACCGACCAGGCAGTAGTCTATGTGTTCTTCTCGCGCAGTCAATTTTTCGATAACCTTGCGCGTCCCGTCGCGAGCGGGGCCTTCTTCGTCGGAGGTGAGCAATATCGCGATCGATCCGCGGTGAGACGGATGTTGAGCTACGAATTCGTCCGCGGCAATGACGAACGCCGCAATCGATGACTTCATATCCGCGGAGCCCCGTCCGTATAGAAATCCGTCGCGTTCGGTGGGATCGAACGGATCGAAGAGCCAATCCTGCAGAGGCCCCGCTGGTACGACATCGGTATGGCCAAGAAACACGAACAACGGTTCGCGCTCATGCCTTCGCAGCCACAGATTGTCGACCTGGCCGAACCGCATGTGTTCCGCAATGAAACCCGCGGAAGATAGCCGATCGGACACGAGGCGCTGACATCCCGCATCGACCGGGGTGACGGAGGGCAGCGCGATGAGTTCTTTGGCCAGTTCCAGGGTTTGATCACACATAGGCGCAATTCATTCCGTGGCGTGTAAAGCGGTATTCAGTCTGCGCGGAGGAGTTCGTTGATTCCCACCTTGGCGCGAGTCTTTTCATCCACCCGCTTGACGATCACCGCACAATACAGGCTGTGGCTGCCGTCTGGTGAAGGCATCGAGCCGGCGACCACCACCGAACCCGCCGGAACCCGGCCGTAGATAATTTCACCGCTCTCGCGGTCGAGAATCTTCGTGCTCTGGCCGATGAATACACCCATGGACAATACGGACCCCGATTCCACCACGACACCTTCGACCACTTCGCTGCGGGCGCCAATGAAACAGTTATCCTCGATGATCGTCGGAGCCGCCTGTACCGGTTCCAGCACACCCCCTATGCCTGCACCGCCCGATAGATGCACGTTTTTGCCAATTTGCGCACAGGACCCGACGGTGGCCCAGGTGTCCACCATGGTTCCGCTGTCGACAAACGCACCAATATTGACGTAGCTCGGCATCAGCACGACGTTGGGTCCGATGTACGCCCCTTTTCTGACTACTGCCGGGGGTACTACGCGAAATCCATCGGAAGCGAATCTGCTATCGTCGTGCCCGGGGAACTTGAGTGGGACCTTGTCGTAGTAGTTGGTGAATCCACCTGGAAGCACCTGGTTGTCTTCGATGCGAAAGTACAACAACACCGCTTTTTTGAGCCACTGATTGACCACCCAGTTTCCGCCCTGCTTGTCAGCCACCCGCACCTTGCCGCTGTCCAGCAACTCGATGGTCTCTATAATGGCATCCTTTACCGCAGGATCGACCGTACTGGGACTGATCCGGCTCCTGTTCTCGAATGCTTCTTCGATGACTTGTTCCAGCATGCTCATCAGTCTCCCACAGGTATTGATATTAGATTGCGGCGGCGCCTTTTGCAGATTGACTGCGCTCACCGCTTGAAAGGGCGTCCTCGATCCGGCTGGACAGGCAATCCCGCGTGGCGGAATCTTTGACCGGGTTTCCATCGCGGTCGGTGATGATGAAAACGTCCTCGGCGCGTTCACCGAAAGTTCCAATTTTCGCGCTCACAAGCTTTACCCTGCAGTACCACAAACATCGAGCTACCCTGTGCAGGAGCCCCGGCTGGTCCTGGGCAACCACTTCCATAACGGTGTTCGCACTCTGAGTCGAGTCGAAGCGAACGCGGGGTTCGATGGGGAACTGCTTCATGGTGCGCGAGATTCGCGTCACCCTGGGCCGTGTTTCGGCATTGGGATTGAGGATGAGACGGCGAAGTTTGTGCTGGAGCGCGGCCAACTCACTGATCTGTGCTTCCTCTTCGGCTCCGGTCAGGACTACGAAACTGTACAGTGCGAAACCCGACAGCGTATTGTGAATACGGGCGTCCGTGATACTCAGATTCAATCGTTCGAACGCGCCGGTCACCGTTGACAGGAACGGATCGGATTCCGCCGCATAAATCAGAAACACGAAGGCGCCCAGATTAGAATCGTGGCGAATCACCACCAGTGGCAGGTCGATTGCCCTGGTACTTGCAATTGCGTTGACGTGCCAGGCCAGTTCCTCGGCATTGTAACGAAGAAAGTAGTCCTGTCTTAGGGACGACCAGAATTCATGGGCGTTATCAATTGAAATATTGTCCGTATTAATATATTTCTGCGCCTCCTCCTTCGCATCCGAGATGCGATCTTCCATGCGGATGGGATTGCCCTTGCCGAGGCTGAGGGCGTGAGTCGCGACGATATAAAGCTCTTCCAGCAGCTTGCCCTTCCAGGCGTTCCAAACGTGCGGGCTGGTAGCGCGGATGTCGGCCACCGTGAGTAGATAGAGATTATCGAGGTGTTCCTGGTCGCCAACCTTTTCCACGAAGCGCGCGATGACGGCGGTGTCGGAAATATCCTCTTTCTGCGCCGTATAGGACATGAGCAGATGGTTTCTGACGAGCCAGGACACGAAATGTGAATCGTAGTCGCTCAGATTGTGCTGCCTACAGAAATCGAGCGAATCGGCCTCGCCAAGCACCGAGTGGTCCCCACCACGGCCCTTGGCGATATCGTGAAACAGCCCGGCCAGGTAGAGGCGCTCCGGCTTGGCCAACTGAGACGCGATCTGACTGCAGAACGGGAATTCGGACTTGAACCTGTCGACGAAGAATCGACGCAGATTACGCACAACGAACAAAGAGTGAGCATCCACGGTATAGACATGAAAGAGATCGTGCTGCATTTGTCCGACCACGCCGCCGAATACCGGGATGTAGGCGCCTAAAACACCCAGGGCGTTCATGCGCGTCAGCACACGGGTGATGCCGTACTGCTGACGCATGATGGTCATGAACAGCTTATGATTCGCAGGGTCGTCTCGAAAAGACTGATTGATTCTGTCCGTATTAGCCCAGATCTTTCGTATCGTACCGGCGTGGATACCTTTGAGGTCGGGATGCTCGGTGAGGAGCAGAAAGGTTTCCAGGATGGCCTCGGGATGGCGTTCGAAAACCCGGTCGTCTATCGCCTCCAGATATCCGTTATTGATCCGGAAACGGTCATTCAGCGACTCGCCCCCCTGTGCGTTGACCGCTGAATTCTCTTCTTCATAGGTTTGAAGCAGGATCTCGTTTAGCAGCCTGAGTTCTTTGACCGTTCGATAATATCTTTTCATCAACTGCTCTACAGCGAGATTGCCTTCACGATCCTCGTAACCCAGTTCGGCCGCAAGGGTCCGCTGATGCTCGAAAAGCAGACGGTCCTCGCACCGGCTGGCGGCATAGTGAAGACCGATGCGCAACTTCCATAGGAAATTGCGCCCCCTGACGAGGGCACGGTATTCTTCCTCGTTCAGAAAATTGATGTCGATCAGGCCGCGCAGATCGGTAACGCCATAACGGCGCTGAATTATCCAGCTGATGGTCTGCAGATCACGCAGTCCGCCGGGTCCTTCCTTGATGTTGGGCTCGAGGTTATAGGCGGTTTCGTTGTATTTACGGTATCGGGCCTCTTGTTCCGCCAGCTTTGCTTCATAAAACTTGCGCGGCGCCCATAGTTTGTTCGGTTCCGTCCTGCGTCGCATCTTGGGCAGGAGGCCGACGTCGCCTTCGAGATGACGGGCTTCCATGAGATTTGTGGCTACGGTGATGTCGGCTTTGGCCGCACTCACGCAGTCCTTTACGGAGCGTACGCTGTGCCCGACTTCCAATCCGATATCCCAGAGAAAGCGCAACAATGCCTCTGTAAACGGGCTGATCTGTTGGTAATCGTCCTTCGGCAGCAGTATGAGCAGATCGACGTCGGAGTAGGGATGCAGTTCGCCCCGTCCATAACCGCCGACAGCGATCAGCGCCATGTCGATGGATGGTTTCAATGATTCCTGAAAGTGGGCCCAGACATAATGCAGGAGCTGATCGACGAACCAGGCATGGTGATGCACGATGTCCTGTGACGACGCGCCGCGCCGATGATGCGTTCTTAAAGTCTCACGACCGGCTTTGAGGGTCTCCCGAAACAGACTCAGCGGCTCGTTGGCTTGCTTGAGAAGGAATTCGAACCTCTTGTGGTTGATCAGCTTATTGCGGGAGAAGTACACGATGTTCAAATTGTCTCTGGCGGGCTGCTAGCTCTGTCCAGTGGGTGACAGGGTCAATATTTCGTGCCCTTCCTCGGTGACCAGGATCGTATGCTCCCACTGGGCGGACAGACTGTGGTCTCGGGTGACGACGGTCCAGTTGTCCGAGAGGAGCCGGGTCTCCTTTCTGCCTGCGTTGATCATCGGCTCGATGGTGAAGGTCATGCCCTGTACCAGCTCAGGGCCGGTGCCGGCCGTTCCGTAATGGAGTACCTGAGGGTCTTCATGGAACTGCCTGCCGATGCCATGACCGCAGTACTCCCTGACCACGGAAAAGTTATGGTTTTCGGCGTGGGTTTGAATAACGTGCCCGATATCCCCGAGTCGGGCGCCGGGCCGGACCATCTCGATGCCTTTGCACATGCACTCCCTGCTGACTTCGGTGATGCGTCTTGCCAGCACCGAGGGTTCACCGATGCAGAACATCCGGCTGGTGTCACCGTGAAACTCGTCCTTGATAACGGTGATATCGATGTTGATGATGTCACCTTTTTTGAGTTTTTTGTTGCCGGGGATGCCATGGCAGATCACGTGATTAACCGACGTACAGATGGACTTTGGAAACCCACGGTAGTTGAGGGGGGCGGGGATGGCGTCCAGTTCTTCCACGATGTAGCGGTGGCAGATCTCATCGAGTTCCCCGGTGGAAATGCCGGCTTTCAGGAAAGGTTCGATCATGTCCAGCACCTGCGCCGCCAGGCGGCCGGCCACGCGCATTCGCTCTATTTCCATCGGTGTTTTGATGGTGATGGCCATGTAAGAGATCGGTTTCCTCGAAAAAGACGAATCCTACACCATTTTATTGCGGAACCGCAGACTGGCGCGGTACGGGGTGCGGCCTGCGCCGTGTCATCACCCGGGTTTGCCCCATAATCGACACTATGATATAAAGCGCGCGCTTCAAATCCGCTTGCGTACCTCAAAATCGGTGGCCTGGGTTGCTCCTTCGGGGGTCGGCGCCCGAGTACGTGTGGCAAGACTAAACCCGAACGGAGAATTGAACATGTCGAACGTCACCATGCGCCAGATGTTGGAAGCTGGCGTCCATTTCGGCCACCAGACTCGCTATTGGTCGCCAAAAATGCGCCCCTTTATCTACGGTGAGCGCAGCAAAATCCACATCTTGAATCTGGAACACACGCTGCCCATGTTCAAGGATGCAATGAATTTCCTTGGTCAGATGGCCTCCAACGGCGGCACGATCCTGTTCGTCGGAACGAAGCGCGCGGCCGGCAAGCAGGTCAGAGAGGCCGCGGAGCGCTGCGGTTGCCCCTATGTCAATCACCGATGGTTGGGAGGCATGTTGACCAATTTCAAGACCGTAAAAAATTCCATTCAGCGTCTCAAGGAACTGGAGACCGACGCTGCCGAAGGCGGATTCGAAAAGCTGAGCAAGAAAGAGGGGTTGAGACTCGAGCGTGAAAGGGTAAAGCTGGACCGCAGCCTTGCCGGCATCAAGGATATGCCGGGCCTGCCGGACATCTTGTTCGTGATCGACGTCAAACAGGAATATATCGCCGTGGCGGAGGCTAACAAACTCGGCATCCCTGTCGTCGCGGTTGTGGATACGAACTGTACTCCCGATGGCATAGATTACGTTGTCCCAGGCAATGATGACGCCATCCGGGCTATTCGCCTCTATGTGGAATGTGCGGCGGACGCGATCCTTGAAGGACGCAAAACCGCCCGCATCGAGGTGGTTGACGAGAGTGAGGAATACATCGAGGTCGACGAATCCGGGCAGGTCGTCAAGAGCAAGGCTGCCGTCACTGCGAAGAAAGCCGCGGCAAAGGTACGGCCGCCCGTGCCGGAATTGACCGCCGCTGCGGACGCGGAAGCCGACCAGGCAAGCACGACCGCGGAGGAGACGGCTTCCGAAGTTGCGCCTGCCGATGCAGTCGAATCGGCGCCAACGGCGTCCGAACAAAGCGACATTCCCGTAAAAGACAGGCCGCTGACCGAGCTCAGCGGTATCGGCAAGGTCATTGCCGGAAAGCTCGAGGAAGCGGGCTACACGACGGTGGGCCAGATTGCCGCACTTACCGAGGCGAACCTCGAGAAGCTGGGCGAGGATCTGGATTTGAAGGGCCGCATCGAACGCGAGGACTGGATCGCACAGGCCAAAGCACTCATCGGCAGCGACTAACGAAGGTTATCCGGAGACGAATACGCTATGACGATTACAGCGTCCATGGTTAAGGCACTGAGGGAACGGACCGGTGCGGGCATGATGGAATGCAAGAAGGCGCTGACCGACGCGGGCGGCGATATGGAGTCCGCGGTCGAAGAGCTGCGAAAGAAAGGTGCGGCCAAGGCTGACAAGAAATCCGGAAGGATTGCCGCAGAAGGCGCGATCAGCGTGGAGATCAGCGACGATCGAAAGAGCGGTGTGCTGGTCGAGGTCAATTGTGAAACGGATTTCGTCGCCAAGGACGAGAACTTCAAGGATTTCGTCATGAAAGTTGCCGGTACGGTGCTGTCAGAGCAGCCGAAAAATGTCGCGGCATTGGCCGGCACGACGATGACGGGCTCAGATAAAACCGTGGACGAAGCCCGGGTCGAGTTGTTCAGCAAGATCGGAGAGAACATTGCAGTCCGGCGTTTTGCCCGCGTCGAAGCGCGGGATGATCAAAATGTCAGCGCCTATTCGCATGGTTCGAGGATCGGCGTCCTGGTGCGCAGCAGGGGAGGGCGACCCGATCTCGGCAAAGATATCGCAATGCACGTGGCCGCAATGCGCCCGGTATGCGTGTCAAAAGAAAACGTTCCCCAGGACCAACTGGACAAAGAAAGGGAAATATACAGCGCTCAGGCGGCGGAGTCCGGAAAGCCCCAGAATATCGTTGAAAAAATAGTGGAAGGCCGCCTGCAAAAGTACATCAACGAAGTAACACTTTTAGGTCAGCCGTATGTCAAGGACCCTGATCAGTCAGTGCAGAAGCTGCTGGCATCCGAGGGGGCCGAGGTACAGGAGTTCGTAAGATTCGAGGTCGGCGAGGGGATCGAGAGGAAAGAGGATGATTTTGTAGCGGAGGTCATGGCTCAAGCCAAAGGGGCGTAATGGTGCCGTCATCTACCGTTCGCTATAACAGAGTCCTGTTGAAAATCAGCGGGGAAGCGCTGGCAGGCGAAAGGAAGCAAGGCCTCGATAAATCCGTTATCGAAGACATCTGCAGCGAAGTCGGCAATATTGTAAAGCAGAACGTGCAGGTGGCGATTGTCGTCGGTGGCGGCAACTTTTTCCGTGGGGCCAGGGCCGATAACCTCGCGATGGATCGGGCCAGCGCAGACTCTGTCGGCATGCTGGCTACCGTCATGAATTCAATCGCCCTGCAGCAGGCGCTGGTGTCAATGGGAGTCCAGGCGCGCGTTCAAACCGCCATACCCATGTCACCTATCGCGGAGCCCTATGTACGTGAACGTGCACTCAATCATCTGGAAAACAACCGAGTCGTCGTGTTTGCTGCCGGTACCGGCAGCCCGTTTTTCACAACCGACACGGCGGCAAGTCTGAGGGCAATCGAAATCGGGGCCGATCTTTTGCTGAAAGCGACCCAGGTAGACGGCGTATACGATCGCGATCCCAACAAGTATGAGGGTGCACGCCGCTATGACAAAGTGAGTTATGATGAGGTCCTGAGTCTGCGGCTGAATGTCATGGACGCCACGGCGGTGGCTCTGTGCAGGGAGCACCGCGTTCCCCTCAGGATTTTCAATCTCCGGGATTCCGGGTGTTTGCAGAGGATCGTGATGGGCGATAATAACGAGGGGACACTGGTACATAGCGAGATCGAGTCATGAATAGAAAAGAAATCCTGAAAGATGCCGAAATCCGCATGAAAAAGAGCGTCGAGGCAATACGAGAAGATATGGCCAAGATCAGAACCGGCCGGGCAAGCACTGCTCTGCTGGACCACCTGAAGGTCGATTATTATGGCAACCCGACTCCGATGAATCAGGTGGCGACGGTGAGCGTGTCCGATGCGAGGACGCTGGCCGTGACTCCGTGGGACAAGTCGATCATCCCGCTTGTCGAAAAATCCATCATGGAATCTGATCTTGGGCTCAACCCCGTTACCGCGGGCGAGGTCATTCGCATTCCTTTGCCGCCGCTGACCGAAGAGCGCAGGGTGGAGATGACCAAACTGGTTCGGGGCGAGGGCGAAAACGGCAAAGTGGCGGTTCGTAACATCCGACGGGATGCCAACCATCATCTCAAGGAACTCCTTAAAAACAAGGAGGTTGCGGAGGACGAGGAAAAAAAGGCACTGGAGGATATCCAGCGTCTTACGGATCAGTACGTCGAACAGATCGACAGCGTAGTTGCCGACAAGGAAGCGGAGATCATGGAAGTCTGACGGAGTCGAATTTAGCAAGTACAAAATCATGACGGACGACATCCACAACAGTACAACGGAAACCATCCCGGGTACGGCAGAGTTGCCGGCTCACGTGGCTATCATAATGGACGGCAACGGCCGCTGGGCTAAACGGCGGGGCATGCCCAGAATAGCGGGTCACAAGAGGGGTCTGGAAGCGGTCAGGGCCGCTGTCAAGGTCTGCGTGGACAAAGGCATCCCATACCTGACGCTTTTTGCGTTCAGCAGCGAAAACTGGCGCCGACCCCCCACCGAGGTGCAGCTGCTCATGGAGCTGTTCGCAAACGCACTGGAAAGCAAGGCGCGAAAATTGCACGACAACGACGTGCGCCTTCGGGTGGTGGGCGACATTGTCCGGTTCAGTTCAAAGATCCGCATGCTGATAAACCGGGCCGAAAATCTGACGCGAGACAACAAAACTCTAAACCTGACCATTGCCGCCAACTATGGCGGTAGATGGGATATCGCCAAGGCATGCCGGAACGTTGCGCTGGAAGTCGCCAATGGTGATCTCGACCCGAACGACATCAGCGAACAGGACCTGGGGCGGCATCTGAGCACCCGCTTTCTGCCTGAACCGGACCTGTTTATACGCACCGGCGGAGAGAAAAGGATCAGCAATTTTCTGCTGTGGCAACTTGCGTATACGGAGCTTTACTTCACCGATACGTTGTGGCCGGATTTCAATGCCGAGACCTGGGAGCTGGCATTGAATTCGTTTATGAATCGGCAGCGGCGATTTGGACAAACCGGAGACCAGGTGCTGGGCGCGCAAAAGATCACGAATGCCTGAAAAGCATATTGCACCGGTGCAATATGCAGCTTAAGCGGCGCGTTACGACTGCGCTGGTCCTGGTCTCGGTTTTCCTGGTTCTTGTATTCTGGCTATCCACTCCCTGGTTCGCACTTGCGCTGGCCATCGTCGTTCTGGCAGGGGCGATGGAATGGTCCGCGTTGGTCAAACTCGATGGCGGGTTGCGGCAGCTATGCTGGTTGCTTGGTTTCTGCATCATGCTTGTCGTTGCCTGGTTGTATCGCGAACAGTCAACGCCTTTCCTCCTTGCAACGGGATCGATTTGGTGGTTCGTTGCGTTTTGGCGTCTGTCGTCTTCTCCGGCGGCACCCGAACCGGTCTGGTTTCGCACCCTCGCCGGCGCGATGGCGCTGATTCCCGCCTGGGCGGCCCTGGTTCACCTGCACCAGGCTGATGTGCCGCTGCTGATCGCGCTTTTCCTGGTTGTCTGGCTCGCGGATACCGGGGCGTATTTCTGTGGACGTGCCCTGGGCCGAAGGAAACTGGCGCCACTAATCAGCCCGGGTAAAACGATCGAGGGTGCGGTTGGTGGTATAGTATCAGTGGCCGTCTTCGCGACAGTGGCCGCTCTCTGGGTTGGCCTCAATTTGCCGTGCAGCGTGGCCTGGATCGCTATTTGTATAACCACCGCGTTGATTTCTGTGGTGGGGGATTTGTGGGAGAGCAAAATGAAGCGAATCGTCGGTGTGAAGGATAGCGGATCTCTGCTGCCTGGACACGGTGGAGTGCTGGATCGAATAGACAGTGTCACAGCGGCGGCACCGGTATACGTTACCGGTCTTCACCTGGTCGATAGCCGGTTGTCGGTATGCGGTTCAATAGGGGTTCAAATTTGACAATTAGCGATCGCAAGCACGCATTTATCGCCATGCGGCTCTGGGTGGTTGCTAAAGCGTCGTGGATGTCGAGGTATTTAGCTTTGTTAAAAAAACAACGGTTGTTCGTAGCGCCCATCCTGGTTGGAAATGTGGGCTAGTTATGGGTGAATTCTTATACAGTGCGTTGGGATTTGTCGTGGCCCTGGGGATCCTTGTTACGGTGCACGAATTCGGCCACTTCTGGGTGGCGCGCAAGCTTGGTGTCAAGGTGCTCAAGTTTTCCGTAGGTTTCGGTAAAGCCATCTGGTCCAGGACCACGGGCCCGGACGATACGGAATATGCGATCGGCGCGATCCCCTTGGGTGGTTATGTGAAGATGCTGGATGAGAACGAGGACGAAAACGGCATTTCCGAGGCGGAACTGCCCCGGGCGTTCAACAGGCAACCCTTGTGGAAAAGAACGTCCATTGTCCTCGCCGGTCCCATGTTCAATTTTATTTTCGCCATCCTTGCCTACTGGATTGTTTTCAGCATGGGTGTGGACGGTATCGCTCCGGTTGTCGGCAAGGTGGTGGAAGACTCCATCGCAGCGGCGGGCGGATTCAGAGCGGGTGATGAAATCACTCATATCGACGGCAGGCCGAACAGAAGCTGGGACGAGCAAAGGCTTTACCTATACAATCAGGCATTCGGCAGAAAACGCATCGAGGTCGACGTAATCGACACGAGCGGGATGCAGCAGCATCGAATTATGGACCTGAGCGGGCTGTCGCTACACCAGATCAATCCTGGATTGCTCGAGTCCGGGATAGGCCTGATTGGCTTCATTCCGGAAATACCAGCGCAAATCGGTACCGTGGATCCCGGTTCACCCGCTGATCTGGCTGGTTTGCGGACAGGAGACACGGTGCTCTACATAGACGGGGAGACGGTGTCCGCGTGGCAGGATATGGTAATCCTGGTCCAGGCACGGGCAGGAAAATCCGCTCGGTTCGACGTGATTCGGGAAGGAGAGGTAGTCGCCGTTTCGATCATTCCGGCTCGAATTGAACAGGACGGGCGCGTCTTCGGGCGCATAGGCGTTCGCCCAGCACCCATCGAACTGCCGGACGAGGTGCTGGTCCATGTGGAGTACGGCCCCCTGGAGGCCTTCGGCCGCAGTGTGGAAAACGTATGGATCATGTCCTCGGTTACATTGAAGATGCTCTGGAAGATCCTTCGTTTTGAGGTTTCGGCCAAGAATATCAGCGGACCGCTGACCATCGCTCAGTACGCGGGGCAGACCGTGCGTGTGGGTATCGACAGGTTCCTTCTGTTCCTGGCCGTGGTGAGTATCAGTCTGGGTGTGATCAATCTCCTGCCCATACCCCTGCTGGACGGGGGGCACCTGCTCTATTATGCGATCGAGCTGTTTACAGGCGGGCCCGTGTCCCGGGAGGTGATGTTGTGGGGCCAGCAAATCGGGATCGTCGCACTGTTCGGACTGATGAGCCTCGCTTTTTATAATGATATAGTCCGTTTGTTCGGATGATTCGATACTCTTCACGCGTCGCGCCATGTCACGGACCCGGCGGTTAATAATGAAAAAACGATTAGTTACATTCCTGTTGCTGTTGGCAAGCGCTTCGGCGTTCGCGCTGGAGCCGTTTATCGTATCGGATATAAGGGTGGATGGACTTCAGAAGATCGCGCCGGGCACGGTATTCAATTACCTCCCGGTCAAGGTGGGTGATCAGATCGACGACGAGATCGCAAAAGAATCCGTCCGCGCTCTTTTTAAGACCGGGTTTTTCAGGGATGTCCGGCTCGAACAAGAGGGAACCGTTCTGGTCGTCAAGGTGGCCGAGCGTCCGTCTATTGCCAGCATCGAATACGTGGGTAACCGGGAAATAAAGGACGATGACATCAAAGCGGCGGTGGCGCAGATAGGTCTGGTCGAAGGAAGGGTGTTCGACAGAAAGGTGCTCGATCAGGTCATTTCGGAACTGAAAAAGCAATACTTCGTGCTGGGAAAGTATGGTGCCAAGATCACCGACACCGTGACGCCCCTGGAGAGGAACCGGGTGGCAATTAAACTCGAATTCAATGAAGGCGAGACTGCGAAAATCAAACAGATCAATATCGTCGGTAACAAGGAGTTCGATGAAGACGACCTGACGGATGAATTCAAACTCAGCCCCACCGCCGTGTTTTCATTTTTTACACGCAAGGACCGCTACTCGCGACAGCAGCTGCAGGCGGACCTGGAAAGCCTGCGCAGTTTCTATCAGGACCAGGGTTACCTCGATTTCAGGATCGAATCAACCCAGGTCACCATCTCGCCTGACAAGAAAGACATATTCGTTACCATTAATATCTCGGAGGGAGAACAATACACCGTTACGGATTTCTCCATCGAAGGCAAGATGATCATTCCGGAAGATGATTTGGTGCCCCTGGTTTCCATCTCTCCTGGTGGTATTTATTCAAGGAGGGACGTTGCGGCCAGTGAAAAGGCAATATCAGATGCGCTTGCAAACGAGGGATATGCGTTCGCCCAGGTGAATGCCGTGCCCGATGTGGATCCGGAGAGCCGCACCGTGTCGTTTTCGATTTTTATAGACCCAGGCCGGCGAGTGTACGTTCGCAGGATCAATATCGCAGGTAACAACATCACCAGAGACGAGGTCATTCGCAGGGAAATGCGACAGTTGGAGGGCGGCTGGTATTCGGCGCAAAAAGTACAGCGGTCAAGGGTGCGCCTGGAGCGGCTGGGTTTTTTCGATAACATCACGATTGAAACGCCCGCGGTGCCGGGCAGTCCCGATCAGGTCGATGTCAACATCGAGGTGGTGGAGCGGCAAACGGGCAGCCTGCTGTTCGGCGTAGGATGGTCGGACGCCGATGGATTGCTGTTCCAGGCCGCAATTACGCAGAAGAACCTGTTCGGCACGGGTAAGGAACTCGATCTCAGCTTCGACAACTCATCGGTGACCGATGTCCTGCGGTTGAGTTATCTCAACCCCTACCACACGATTAACGGCGTCAGCCGGGGTTTCACCATTTTTCGCAGGACGGTCGATGCGTCCCGGGCAAATACGGCGAGCTACCTCACTGAAACCACGGGCGCCGGTATAAATTACCGGTTTCCGTTCTCGGAGTTCAACAGCCTCGGCGCGGGTTTGACTGCGGAGCGCGTCGATCTCGAGACCACCGACGAAACGCCGCCCGGAATAAGAGAGTTCATCGACGAAAATCCCAGCAACGATCTGCTTACCCTTCTTGGCTTCGGTTCTCACGATACCCGGGACAGCGTGCTTTTTCCAACCCGCGGGAACATTCATCGATTGAATTATGAGGTAACCGTGCCCGGCAGTGACCTCGAGTTCTTCAAGTTGAGCTATCGCGGCGTGCGTTATTGGCCGATCAGCAAGACATTTACCTATAAAATCGGCGGAGAACTCGGCTACGGCGACGGCTACGGCGACACCAATACCCTGCCTTTTTTCAAGAACTTCTTTGCCGGCGGTGCGACGAGCGTGCGGGGATACAAAGCGCGTTCGCTTGGCCCTAAGGATTTGGGAGATTCACCTGAACCGATTGGTGGCGATCGAAGGGTGCTGGTCAATACGGAACTTCTGTTCCCTCTTCCCGGATCAAGCGGGAAGGACAAGCGTTTTTCGTTGTTCGTGGACGGAGGGCAGGTGTATGGGCCAGGTCAGGATATCGACCTTGGCGAGATGCGATTTTCTGCGGGTGTGGCATTCAACTGGTATTCTCCGGTCGGTCCGTTGTCTTTATCCATAGCTGAACCCCTCAACGACAAGCCTGGTGATGAAATAGAACGCATTCAATTCACGCTCGGACGCTTTTTCAACTAGCTACATTTCATCTTGGTGACGGTAATGATGAGAGTTTTTCTGGGAATATCAGGATTTTTTCTGCTTGGACTCGTTTCGACGACAAATGCGCAGGTGTCCGAACTAAAAATTGCTTATGTCAACATGGCGAAGGCAATCGAGACATCCACGCACGCGGAAACCGTACTCCAAAAGCTCAAAGCGGAATTCGATCCAAAAGACCAAAAACTCACCGGGCAAAGAGAGAAGCTGAAGAAAATCGAGTCCGAACTCGAGAAAAAAGCCCTGGTGCTGGCCGATTCGGACCGCAAGGAACTGGAAAAGGACGTGCGAGACTTGCGACGCAAAATAAAGCGCGATACGGAAGAATTCAGGGAAGAACTGAACGTGCGCCAGAACGAAGAACTGAGAAAACTGGAAAGGCTGGTGCTGAAAGTTGTTGCCAAGATCGCCGAGACCGAAAAGTACGACCTCATTATTCATCAGGGGGCAATATACGCAAGCAACCGCATCGACATCACGGACAAGGTGCTGGCGGCACTCTCCAAGACGAAAGTGGATGAGTAGTGGGAGCAGGGTCGGTGCCCGTAAAGGTCAACGCCGGTTAACAAGTAACGTTCCCCAATTAACGGATCAGCACTGAAGCGCAATAGGGATATCCATGGATATTCACGAAATCAAGAATTACCTGCCTCATCGATACCCTTTCCTGCTGGTTGACCGCGTGCTGGACTACAAAAAGGGCGAGTATCTGCTCGCCAAGAAAAACGTCACCGCCAATGAACCGTACTTTGCCGGTCATTTCCCGCATCGCCCGGTAATGCCGGGGGTACTCATCGTGGAGGCCATTGCCCAGGCATGCGCCATCATGGCTAGCAAGGAGCTGGGCGAGGAAAGCAGCGACAAGCGTGTCTACCTGTTCACGGGTATCGACAAGGCCAGGTTCAAAAGGCCGGTCGAACCCGGCGATACCATCGATATAAATGTTCAGCCTCTGAGGCGGATCAGGAATATGTGGAAGTGCGCTGGTCAGGCAAAGGTAGAGAATCAATTGTGCTGTTCCGCTGAATTGATGTTTACGTATAAGGACCTGTGAGTGATACATGAACGCGCCATTGTCGATGCAGGGGCGCAAATTGGAGATAACGTTTACATAGGCCCTTACTCGGTCGTGGGGCCGGATGTAAAAATACAGGATAGGGTGTGGATCGGGCCGCATGTCGTAATCAACGGTGACACCAACATTGGCAGCGACACCAGGATCTATCAGTTCTGCTCCATTGGGGAAGCGCCGCAGCACCTCGGATACAAAGATGAAAAAACGAGGCTGGATATCGGGCAGCGCAACTTAATCCGGGAGTACTGCACTATCAATCGAGGTACCGCACAAGGCGGCGGGGTTACGCGTATTGCTAATGACAATTTTTTGATGGCCTACGTTCATATAGCCCACGATTGCCAGGTGGGGTCGAGGACCATCTTTGCAAATTGCGCCAGCCTGGCCGGGCATGTCAGTGTGGGGGACTATGCCGTGCTCGGCGGTTTTTCTCTGATCCATCAGTTTTGTAGAGTTGGCGAGCACTGTATTACCGCAATCGGTTCAGTGTGTTTTCAGGACGTCCCGCCTTACGTCGTGGCCGCCGGCAACCGGGCCTCGCCTCACGGTGTCAATACCAAGGGGATCAGGCGCAGGGGCTTTACCGATAAGGATATTTCCGAACTGAAGAGCGCCTATAAAATCATCTACCGAAACGGATTATCCTTGCAGGACGCGATTTCAAGACTAAAGGATCATGCCTGGCAAGGGCGGTACGTGCCACGGCTTGTCGATTTCGTGATGACATCCGAGCGCGGCATCATACGCTAGTGTACCCCGTCGTAAATTCTGTGACATTCAGAGCCCCCCAAACACCACGGGGACAAGGCGCGCCTCGCAGGCAATATCCAGATATTGGCCAGAGGTGCAACGCAGTAGCCGTGGTGTTTGGGGGACTCCCGCAGGGCGAATCGACAAACACCCGCGTTCGGCGTTGCATCCGCTCCCATTAGCTCGCTAGTGCTTCGCGAATGCGCCTTGAATTCGGATGCTTGTCGCTTCGCTGAATGTCACAGAATTTACGAC
>Ga0209567_10000350_pt1 | contig 25017 bp, 26 predicted proteins | sample COG_12_FD_184756 | JGI IMG/M metagenome (GOLD analysis project Ga0209567, IMG submission 184756) | Pelagic marine sediment microbial communities from the LTER site Helgoland, North Sea, for post-phytoplankton bloom and carbon turnover... | ecosystem: Environmental > Aquatic > Marine > Neritic... | reverse complement strand
CCAATTTCGCCGACGGCCTGACCACGGCCGGTATTGGCAGGCCCGACCACGGGCTCATTGTCCAGCAGCACGACGCCTACGTATATGCGCTGAAAAACCGCGGCCTGTTCGTAATCGAACTGGACGCGCTCGACGCCTACCCCGATGCCTACTTTGTCGAGGATCCGGCCGTAGTTGCTCCGGATGTTGCCGTCATTACTATTCCCGGCGCACCTTCCCGGCGGGGCGAACAACAGTCACTCGAGGAGATCCTGCAGGCGCATCGTAAGATAGAAAGAATTGCATACCCGGGTACGGTCGACGGCGGAGACGTCCTGATGGTCGGCAACCATTTTTTTATCGGCGTCTCGGCTCGGACGAACGCCGAAGGCGCCCGGCAGTTGGTTGAAATACTGGCGCGCTATGGTCACACCTGCACCACCGTGGCCGTGAAGCACGGATTACACCTGAAATCCGACGTCAACTACATCGGAAACAACACCCTGTTGACTACTTTTGCTTTCGAAACCAGGACCGAGTTCCAAAACTTCAAAAAAATAACCCTGAGTAAACAGGAATCCTATGCGGCCAACTCAATGCTGATCAACGATTGCCTGTTCGTTCCCGAAGGATATCCGGATGCTCTCAGCAAACTGAAGCAAACGGGTTATGATGTAATCGAACTGGACGTGAGCGAGGTGCGAAAAATGGACGGAGGCCTCACCTGCATGTCGCTGAGGTATTAGGTTATGCGCAACCACAAATTCAATGGAAAATGCCTGTGCGGCCGAATCAGGTTCGAAGCCGAGGGCGAACCACTATGGGTCGCCCATTGCGGGACCCCGCTCAGCTACGAATCAGAACGGTGTCCGGGCGAAATCCATTTCTACATCAGCGTGATGGACACACCGGATGTATTCAAGCCGCAGAGGCACGTATTCCACGAAGAACACATATCCTGGTTGGAACAAAACGATGACCTGCCGCGATACGAGGGCATCGACAGGAACGAGCCTTCCTCCTGGGGCCCAAAACGTTCGCCGGGCAATTGACCGTCGCCCTCGAACGCCTGGACCCGGGATCGGACCACGCGCTCGCCTTGATCGCGGAACTCGACGGCTACCTGCTGGAGCTGTATCCGCCGGAGAGCAACCACCTCGATTCCATCGAGGAACTGTCCAGGCCTCACGTTTACTTTATTGGCGCATTTGAAGACAGCTGCGCCATAGGATGCGGCGCGGTCAAACTGCTGGACGGCTATGCGGAAATCAAGCGCATCTACATCAATCCCAAACACCGGGGGAAAGGCGTCGGCGGCCTCATTCTTTCGGAGTTGGAGGATATTTCCAGGCACGCCGGACTCGACATCGTACGGCTCGAAACAGGCGTCCGCCAACCGCAGGCCATGCTTTTGTTCGAAAGCAAAGGTTATCGAAAGACGGGGCGCTTTGCCGATTATCCCGATGATCCATTGAGCGTATTCATGAAAAAGAGACTTCGCGCACGGACTACCGCAAACGGTTCCGCCGGGAATCAAGGCAATGGTTGAACAATTGAAAGGCAAGATCGCCGTCGTCACCGGGGCGGGCAGGGGCATAGGCCGTGCCGTGGCAATCGCCTACGCCGGCGAGGGATGCGCCGTGTGTTGCTTCGCGCGGACGGAGTCCGAAGTCGCGGCCACGGTATCCTATATTGACGGTCGGGACGGTAAGGCGATGTCAAGAATTACGGACGTTACCGACTATGGCGCGGTGGAGAAATCCTTTGAAACCGCGTCTGACACGTTCGGTGGAGTTGATATCGTCGTCGTCAATGCGGGTGTGTCCTTGAATGCAACGGTCGAGGCCGGAGATCCCGCAGAATGGCAACAGGTTTTGCAGACCAACCTGGTGGGGGCTTACCACACCGCAAAGGCCGCCATTCCACACCTGAAGGCGCGCGGCGGCGGCAAAATCATATTCATCGGCTCCGGTCTCGGCCACCGCGGGCTGCCCGGAACCTCCGCCTATGCCTGCTCCAAGGCGGGCGTTTGGAGCCTGACCCGGATACTGGCTCAGGAACTGATTACCGAAAATATTGCGGTCAACCAGCTCATCCCGGGGCCGGTCAGAACCGCAATCAACAAACAAGATGACGAGGAACTGAGGGCGCAACTTGGACGGACCGAATGGATCAAATCGCCCGAGGAAGTCGCACCGATGGCGCTGTTCCTGGCGACACAGCCTGACAGCGGCCCAACGGCCCAAAGCTTCAGCCTCATGCGGCGAGACAACTGAGCAAGGCCATGAAATATCGGATAGAAAAAGACACCATGGGAGAGGTCAGAGTGCCCGTGGATAAATATTGGGGCGCCCAAACAGAACGATCTCGAATGAATTTCAGGATCGGTCCGGCCGGCTCGATGCCGACGGAGATCATACACGCGTTCGCCTATCTCAAAAAAGCCGCCGCTCACGCCAACTGTGATCTTGATGTACTGACGCGGGACAAACGGGACCTGATTTCGCAGGTATGTGACGAGATCATCGCGGGTGAACTGGACGATCAGTTCCCGCTGGTCATCTGGCAGACCGGCTCCGGCACCCAGACCAATATGAACGTGAATGAAGTCATCGCCAACCGCGGCAACGAACTTGCAGGGAAGCAGACTGGAAACGGTGAAACTATCCTGCAGCCCAATGACGACGTCAACAAGTCGCAGTCGTCGAACGACACATTTCCGACCGCGATGCACATAGCCTGTTACAAGATCACCGTTGATTGCATGATCCCGGCAGTGGGACGATTGAAACAGACGCTCGAAGCGAAATCTTACGAATTTAACGACGTGGTGAAAATTGGAAGGACCCACCTGATGGATGCCACCCCGCTGACCCTTGGACAGGAATTCTCCGGCTACGTATCACAACTGGAACACGGATTGAACGCTCTGGGCAATACCCTTGAACACCTGTCCGAACTGGCCCTGGGCGGAACGGCAGTCGGCACGGGTTTGAACGCCCCTGAAGGATACGATGTCATGGTCGCCGGGCGTATCGCCGAATTCACTGGACTTCCGTTGGTCACCGCGCCAAACAAGTTCGAATCCCTGGCGGCGCACGACGCCATTGTCGAATCCCACGGCGCGCTGAAGCAGCTGGCGGTTTCGCTGAATAAAATCGCAAATGACATCAGGTTGATGGCGTCCGGCCCCCGTTCGGGAATAGCTGAACTCATCATCCCCGCCAACGAGCCGGGATCTTCCATCATGCCAGGCAAGGTGAACCCCACGCAGGCAGAAGCCTTGACGATGGTCTGTGCCCAGGTCATGGGCAACGACGTGGCCACATCAATCGGCGGGGCTCAGGGCCACTACGAACTGAACGTATTCAAGCCGATGATGGCGTATAACTATCTGCAGAGCTCCCGCCTGCTTGCGGATTGCTGCAGGTCGTTCAACGACAATTGTGCTGTCGGTATCACGCCGAATCGCGGCAGAATCAGCGAGCTCGTCAACAATTCCCTGATGCTGGTCACCGCCTTGAACACGCATATCGGATATTACAAGGCGGCCGAGATCGCCATCCGAGCACATGACAACGGCACGACTCTGCGGGAGGAAGCGATCCGCTCCGGCTATGTCACGGCAGATGAATACGACCAGTGGGTCAATCCTGAAGAGATGACCGGCGTGCTGAAACCCAGGTCATGAATTCCACCGGGCGGATTACCCCAAGGAAGGCTCCGTTTTCTGTACGCTCTCCCGGCCGCTGATCGCATCCCACCAGGCGGTCAATCCGGGATTCTTATCCAGAATGGGTCCGCTTTCGGGTGTGTTTCGAAAATAAACGAAGATCGGGATCAAATGGAGATCAGCGAGGGTTATCCGATCGCCCGATGCAAGGTAGGTTTGACTGCCGCGAATTCCGGAAATCACGCTCATGCATTTTTCAACCTGGGGCAGCGCCGCGCTGATTGCGCCCTCGTCCGCTTCCTTGCCAAGCATCGGCATGACCAGTCTCTGAATTACCAGCTGCCCCAAGGTACTCGGGTAAACATAACTGTCGACAATGCTGATGATCTGGTTCATTCGCGCGCGCTGTATGAGGTCTTCCGGTTGTAAAGACGGGCCCTCGAATGCCTCGTCGACATAGCGATTAATGGCGCTCACCTCATAAAGCGAAAGGCCGTCGTGCTCGAACGCGGGGACCTTGGCGAAGGGATGCCGTTCGATCTGCTCGGCCGGCATGGGTCCGCTTAGAAAATCGAATTCGACAAGATCGTATTCCACACCTTTTTCTTCGAGCGCCAGTCGCGCACTCCGAACATAGGTGCTGTACGCCGGACCATAAACAGTCGGTTTACTCATTTCTCATCCTCGTCTTCAGTTGATTGTACCCGCCGAATTGCGAATTCTTTCACGACCTGGATAGTACCAGCAACCCGGTGATTCCGCCTACACTGTCAGCGACTCAGCGAGTTTTCACAATGCCTCGATGTACTCGACCATCCGTTTGCGCATCGACCGATCCGGCAGACGCCCCATGCCCGCATCCATATTGTCGTTGAGGTGTTTGACCTTGGTTGTAGCGGGAATCACGTTGGTAATCCGTGGATCACCCAGCAGGTACTTGAGAAAAAAATTACCCCAGCTGGCGCAGTCGAATTCCGCCGCCCAGTCGGGCAGCGACATGCCCTTTACCTTGCGGAAAAGGCGGCCTTTTTCATAGTTTCTGTGGGCGATGGTCGCTACTCCGTGATCCGCGGCTGCCGCCAGCAATCTAGTTTCCGCCTCCCGGCTGGCGATTGAGTAGGGGAACTGTACGTAGTCCAACTTCTCCTTGCTGATCCATGATTCGAGCTCGCCGAAAGCGCCCGGGGTGTAGTGCGTAATGCCCGCGTAGCGCACACGTCCCCGCTCCACCAGCTCGCGAATGGAACTCAGATGGGTTTGGGTGTCCGTCAGGTTATGCACCTGCATCAGGTCGATGCGATTGGTCGCCAGCAGCCGAAATGAATCCTCCATCTGCGCCTTTCCCGACGACTCGCCCGTGGTCCAGACCTTGGTTGCGAAAAACAACCGATTGGCAATGTCGAGGCTCGTTACCAGTTGTCCCACGACGCGCTCCGCCTGTCCGTACATCGGCGACGAGTCCACCATGGTGCCGCCGCGATCGACAAATGTCCGCATGACGTCCCGCAATGGTGCGAGCTGTTCCACGCCGCCGCCCGTGTCGAACGTCCGGGCGGTACCCAGGCCCACCGCCGGGATTTGCTCACCGCTCGATGGGATGGTGCGCTTCAACGCCCCTTCGCTGGCACCGGACTCATCGATTGCCCACGGCAACACCAGGCCCCCGGCAAAAGCCGTCATGCCCATACCCAGCAATTTGCGACGATATGCACTGTACATCGTGTGACCTCCTGTTGATCAGCGTGTGAATTGAACCGGCTCGGCCGCGTATTCGTCACCCGCCGGTTCGAGCCGCTCGCGCGCGCGCCCGAGCTTCCAACCCGTAGCCAGCCAGATCGCGGCGACCAGCGCGCCGGTTATCGCGATTCCCGATGCCATCATACCAACGGCGCTCATCCCGGCGTAGAACCAGCCGCTGACGGCATCTCCGCCCCGATACACCACGGTATCGATGAAATTCTTGGATTTATACTTGTCCTCCCGCGACAGCACGCTGAAACACATCTCCCGACCCGGCCTGGCTATGGCATAGTTGCCCGCGCGCCGAACGATCTGCACCGACGCAATCACCAAAAGTGCGGGGGCTATGCTAAGCAGAACGAATCCGGCCATTACCACTGCTGGCACCAGCGCCAGCAGGAATGGCAGACCCCAGCGCGTGGCCATTCGTCCGGTAACGAACAGCTGTAGTGAGATCGTTAGCCCGTTGGTGGCCAGGTCCATCATCGCGAATACGCGGGTCCTCTCACCAGAATCCGAAAATGCTTCACTGACGATTTCGGCCTGCAGGAAATACAGGAATGTCGACGTCGCGGTAAACAATAAAATGTAAATGCATATGCCCAGGAGATAGGGTGACCGGGCCACACGCCGAACGCCATCGAAAATGCCCCCCCCCAGTGCGGCGGCGTCCCTGTGTTGATCGGTCGCCCAGTACCGCAGCCTGAACACACAGTACAGGGCCGCAGCCAGGAAAAGTGCGGAAACCGGCAGCAGGTTGATCGGTCCCAGCACACCGACCAGCGCGGTTGTCAAGGCCGGACCGGTAATCGCTCCTGCACTGCCGCCAGCCGCGATAAAGCCGAACAATCGCTTTGCCTGCTCACCGTCGAAAACATCCACCATGTATGACCAGAACACCGACACAACGAACAGATTGAACACACTGACCCAGACGAAGAACGCCCTGGCCAGGTACTCAGGGGAGATGATGTCTTCACGATAGAGAACAAAGAACGCGAGTATATTCAGCATAAAGAACCCGTAGACCACCGGCAGTAACTGCGCCCTCGCATAACGGGAACTGACCCACCCGAACAGCGGGACCGCACACAGCATTGCCGCGAATGTCGCGGTGAACAGCCACTGCAGGTTGTCGACGCCGCCCTGTATGCCCATTTCATCGCGGACCGGACGCAGCACATAGTAACTGCAAAGCAGGCAGAAAAAATAAGCAAACGAGTACAGTAGCGCCTTGAGTTCAGCGGGCCTGGCGCTGACTGATTTGCAAATCCAGGCCACCACTCCGCCGCTTGCGCTTTGTCTAGCCCGCATATTGCACCAGTATCCCGAGCGATGACGCAGGACAGGTTTGGCTGAGCGCCGGCCTGGAGCGAGGAGCGTAGCCGTCGCTACGGTCCGAGTGAAGATCAAGCCCAGGCGAAGCTGAACAAGTCAGCGCCGGGATAGGCCGACCCCGATGACAAACCGTCCTTTGAATCAATCTATCCATATCGGTGTATATTTAAAATAGATCAAGGGCATAGAAAACAATCACGGCCGGTCTGGTGCAATATGCGGGCTAGGCATTCGGGCTAGCGGTCCGCTACCACTCGCCCGTATTTTCCATCGACACCCAAGGTTCTTGCGGCGGCAGGGACGCGCCGCGCTGCAGAAATTCAATAGAGATGTTGTCCGGAGTCCGGACGAAAGCCATATGGCCGTCGCGGGGCGGGCGATTGATCGAAACACCGGCGTCCATGAGACGTTCACATAATTCGTAGATGTTGTCGACACGGTAGGCCAGATGGCCGAAGTTTCGTCCTCCGGAGTATTCCTCCGGATCCCAGTTATAGGTCAATTCGAGTACCGGGGAACTTCCCGACCTGGCGCGCTCGGCGTCGCCGGCGGCAGCCAGGTATACGAGAGTGAAACGACCCTGTTCGCCGTCGTATCGATCAATTTCCGCCATGCCGAGCTTGTTGCAGAAAAAATCGAGTGAAGCGTCAAGGTCCCTAACTCTAACCATCGTGTGCAGGTATTCCATGTAAAACCTCTTTTTAGTTGTTGAAAAACGATAGCGGGACAATATTGCCCCGCAACTTTGAAAGCAACCAGCAGCCCATATATTGCACCAGCAGGGTAGGACCGGATTAGCTTTGGACGTCGCTTTCTTTATATATACTCCACACAACAGCTCATTTCTTTGTTTTCATGGCACAGCAGAACGACACCACTGACCGCATGGGTCGCATGATCCAATGGCTCGACGCCAATATCTTTTCCCTCGGGCGTGACATGCGGATGTCCTATCTGCCGCCGCTGATGGTGTACATAGCTGCCGGGGTGTCGGGTCTTACCGGGATCGTAGGCACATTCTTCGTCAAGGACTATCTCGGTTTGTCCGCCGCGTTCCTGGCTGCCCTCGGATTCTGGGCGGGTATCCCTTGGGCGCTCAAGATGCCTGTTGGACATCTGGTCGACCTTTTCTGGAAATGGAAATCCGCGCTGGTATTCCTCGGCGCCGGTTTGATCGCCGCCAGCCTTGGCATCATGGTAGGCCTCATCGAATATACGGACCGCATGCGGCAGGTGATGACCGTCGAAGCCTGGTTTGTTCTGAGCACGCTACTCGCACCCATCGGCTACGTCGTCCAGGACGTCGTCGCGGATGCGATGACCGTTGAAGCGGTGCCTCGCTTCGATGAGCGTGGAACAGAAATCGAAGAGGGCCCTCGACGGTTGATGCATACCACCATGCAGACCCTTGGCAGAATAGCCATCATCGGGGGAACGGTGCTCGTCGCGATGATCAACATCGTAATGTTCGCAGATGCCGGTGAACTCGCCGAATCCGAAACGGCATCGATTTATGCCAGGATCTATATCATGGCCATGATCATTCCGATAATTTCGGTGTCCGGTGTAGCGCTGGGGGAATACCTCAAGTACCTGCACCGGAAACAACTCCGCGGTCAAGGCCTGAACCAGGATCTTATACAGGCAATGATGAGCGCACAGCAGGAGAAACCGCAACCGAACTGGTGGATCCTTGGGGGCAGCCTGGGTTTCGTCATATTCACACTTACCATGGGTTTGAGTGATGTCCCATTCAGTCAAGAGATCATTTTTGCAGGATCCATGGCCATCGTCATATTTTTGATATCCAGGATCACCGGTTCGCTGGACCGGAACGCGCGCAGCGTCCTGGTCGGGACGGCTGTTCTGGTATTTGTATTTCGCGCCGTGCCCGGGCCCGGAGCCGGGGCAACCTGGTGGACCATAGATGAATTGAGTTTCGATCAGCAGTTCCTGTCGGTTCTTACGCTGATCGCCAGCACTCTCACACTGCTGGGTATGTTGATTTTTCGCCGGTTCATGGCAGAGCGGTCCATGGCCTACATCATCGGATTTCTCACCCTGGCGGGGGCGGTGATGTCCTTGCCGAACATCGCAATGTACTACGGCGTGCACGAATGGACGTCCTCGGTCACCGGCGGCGTCGTGGATGCCCGCTTCATTGCGCTTATCGACACCACGCTCGAATCGCCTCTCGGCCAGATCGCGATGATCCCAATGCTGGCTTGGATCGCCAATTCAGCGCCCTCGACATTGAAGGCCACATTTTTTGCGGTGATGGCTTCCTTCACCAACCTGGCCCTGTCAGCCAGGGAACTGGGCACCAAATACCTGAATCAAATATTCTTCGTGAGCCGGGAAGTGACAGACGCGGCCACCGGCGAGGTTACCGTCGCCGCCAACTATAATGAACTTGGCTATTTGTTGATCAGCGCAGCGATTATCGGTTTGCTCGCTCCTTTCGTGGCTATCGTGCTGGTAAAGATCAGCCCGCTCAGAAGTGTCGGGGACGAATGAAACCGCCTTAAACGTGTAGCCCGGGTTTCATCCTCAGCACCCTCAATACACGCTGAACTCATCGGTGTCTGGCCCTGCATCGAGTTTCGGACAGGTGCATTCCTGCCCGACGACGAGGCCCGGTGAAAACAGCAACATGGAGAATTCCGCCCGGTCGCGATAACCGAGCGGACGATACATGCAAACACCGCTCGGAATACTGATGCATATGCTGGCTAGAAACAACCTGCGTGTTAGAATCGCGCGCCTTGCGCGCAGGAATCCATTGGAGAACTCTCGATGAAAATCAAACCAGAACACCACTTTAAGACACGGGAAGTACACGCGGGCGTCCGTCCCGATCCGGTTACGGGCGCAATTCTGACGCCGATCTACCAGGCAACGACCTACGTGCAGGAGTCCGTGGACGACTATCTGGCCAAGGGTTACTCATATAGCCGCTCCGGCAACCCGACGGTGGCGGCACTGGAAGAACGTATCACGGCTCTCGAAGGCGGGGCCGGGACCGCTTGCTTTTCCACCGGTATGGCAGCCACCAGCGCGATCATGATGGCTTTATTGAATAACGGGGACCACGTGGTGCTATCGGATGTGGTCTACGGCGGTACGCACCGACTGTCAACCCGCGTGCTGAGCCGCTTTGGCGTGGAGTTCAGTTTTGTCGACACCGCCGATCCGCGGAACGTCCGCGACGCAGTAAGGGACAACACGCGGCTGATTTTCACTGAAACACCGGCCAATCCGACACTCAAGCTCACCGATATCGCCGCAGTATCCGATATCGCCAGGGAGCACGAAATTCCGCACTGCGTGGACAACACTTTTCTGACACCGTACTTTCAACGACCCCTGGAGCTTGGTGCGGATCTGTCCATGCACAGCACGACCAAATACATGGACGGGCACAACGTAACGGTGGGCGGCTCCGTGACCGCCGCTACGATGGAACTACTCGAACAGATACAATTCGTGCGCAATTGCCTTGGCTCGAACATGTCTCCTATGGTCGCGTTCTTCACTCTCCAGGGCTGCAAAACCCTGAGCACCCGATTGGAGGCGCAGTCAGCCGGTGCGATGAAAGTGGCGCATTTTCTGGAGTCGCATCCGATGGCTGAACAGGTGGTCTATCCCGGGCTCGAATCCTTTCCGCAGCGCGAACTGGCGCAACGGCAGGCCAGCGGTTTCGGGGCAATGCTCTGGTTCGAGGTCAAAGGCGGCGTTGCCTCGGGAAAAAAGCTGATGAACGCACTGGAACTCTGGAGCCTGGCGGAGAATTTGGGTTCGGTAGAGTCCCTGGTTACTCATTCGGTCACGATGACTCACGCCGACATGGACCCGGCAGATCGACAGCGCGTGGGAATCAGCGACGGTCTGGTGCGCCTGTCGGTGGGCCTGGAAGATCCGGACGACCTTATCGCCGATTTAAGGCAGGCATTGGACGGACTTTAACCCGCATATTGCACCAGTATCCCGAGCGATGACGCAGGACAGGTTTGGCTGAGCGCCGGGTTTACTAATCGAAGCCCCTCCCGGCCACAACATACCAGCCTTGTACGAAGTCGCACTCGTGGTCGATCAACCATTTTAACTGCGCTTGCGTTTCCACACCCTCCGCCACAACGGAAAGGCCTAGTTCATGACCGATATGGATGGTGGCACTGATAATATGTTCTTCAACCGTGTGCTTGCCGATGCCTTGAATGAGCGACTTATCCAGCTTGAGCAGGTCGAGAGGGAGTTGCTGCAGCATGGAAAACGAGGTGTATCCGGTTCCGAAGTCATCCAGGGCAATGCGTAATCCGAGCTCCTTGATCGAACGTAAGGTGCGATTGATCTGATCCGGATCCGACACCGCCACGGTTTCCGTGACCTCGACAATGAGATGCTCGGGATTCGCGCCGCTGGCGTACAGGTGGCTCGCAATCTCATCGACAATGGAACTATCGAGCAAAGACAGGCGCGATAGATTGAAGGCCGTGGTCTGAATATCGGAGTCATGCTGTTCCCGCGATGCAAGATGAAGTGTAATGCTGTCCAGTTTGCGTATCAAACCGGTGGACTCGGCGATCGGTACGAAATGGTCCGGCGCCACGATTTCACCATCCTGCCTCCAACGCAAGAGTCCTTCACGAAAACCAAGCGAACGGTCCCTGACATGGTGGGCATGTTCGAAATCCAGATAGAAATCTCTCTGGGAAATCGCCTGGCGAAGCTTGGATTCCTGAATGAAGAGTCTCTCGGAATATTCGTTGATGCTGTCGGTGTAAAACTGAAAATCAATATGGTGGCGCTTGGCATGGTACATCGCAATGTCAGCGTTGGTGACCAGTTCGTCCGCCGTCAGCCCCCCTTTTGGATAAACCGCCACGCCTATGCTCAGATCCACCGGGAGCTCCAGTTTGTTGACATAGGCGGGCGTGCGCATGGCCTGGCGAATACTTGATGCCAGCGCCCGTATGTCTAAATCGATACTGGCATCGATGACCGCACCGAACTCGTCTCCTCCGATCCGCCCCAGGTAGATATTATCGGGCACGATCTGCCGCAATCGCGCGCCAATCTCCGCTAGCAGCAGGTCTCCGGTCTGATGACCAAATGTATCGTTGATGACCTTGAATCGGTTGAGATCCAGGTACATGAAAGCGGGATTCTGATGCTTTACGATATGTTCGAGCACCTCACTCAGGTGCTCGAAAACGGCAAGGCGATTCGGCAGCCCGGTCGTCGAGTCCGTATAGGCCAGATCGCGGATGCGTGTTTCGAGTTTGTGCCGCTCCGACAAGTCGATTATTTGAGCGATCAAGCGGACTACTTCGCCATGCCGGTTCCGGACTGCCGCCAGTTTCAGTAATCCATATATTGTGCGGCCGCTCTTGTGAATGTACCTTTTCTCCACGGACATCGATGGCGCGACCGATTTTTCGAGAGATTCACGCAAGGTTCTATTGGCGTCGACATCGTCGGGGTGTGTTATAACGACCTTGTCGGAAATGATTTCGTCACGCGTATAGCCGAGCAGTTTGCACAATGCGGTATTGACATGTAGGAGTTGTCCGTCGGACGCGGAAATCGCCATGGCAACAGGCGCGTTGCTGAACATGTCTTGGTAAATCTGGAGATTATCCACGCTGCCCAGACTATCCTTATGCGTGCGGGAAGCCGGCCAATCGGCGGGAGAATTCAGCATGTCAAATCCGGGATTGGATATCAGATGCAATTGATCATATAGTAAACGTCACGTCGGCGTCCACCAGTGCCCAGAGGTCATCGTATGATGAACAGAGCAAACGCCAAACATTCGCTGTCGGTTTAATGTTGACGGCTGCCATTAGTTTTCAGGCATCAAATCCGAACATCCGGTGGCCGGGCGGTATGGGAATCTGCGGGCAACCGTCCTCGATTGCGGATAGAGTAGCCCGGGCAGTGAGATTCACCGTGGAGAAAGGCCGCTGCTTGTGCCGCAGGGACACCCCGCGCTGTCACCAATCCGAAAGACGCAGCCTCGACACGATGATGTTTCCAGAAATGAATCGTGAAGATATACGTTTGCCTGATCAGTCTTGAAGCGATGTTGTCTGCGCAGCGGCTGTCACTTGCCGACGCACCGGACTACTTGGCAGACAATGGATTCAGCGGAATCGAGCTCCTTGACAGGCAGCTGTCCGTCGTCGATGACGATGCCCTCCTCGCTCTTGGTCGACGCTGTACAGCACGTGAATGCGGAGTTATCGTTGACGCGGGCTGCGACCTGACCCTTTCGGACCCGGTTGCGATCGAGGCCGAACTTGATCATTTGAGAAAAGTAATCGACCAGGCCGCCCTGCTGGGCTGCTCTGTTGTCAGGGTTGCCCTGGGTGGCTCCCGCTTCAGTATTCAAAAACTGATTCGCCGTGCCCGTACACCGGATTTCGGGAGGGCTGACGAGGCGCGTAGTATCATGTCTTCCGCCCGCGTACGTCAGTTCGGTTATCTTTACCGCTCTCACACATCGAACTTTATCGGCTTCGACGAAAGCAGGTTCGACAACACGATCCAGGCGCTGGACAGGATTCTTCCCTATGCCAATGGACGGGGAATCTCCCTGGCCATTGAAAACCACTGGGGCATAAGCTCACGGCCCGAATGGATCCTGCGCATCGTGGAGGGTGTTTCGGAACCGAATATCGGCACCTGCCCGGATTTCGGTAACTTTCCCTCGCTGACCGACCGTTATCAAGGATTTGCGATGCTCGCCCCGCTGGCATTGCACGTCCAGGCCAAATGCTGGAGTTTTGGAAAAGCCGGAGAGGAGCGCACAATCGACTTCGGACGGTGTCTGGAAATACTCGGGAAGTCCGGCTACGATCGGACCGTCGCCGTTGAATACGAGGGCGGCGGTGACGAAATGGAGGCCTGTATCAAAGCCAGAGAACTGATTCTCGGGAACCTGTGAGTGCACTATAATCCAGACACAGAGTTAACTTGTATTGATTACCAGGTGGCTATGGATGCGTGATCCGGCATTGCACATGTCCCGCGCCTCTGGCGAACGGAATTTACCCGGGATCCTGATTGAATATCTGGAATAAAACGACATTTGTTGCGGGGACTTCGACATAGATGAAAATGACTACCGAACAATTCCGGGCCTGGGAACACAAGAACATCACGCTGGTGGGGATGTCCGGCGTGGGCAAGACACACCTGTCGAACATGCTGCGCAAGTTCGACTGGTTCCACTACTCCGGAGACTACCGGATCGGAACCCGCTATTTGAGTGAGCCAATCCTCGATATTGTAAAAAAGCAAGCGATGGAAATTCCACTTCTGAGAGAACTGCTGCGCTCAGACTACATCGCCATCCAAAACCGCATTTCAATCGACAACCTTGGCCCAGTTTTGAGTTTCGTCGGAAAACTAGGAAATCCCGAGCACGGTGGCGTTCCCCTTCGTGAATTCCGGCATCGACAGGAACTCTATCGCATCGCAGAGATCGATGCTATGCGGGACGTTCCCGATTTCATCCACAAAGCCCGCTATGTGTATGGCTACAACCACTTCATCAACGATGTCGGAGGCAGCCTTTGCGAACTGGAAGACCCCGAAGTGATCGACATTCTGGTCAAACACACGCTGATCCTGTACATCGAGGTCAGCAAGGCCGGTGAAGCCGAGCTGCTCAGGCGTGCCGAGGAGGACCCCAAGCCTTTGTACTACAGACCCAAGTTCCTGGCGCATCATCTGGCCATGTATCTGGAACAGAACGATCTGCCATACGCCGCATTGATCGATCCCGACGAGTTCACGCGGTGGATTTTTCCTCACCTTTTTAATTCGCGGATCCCGCGTTACGAGACTATAGCCGAGCCCCATGGCTACGCCGTCACAGCGGCGGAAATCGCTGCTCTGCGCGATGACAGGGATTTCATCGACCTCCTGGAAACCGCCATTGACCGCAACGAACCCCCGGAAGTGGCGGCCGCCGGCTGACATCATGCCGTTAGTCGCACACAACGACCTGCCCACATTTCAGCGCCTGCGAAGCGAGGGACAACCCGTGCTGGAATACGGTCGCGCAAAAAAACAGGATATACGCGAACTGCACATAGGCCTGTTGAACATGATGCCCGATACCGCACTCGCCGCGACTGAACGCCAGTTTCTTACGCTGATCGGACAGAGCAATCAAATCGCCCAGTTCTACATCCATCCGTTCTCCATAGACGAACTCAAACGCGCCGAAACTGCGCAGAAACATGTCGATCAGTATTACGAGCCTTTCTACAAACTGCGTGAGGACGGTTTGGACGGACTGATTATCACCGGCGCCAATGTGACCCGGCCCAATCTGGCCGAAGAGCCTTTCTGGGATCCCCTGATCGAGATCATCGACTGGGCGGTGGAAAACGTAACCTCGATACTCTGCTCCTGCCTTGCGACCCATGCGGTACTCCAGTTCAGGCACGACCAGCAGCGCATAGCACTGAAGGACAAGCGATGGGGAGTATATTCACACCGGATCGTAGAGCGTGCGCATCCCGTCGTACAGGGCATCAATACTAAATTCGACGTGCCCCATTCCCGTTTCAACGAGATCTCCCGTGAGCAGTTCGAATCAGTCGGTTGCCACGTCCTGGCGGAAAGCGACGAAGCAAACGTTCACATGTGCATAAGCGAGGACATGTTCAAGTTCATCTTTTTCCAGGGACACCCCGAGTATGACAGCATCAGCCTGCTCAAAGAATACAAGCGGGAAGTCATGTTGTATGCAAATAAGCTTCGCCATGACTACCCGCCGTTCCCGGAGCATTACTTCCGTCCGCTGGAAAAGGCCATCTTGGACGAATACTGCGACAGCCTGGACGATGCCCTGAATCATGGCAATCCGATACCGGAATTTCCGGAGCACCTGATTACACAGAGCCTGCACAATACATGGCACGATACGGGCGTTGCGGTGGTGGGAAATTGGCTCGGTATGATCTATCAGGTGACCCATAAGGACAGACGAATCCCCTATATGGACAATATCGACCCGACTGACCCCCTCGGCCTGAAAACTCGATAGACGGCCAAAAACAACAAAGCCTGCCTTGAACCTGTATTTAAGACAGGCCCGTTCTGAACCTTAGCAGGCGGCCGAAAAGGAACGAGAACAGGGACGCCGCGACCAATGCCGCAAGCCACAACGAATAACCGGGTGGGTGGTAGCTGCGATCTGCAGGGAACCACTTTTCGAATATCGCAAAGTAGGAGGAAGAACCATCCTGACGCCCAATCGCGAGATAGTCATCGACGGCGGCAAGTGCCAGTGACAGCGAGGTGTCTGCGGCTACTACCCTTATTTCGTATGGAGCAAACGCGTAAGGTAATTTTTCTATGTCGAAAGCTTCTGCACCATTCAGTGAAAATGGACGATCCAAAACCGCGGCGTCTATTTCTCTTTTCGTGACGGAGCGTGCCGCGTCGGAGGCCGACGCGTAGGGAATCAGCTCAGCATCCAGACTAAATACACGCAAGAGGTCCTGCGCCGCACGCAGTTGCAGGTCACCGGCTACCCCTATTCGCTTTCTATCGAGATCGACAGGGGAATCGAACGATGAACCACCGGCCTTATAGAGTTCGGCCCAGCCGTTGAATACGGGGTGTTTGTTGAACAGGTACCTGTCCGTGTAAGGATCGGTGTGCGGAACATTGAGAACGAGGTCGACCGCTTTTTTCTCGAGCATGGACAGCACCTCCGGTCCTCGCTCCTCCTTGAAGGTCAGTTGCCACCCATTTTCATGCGCAACCTGCTTCAGCACATCCTGGGCAAATCCGCCCAACGGCATTCCTCCACCCTGATACAAACCCACGCGCAGAGATTGCTTCGCATACGAAGAGGCGGAGATCCACAACAAGAGCACCAAGGATAATAAAATGCGAGCCGCCGCCATACCGTGCCCGTACAGGGACACAGCGGGCCGATTCGAACAGACCGATCTTGCCTGCAAGCGCCGGCCGCCCCGCCGCTCGAGGCGCGTTAAGAAATTAATCCGACACCCCGGAGAAACAACCTGATTCCAGGGCTTCCGATGTCCGCTTGTCGGCATGAGAAATGGTCCAGGAGCGATCTACGAGTATACCATCTCGCTTAGGCTAGCAATCGCCAATGATTTGTTTGCGCCGGAAGCAGTTTATTGAATGGTCGTTCACCATCCCTACCGCCTGCATGAATGCATAGCAGATAGTGGGGCCGACGAATTTGAAACCCCGTTTTTTAAGCGCTTTACTCATCGCTTCCGAGACCGGTGTTGATACGGGCACATCCTTCAGCGACACCCAGGTATTCACGCTAGGTTTTCCATCAACGAACTGCCACAGAAACGCACTGAACCTGACCTGCTCCGCCCTGAGGTCCAGATAGGCTTGCGCGTTGGCGATTGCCGCGTTGATCTTGAGTCTGTTGCGCACAATGCCCGGGTCACTCATCAGTGAATCGATTTTACGTGGCCCATAGCGGGCGATCTTCTCAGGATCGAATCGATCGAACGCCCGCCTGTAGCCTGAACGTTTATTCAGGATGGTTATCCAGCTCAGCCCCGCCTGCGCGCCTTCCAGGACCAGAATCTCGAAAAGTTTGCGGTCGTTGTAGACCGGGACACCCCATTCCCTGTCATGATACCGGATGTAAACAGCCTGTTCGCCAACCCATTCGCATCTTTTCAACATCCGGCCTCCTTGTTCACGGCGGTATCGCGCGACTGCAGATTTGCCACGGCGAGTGAAGCACGCACACTTCGCTCCGTTAGTGTTATTATTTCAGTTTTGTAGTGGTGGCGGAAGCGCCTGCGAACATTTTGATTGCGGACTCACTGTCCCCGCTATTCTAAATCCACCCTGAATGAGCACAGGCGTTTTGACATGGCAGAGGCTGCAGACATCGAAATAGAAGTTGACCCGAATGACCTCTTCAAAGAAGAGGTGTTCACAGACCGCAGAGCGGGAACCATACGCAGGCTGACACCGGTCACCGGCAACGGCGATGTCGACGAAAGCAGACCGGTGAGCTATGTCGGGCAGGCACAGATACTCACTCCAATGGGTTCCGTACCTCTCGCGTTCGAGATCGACGCCACATCCCTCGATGAGGCGGCCCGTAAATTCGCGGATGCGGCCAAGGCGGCAATTGCCGAGACCCAGAGAGAAATCGAGGAGTTGCGTCGGGAGGCGGCTTCATCGATCGTCGTACCACAGGGTCCCAATTCGGGGATCGGCGGCGCGGGCATCCCAGGCGGAGGCAAGATCAAACTTCCCTAGCCCGCATTTCTCACCAGGCGGCTTTGGACTGCTATATAAGCGTTGCAAACGTCGCAGTCTATGGGTTCGCCCAAAAAACGATGCGTCTTGGAAACGCCTATCCTGGTGAGAAATTCGGGCTAGGAGCCTTTTAGTAAACGGTTGCTTGCACATTTTTACGCCAACACATACCGCCACGCAAAAAACACAAGCATACCGAGTACTATGGTGATCAGCAGGTTGCCTGTTCGCCAGGCAGCCAACACCGCCACTACTCCGGCAACAAGATGGGCATTGGTGTAACTCAGGTTCAACGTACCGCCCGGGGATAGCATTTCGGGCACGCTGATCGCCGTAAGCACAGCCACCGGCACGAACTTGAGAGCGTTGAATACCGGAGCGGGCAGATCGAACCTGCCCACGAGCGCCAGAACGGGGTAGCGAACTACTACGGTTACGGCCATCATTCCCAGGATCAAAATTAACTCATTCATTTTTCACGCCGCCTTACCTTCCGCTTCACCTTTTTTACGCGACCACCACTCGGCCGCCACCCCGGCGGCGACGCCGCACAGAGCAGATATCATCAACCCCATCTGACTGGGCACCGCCGTCGTCACCATGGCGGTGGCGCCTGACACCAGTGCGCAGGACAGCATCGGCCGACTTACAATAAATGGCACGACGATCCCGATGAACGTGACCACCATGGCATAGTCCAGCCCCAGTCCGGAAAGCCCACGGAGCTTGTGGCCGGTTACGATCCCGATCAGCGTACACAACTGCCAGTTACCGTACATAAACACTGCCGAGCCCAAATAGTGCCAGTGCCGGTATGGAGACTCGTCGCGTTCCGTATATCGCCGAACGGCCACGGCATATGTTTCGTCGGTCAACCAGAAACCCAACGGGGCAAGCCAGCGCTGGGGCAGATGTGTCATAAAGATACCGAGCGACGCCGCATAGAGTGCGTGTCGGAGGTTGACGGCAAAGGTGGTAAGTATGATGAAGCCGGTCGCTACGCCCTGGGCAAACAGGCCGATGGCGATGAATTGGGCTGAACCGGCGAATACCAGAGCCGACATCCCGATTGTGCCCCAGGCGGAAAATCCGCTGGTCACCGCCACCGCCCCAAAAATGATGCCGAATGGAATCGCGCCCACAATCAGTGGAAACGTATCCTTGACTCCCCTCAAAAATTCTGACTTGCGTGAGTTTGCCCCGACGTCCATGGCGGTCAGGTGCACCTGCGCGCCGCCCGAATGATGGCGTCGAGGCTCTGATCCACATCATCCTCCGTAGTTGCCCAGTTGCTGACGCTGATACGCATCGCCGTACGCTCCTGCCAAACCGTTCCACCGACCCAGCAGGTTCCTTCGCACTGGATCGCCTCTATCACACGGTGGGTTCTGTCCGGGTCTCCGAATGAAACCAGGACCTGGTTGAGTACGACATCGTTCAATATCTCGTATCCCGCGCGTTCCAGCCCCCGGGCAAACCGTCGAGCATGGTCACAGCACCGTTCGACCAGATCCGCGACCCCGCTTCGGCCCAGTGATCGCAGCGCGGCCCAGATCTCGACACCTCGAGGGCGGCGCGATAATTCGGGAGTATAGTGTGAGGGATCGCGTTCTTCACTTGGCGGCAGATAGGCCGCGTTGATCGCCATCGCTCGGCGCAATGATTCCTGGTCGCGCACGAATGATACCCCACAGTCGTAGGGCACGTTGAGCCACTTGTGGCCGTCTGTCGCCCACGAGTCCGCAAGTTCCACTCCACTAACGAGGCGCTTCATCCGCGGAGATGCGGCCGCCCACAGGCCGAACGCACCGTCGACGTGGACCCAAACCCCCCGCCGTTTAAGCCTATCGCAGATTTCACCGATTGGGTCGATTGCGCCGGTGTTTACGTTGCCGGCCTGGACGCAAATAACGGCTGGCGCTGACACGTTTGGCAGGCTCTCGGGCTTGATTCGCCCCTGGCTATCCGTGGCCACCCGGGTCACGCGGTTGCGGCCCATGCCGAGCAACCCAAGTGACTTGGTGACCGCGGGATGGACTTCGTCACTCACGACTACGTTGATCGACGGGGCCCCGAACAGACCATCCGATTCGCTATCCCACCCGGCCTCAGCCAATACCGAACAGCGTGCAGCGGCGAGGGCGGAAAAACTCGCCATTGTAGCTCCGGTCACGAACCCGCCGCCGCAGTCCGCAGGCAACCCCAGCAAATCCAGTAGCCAGCCCAGCGTCACCTGCTCCAACCTGGCCGTAAAGGGAGTGACGTCGTGGAGTCCCGTTGCCTGGTCCCAGGCCGCCGCCACCCAGTTCGCCGCCAGCGCCGCGGGCAGCGTGCCGCCGATGACGAATCCAAAGAAACGCGGACCGGCCATCGCCATGGATGCCGGTGAACCTATATCGTCGAGCAAAGTTAGAATCTCGTGAGCGGAACAAGGGCCTTCGGGCATGGGCTCATCCAGCACGCTGATCCCGGCCACGTGGTCCGGATCGGGCGCCACCTTTCGCTGGGGCAGCGCCTCGTAGTAACGAATCGCACGCTCTGCTGCTTCTAACAACAGCTTTCTTTGATCGAACATCGGCAGTGACTCATAATCTAAGTTAATGTGTACACCGGGGGTGAATGTGGCCGTGGAAAGCGGCACGCATCGGTGATACATCTACCCAAGTAACGGTATCTACTTGCAAATGCAGGCTAACATGATTGACGGCAATAGTAACGGAAGGGCTGCTGCGGCAAAATCGGCTATGCTGAGCAAATTGAGAACCAGCACAACCGGTCTGGACGTCGAATACACGGTGGCGAGCGGGCAAAAAACCAGGCGCGTTTATCTGGACAGTACCGCGAGCACTCTGAAACTGGGCATCGTTCGCGACGTGATGAAAAAATACATGCCCTACTACGCCAATACCCATAACAATGTGCATTTCGGTGCCAAGTTGTCTACACGGGAATTCGAGTGGGCGCACGACATGGTGCTGTCGTTCGTCGACGCCGATCCGGACAAGGTGAGGCGGACCGGCGCACTGGCATTCAACATCAAAGATTTTGACCACTCCCTCACCGCTGCGATCCTGAATGACTACTTCAATATTGCCGTACGCAATGCATGCTTTTGCGCTCACCCCTATGTCGGGGAAATGATCACTGACGAGCTAAGCACCTATGCTGATGAATTGAGCAATGAAGAACTCGAGGCACTGGCCGAGCTGCACCGGGGCATGGTCAGGGCTAGCTTTGGCCTGTACAACGATGAATTCGACGTCGACGCCTTGGTGTCGGCACTCCGGCAGATCTGTTCAAACAAGGAGTTTTATCAGAATGAATACCACAAGGAAGCCTGCGGGGAATATCATCACAAGACTTTCGTATTCGACAGCACACCCATATTCTCCGCGAAGGACGAGGTGAATCACTGGTTTGGCGTATAGCCCATCATCGCGTTGAAGCCGGTCCATCGACACGGTAGCCAACCCGGGGAAAGTGCACTACCACCTCTCCCACCCGCTCGTGGAGCCTGCGGACGGCAATACAATCATGCGTCAGAACGACGAGTTCCCCCCGCACCGGCGGGTCGCCGCCGTCTCCGTCCGGCATCACTTCCACCATGTCACCTGATTCGAACTTGACCGGATCCACGGAGTCGACTCTGGTTTCGGCGGCGGGTGTCGCGTTCAGAGCCTCGTCGAGCGATTCCTCCACAGACATGCCGCTCGAGTGTCCATGTCCTATGCCGGCGATTCGCTTCTCCCACTCGTGCAGGGCCGCAAATTCCTCGAGCAGATTCGGACCTCCCTTGTATCGATCCCGTATGAACCACACGATGTAATAGCACAGAACGTCCACCAACCCTGGACGTTCACCATGCATGAACTGACGCGGACCCAGATGTTCCTGCATCAGCGCAAAGTGTGACCGCAGCTGGCCCGCGAGATGGGGCAGGTCCCGGTTGAAGACGTGCAGATCGAAGTGGGGACCGAAGTACAGCCTGCCCCGGTCCGCCGCAAATTCGGGTGGCAGATTCTCTACCTCTGCACCCAGGACGAGGGCCGCGGCCTGGTCCATCAGAGTTTTGTCCGTCCAGAGACTTGCCCACCATCTGGGTTCGCCATCCGGGAACAACGTGGGTTCGGGGAAGATGCGTTCGAGCGCTTGCAGAATGCAAAGACTGTCGCAAAAAACGTCCGCACCGATCTGCATGATGGGGGTTCTGCGGTAGCCTCCGGTTAGCATAATGACCTCGGGTTTTGGCGGAATCCGTGGGATAGTGACGGAACGCCAGGACAACTTCTTGATCCCCAGCGCGGCGCGCACCTTTTCGGCTACGGGAGACTGCGGATAATGGTGATAGATGATCTCTGACATGTTCATGACGCCACTTATTCGAGTTCCGCAGCAAGCAAATCAATATGTAGATTCGTTCCGGGGAAAGTGAATCGTTAGAGATCGTTGCGTTATTTTTTCTGTGTTCTTTCAGGTGGACTACGATACCCCGTGGTGAAGGCGCCCGCCTGAGTCATTCTGCCCGCAGTGGATCGGACTGGGCGGCCGTATTCTGCGGCCAGGGAGAAAATGGAAAAGGCCTTTCATCCGTGTTGAAGGTCACGAATTTCGTGATCTCGAAGATGTATCGGCCTACCGAATAGCCGAATCCCGTGGCATTGCCGTTGGGACGCCCCGTGAACAGCGCATGTCCAAACTGGAAAATCGCGATAACCGCCAGCACGAACTCCGCAACACCGTACAGAAAGGCAAAAAGCAGCATGAACAATCCACGTAACCAGATGCTTTTCGACTTGACGTTGGTCTTGAAATCTTCGCTCATCGCAGGCCCACAGGATTTGAATGTACCTTCGATATGGTGCCGGATGTCCTGTTTTCAAGTTGTGCGCAGGACGGGTGCCTTTGGACGATGGGGTACACTAGGGTCTGAAATACTTCATGCACGACGGACGGGTCATCTCCCACCCCAGGTCGATGACGCTGACGACTTCCGAGGGCAAAGGCCCGGCGCTGCAGGCCTCGATGTTTTCCTCGAGTTGCGAAATCCTGCTCGCGCCCAGAATGACGGCGTCCCCTGCCTCCGCGGAGAGCTCGGAATGGTGTATCAGCCAGCGCAAGGCGGCGTTTGTGGGAGCGGTATCGCAACTCTTGCAGACATCGGTGATTAAAGCGATTGCCTCGAAGTACTTCCGGGTCCAGTAGCGCTCCCTGTAATTCTCGTACAGCGCGAAACGCCCGCTGCCGTAGTCCCCGCCGATCGCGGCGTACTTCGAGGTCATCATCCCGCCAGCCAGGGGATTGTAGGCATAGAAACGGATCCCGTAATTTCGAAGGCAGGGAAACAGTTCCGGTTCAACGTCTCTGGTCAGGGGATTATACATGCCCTGATATACACTCGGCTTGATCCAGCCATAGCGTTCGCACAGTTCCGCAATTTCCGCAACTTGCCATGCGGCGTAGTTGCTCAGGCCAAATTCCTCGAATCTCCCCGACTGATGCAATTCCCAGCATGCCTGCAATGTTTCCCGGATAGGTGTCGAAAGGTCCGGCGAATGCAGATAGAACAGCTCGGCGTGATCGGTATTCAGCCTGTCGAGCGACGTCAGGAGTTGATGCCGCACGCTGCGCGGGGAAAGCCCTTCATTCTTGATAGGGTGGGCCTTGGTGGCGAAGGACCACGATGCACGCATGGGAGGATCAAGCAGTCTACCAAGCATCTCCTCGGTCTTGCCGCCCCGGTAGATATACGCCGTATCCAGTTCGTGGTGACCGGCACTGGCAAATGCATTGAGCATTTCGCGACCGGCCCCATCGTCGACCTGTCCACCAAAAGTCATGGTGCCAAGTATGGGCCTGATGCGCAGCACCTGCGATTCAGCCCTCGCCAATACCGAACATCCCGGCCCAGCCGAGCCCATTGACCGTCGGTTCCCCACATCTGAACTCACAGCCGATCCAGCCCTCGTAACCCAGTTCGTCAACGAGCGCGAACACGTACGGATAGTTTATCTCGCCATTGTCAGGCGGCGTGCGTCCCGGGACCCCTGCGATCTGCATGTGGCGAACAAGGTGGAAGTTCGATTCGAGTACAGCAGTCAAGTTCCCCTCCATAAGTTGTGCGTTGTGAAAATCAAACTGCATCGCCACATTATCGCAGCGGATCTGTTCCATTGCTTGCCTGGCCTCAACCGTCGTCGAGATGAGGTACCCCGGCCGCTCAAAAGTATTGATCGGTTCCATAAGCACGGTCACGCCGGATCGGGCGCACGCCTCTGCCGCCCAATTCAGGTTCTCGATTAGCGTATCAAGACAGTCCTCCCTGGACCTGTCAGATGGGACGATTCCCGCCAACATGTGCAGCATCGGGCAATCAAGCGCGTCGGCATACTCCAGGGCTTTGCCGACTGAGTCCTGAAATTCGTTGGCGCGTCCGGGCAACCCGGCAAGACCGTATTCACCCGAGTCTGCGTTGCCCGGCGGCATGTTGAACATGATCTGCTGCAAACCCGAAGCGCCGAGCCGTTCGGCCAGATCCTGACGCTCCCATTGGTACGGAAACTGGCACTCTACTGCTTCGAAGCCGAGTTCCTGGGCGGCTTCGAACCGATCCAGGAACGCGAATTCGTGGAACATCCAGGTCAGGTTGGCGGCAAATTTTGGCATTCCGGATTTTTCCATTGAGACATAGAAATCGGTGCGGATCTACCCTCCATTGCACCAGGTCGCACGCGACAGCCTGCTATCATACTGCAAGATCCATCAGCACGAAGAGACCACTGAGTTCCCATCTTCTGGTTTTCGGCCAGCTCGGTTGTGTCGCATTTCACTGTTACCGGTTCATCCCGTTTATCTATTAACTGCCGCAATTAGTGTACCCCGTCGTCAATTCTGTGACATTCAGCGAAGCGACAAGCATCCGAATTCAAGGCGCATTCGCGAAGCACTAGCGAGCTAATGGCAGCGGATGCAACGCCGAAGGCGGGTGTTTGTCG
>Ga0209567_10000349_pt1 | contig 25085 bp, 25 predicted proteins | sample COG_12_FD_184756 | JGI IMG/M metagenome (GOLD analysis project Ga0209567, IMG submission 184756) | Pelagic marine sediment microbial communities from the LTER site Helgoland, North Sea, for post-phytoplankton bloom and carbon turnover... | ecosystem: Environmental > Aquatic > Marine > Neritic... | reverse complement strand
CAAGGACAAGTATCCTCAATCCCATTACACGGGTGTCGCCAAGGTCATTAGCATCATTGACGCCGAGGAAAGTCAAACGTATTGCGAGCGCAAGTAGTTGTCCGTGTCCACATGTCGTTTCGATCTTTTCACCGGCTGGTTTTGGCCGCTAGCAGCCTGTCACGGAACAGCTACCCACTGACCGCTATCGGCAAAAGCGGCCGTTCCACGTTACCGCGGAAACATTCCTAGAATTCACTTTAAGTTTCGCAAATAGCGTCCCCCCGCGGGGGGATCACAGGCCGCTTTCAGGCATCCAGATCGGGAATCATTTCGCTCTCGAGTGTCGCGATCATGTCTTTCAGCAGGAGTTTGCGCTTCTTGAGCCTGCGGATGCGCAGTTGATCGACCATTGGGTCGTCCTGCAGGCGATCGATAAGGTAGTCGAGGTCCCTGTGACTGACTCGCAGCTCACGTAATCGCTCCAGTTGAGCAAACGACTCTGTGTCTACTTTGCCAGTCATGCTTCCATGCTACGCGCTGACAGGCAGCAGCGCCAACCAGTCTCGATCAGCTGCGCCGATGACGAAAAAGTGCGGATTCAGAATGTCCGCTTTCGCGTTGTATTTCATGGGCTTACCGTCGAGCGTCACGACCTGTCCGCCGGCCTGTTCGACCACAGCCTGGGCGGCAGCAGTATCCCACTCGGACGTTGGGCCGAGGCGGGGATAGAGGTCCGCGCCACCCTCGGCAACAACACAGAATTTCAGTGAGCTTCCCATCGGGACCATGTCGTAGTCGCCCAGGCTGTCGAGGTAGGCATCGAGACTCGCGCCCCGGTGCGACCGGCTGCCAACTATCCTCGCCGGCTTGCCAGACGCTGGTGCGACGTCAATTGCGACCGGCTCAGAATCGCCGTCACGGCGCTGCGCGCCGACACCCTCGCAACCTACGTAGGTCTTGCCCGTTACCGGTACATGCACCACACCGAGCACAGGCCGGTGCTTCTCGATGAGCGCAATATTGACTGTGAACTCGCCGTTGCGATTCACGAATTCCTTGGTCCCGTCGAGTGGATCTATCAGCCAGTAGCGTTGCCACTGACTGCGCTCATCAAAATCCGGAAGACCGGACTCTTCCGAGATGATCGGGATATCCGGCGTGAGTGACAGCAATCCCGCCTCGATCCAGCGGTGGGAAGCGAGGTCGGCCTGTGTAAGCGGCGATTCATCGTCCTTGCTTTGCACCTCAAAGTCGGTCGAGTAGACTTCGAGGATCGCGCGGCCAGCGTCTTCGGCCAGCGCCACGATCGGATCAACGAGTGACTTCAGGTCCATGTCTTATTCCTGCAGGAAAACCGGGCGCGCAGTATAACAATGAATATTGACCCGCAAACGACACTTCAACGATGTGAAACGCTGATGCTCGATATGGACGGGACCATTCTCGATCTCGCATTCGATAACTACGTCTGGAAGGATCTCGTGCCGCGCCGCTATGCGGCCGCCAATGGCATGACATTCGAGGCGGCACGGGAGCATCTCTTCGAGCAGTACTCAGCCATTCAAGGCGACCTGGAGTGGTATTGCCTGGATCACTGGAACGAGCGGCTCGGGATTGATGTGGTCAAGATCCACCACGACGTGACGCACCGCATTGGCTACCTGCCGGGCGCGCTGGATTTTCTTCGCAACGTGCATCAGTCTGATGTGCGTGTGCTGCTCGTCACTAATTCACACCCGGACACGCTCGATTTGAAAGACGCCGTGACTGGGCTGGCCGACTATTTCGACGAGATCCACAGCTCGCATACCTATGGTCATGCGAAGGAGTCACAGTCGTTCTGGTCTGCCCTCCACGAAAAGGTCGGTTTCGATGTCGAGACAAGCTTGTTTGTTGACGACACCGTGACGGTGCTGCGAAGCGCGCAGGAGTTCGGCGTGGAGATGCTCGTCACGGTCACGCGGCCCGATACGTCGGAGCCGGTCAAGCGAGGCTCGGAGTTTCGGGGCGTGGAGGGCGTGAAAGACCTGTTGCCTACGACTTCCTAGGAGGCCTGCGCCGGCTGCCGGAACGCGGTTTGCCGCCACCGCCAGGTCTGCCGCGCGGTCCGCCTCTCGGCTTGCGCGGACGCGGCTTGGGTTTCACGATTTCCGGGAGGTTCTCGTGGTTGTAGTTCGCGACCGGAATTTTGTGGCCGATGAATTTCTCGATCTCGGGCAAGGTAATAACATAGGTCTCACAACCCAGGCTGATCGCGTCTCCCGATGCGCCGGCTCGTGCCGTTCGTCCGATCCGGTGAACGTAGTCCTCGGCGTCCTGGGGCAGGTCGTAGTTAATGACGTAGTGCACGTCCGGAACGTGCAGTCCGCGAGACGCGACGTCCGTTCCGATCAGTACCGGAAGCGTGCCGGCCTGAAAATCCATCAGCATGCGCAGGCGTTTCTTCTGCGGCACATCACCGGAAATCGCCTTGGCGTGAATGCCGTTCGCTTCGAGGTAGTCCTGCACACGCTCCGCCTCGCGCTTCATGTTCACGAAGATCATAATGCGTCCTTCGCCCATTTCGCGAATCAGGCCGATTAGCAACGGCATCTTGTCCTCGTTGGATGGGTAGAAGATTGCCTGGCGAACGCGATCGGCCGTGACCTTGTCTGGCTCGATGCGGATCAGCTCCGGCTCGTTCATGTGTTCGTAGGCGAGTTCCATGACGCGCTGCGACAATGTGGCTGAGAACAGCATGTTCAGGCGCTTGTCCGGGTCAGGCAGGCGGCGCAGCAGGTACCGAATATCCTTGATAAAGCCAAGGTCGAACATGCGGTCGGCTTCATCGAGAATTGCCACCTCGACCTGGTCGAGCTTGAACACACCTTGCTTGAAGTAATCGATGATTCGTCCCGGCGTGCCGATCAGCAGGTCGACGCCACCCTGGAGCGTTCTGCGCTGCTTTTCGTAGTCGGTTCCGCCGTAGGCGAGGGCGATCTTGAGGCCGGTATGTTTGCCAAGCACTTCCGCATCGTTAGCGATCTGGATCGCCAGTTCCCTGGTGGGTGCGAGCGCGAACAGTCGCGGCTGCCGCTTCCTGTCGGGATCGGGCTCTACGCTCAACAGGCGCTCAAAAGCGGCGATCAGGAACGCGGCGGTCTTGCCGGTTCCGGTCTGTGCCTGCCCGGCGACGTCGTGCCCTTTGAGCGCGATCGGCAGCGTATCTGCCTGGATGGGTGTGCAGAACTCGAAGCCCGCATCACGAATGCCCGCCTGGATGCGGTCATCCAGCGGCAAGGAGTCGAATCTGAGGTCGCTCAGATGGTTTTCAGACATAAATAAAGAACCGGAAAATGTGCGTTAAAAGCTTGCAAAATGGCTCGCGAAACGGTCAAATTGGCCCTAATTCGACGCGACAACCGTCGCACCCGCCAGTTTCGCTGTTCAACGACCCAGATTTTAGCCGGAAAAGAAACCGGAATTCGTCGGCAATAAAGCTGCGACATATTGCCTGATAGTTAAGGCAGCGTCACCCATTTTTGAAATGTTCGCTCGTCAATTGTTGGCGGCGGGCAATTCCATTATTAACCCAACTGATTCATTTGGAGGTTTAGCCGGTGAGCGACAAGATTGTGCACACCTCGGACGGCACATTTGATGCCGATGTATTACAGAACAGCAAAGCAGTACTGCTCGACTTTTGGGCCGAATGGTGTGGCCCGTGCAAGATGATTGCGCCGCTGCTCAATGAGATGGCCGACAAGTACGAAGACAAGTTGGCTGTCGTCAAACTGAATGTTGATGAAAACCCGAATACCGCTCAGAAGTTCGGCATTCGCAGCATTCCAACCTTGATCCTGTTTAAGGACGGCGCCGTTGAGGCGCAACTGATGGGCGCGATGCCAAAGTCGCAGCTCGAAGAGTTTCTGGACACTAATCTGTGAGAGGGTACTTGGGTACTTCAACTAAAAATCGCCCGAATAAGTCGGGCAACAAGGGAAAGGGTAATCCTAACCGTCGCCGCCGCCGGCGTCCGCCGCAGCACGAATACCCGGATGATGATGAGGGCAGCCTTGAGGTAATACCTCCCGAGCAGCTCGAAGCCAGCAAGACGATGATGAACCTGACGGAGCTCAAAACCCGTCCGGCAGCAGCGCTTGTCGAGCTTGGTGAGTCGCTCGGCGTCGAGAACATGGCGCGTTCGCGCAAGCAGGACATCATTTTCTCGATCCTCAAGGCACATGCTGCGCTCGGTGAAGACATCTACGGCGATGGCGTTCTCGAGATCCTGCAGGATGGCTTCGGCTTCCTGCGCTCCTCGGACAGCTCCTATCTCGCCGGTCCGGATGACATCTACGTTAGTCCGAGCCAGATTCGACGCTTCAACCTGAGAACCGGTGACACGGTGTCAGGGCTGATTCGCCCGCCGAAGGAAGGTGAGCGGTATTTTGCCTTGCTCAAGGTCGGCCAGATCAACCACGATGCTCCGGAGAATGCGCGCACGAAGGTCCTCTTCGAGAACCTGACGCCGCTGTTCCCGAAAGATCGGCTCGTGCTTGAGCAGGGTAACGGCAGTACCGAGGACCTCACGGCACGCATCATCGACATGGTTGCGCCGATCGGTAAGGGTCAGCGTGGCCTGATCGTTTCGCCGCCCAAAGCCGGTAAGACGATGCTGCTGCAGAACATCGCATCAGCGATCTGCGCGAACAATCCTGAGGTGGACCTGATGGTGCTGCTCATTGACGAGCGCCCTGAGGAAGTCACCGAGATGACGCGCACGGTACGTGGTGAGGTCGTTTCGTCGACATTTGACGAGCCGGCCAGCCGCCACGTCCAGGTTGCCGATATGGTGATCGAAAAGGCGAAGCGCCTCGTCGAGCACAAACGCGACGTTGTCATTCTGCTCGATTCGATTACGCGACTCGCGCGTGCCTATAACACGGTCGTGCCGAGCTCCGGCAAGGTCCTGACCGGTGGTGTGGATGCCAATGCGCTGCATCGTCCGAAACGTTTCTTCGGTGCTGCTCGCAACATCGAAGAGGGCGGCAGCCTGACAATCCTCGCCACGGCCCTGGTCGACACGGGCTCCAAGATGGACGAAGTGATCTACGAGGAGTTCAAGGGCACCGGCAACATGGAGATCCACCTGGATCGCCGCATTGCCGAGAAGCGTGTCTTCCCGGCCATAAACATCAATCGTTCCGGTACGCGTAAGGAAGAGTTGCTGACTGAAGATGCCGAGCTGCAGAAGATGTGGATTCTCAGGAAGGTCCTGCATCCGATGGATGAGCTAGCCGCCATCGAGTTCCTGCTGAACAAGCTGCAGGATACGAAGACAAACGAGAAGTTCTTCGAGGCAATGAAGCGGTAGTAGGAGCGGCCATTGGCCGCGATGCTTCAACGTACGAAAACGGGACCCTCGGGTCCCGTTTCTTATTGCCTGTCGGCCAGCCACCGACGCGCTTCGAATTCATCGGTAAACAGACGGCCATTCAGCAGGCCGCGGTTCAGCAATATCGTCTCAGCGATTTCGGTCATCTTGAGGGCGTCCGGGTTCAACTGGACCCACGCGATGCGGTGGTCGATCGTCACCCCAGCCTCGAGAAAAATCGCCTGGTGGTCGATCGCATCGGCCAGCTTGAGCGGCCGCTCCATGTTGGTCATCCCGAGTATGGAAAAACACTGATGCTCTGCGCAGGCGGCGACGATGTCCTCCCACATCTGCGTTACTGATGCCCGGTCGGGAATTCCGCCAACGTGGACCTCGATGACCGAGTTCACGCACTCAATAGAATATTCGGCAGCCATAGACTGAGTCTAGTAGCTGCGACCGGTTTTTGCATCCGAGAGCGTCTATTGAGCATGGCAAGAACGCCTGATTCTCAAAAAGGGGAAGATCATGTTGAATAAACACCTGCTTGTCGCTATCGGAGTAGTTATCGCCTTACTGGCGCTTCCTGCAGCGGCCTGGGAGCGTCACGACGTGTCGGTCTGCGAACGAACCGCAGACACAATGTTGCAGGCTTGCCGATATGACGTTCGAGACGACTACTACGAGACGCTTGCGAACTGCAAAAACCTCGGATCGAAAGGCGAGCGACGAGCCTGCTATCGGGAGGCCTACAGGGCCAAGCACGAGGACAGCGAGCTATGCGGCGACGTAAAAGAAGCAAGAGTTGAGGCATGTGAGGTGCTCAACGAAAATCGTTACGATACCGATCCACTTCTCGCCGACGAATTCATCGACCCCGACCTTGTCCCCGACATCTACGCCCCGAACCCCTTCGTCTCGGTTGTTGCCGGCCACACCTACGTGCTGCGTGCCGGCGAGGAGGGTGAAGAGACGGTCGTCGTACACGTCACCGAAGATTCGCGAGAAATCCTGGGTGTGCTGTGCCGGGTTGTCGTGGATGTGGTTGTCGAAGAATCGATAGAAGACGGCGAAGTTGAGTACGAAGCTGTTGAGGTCACCGACGACTGGTTTGCGCAAACCGTAAATGGTGACGTCGTCTATTGTGGCGAGGTCGCGCGGAACTTTGAAGACGGTGTGTTGCGCGATCTTGACGGTTCATTTGAAGCAGGTATCGATTTCGCAAAGTCGGGCTATCTTGTGCTCCAGACGCCAGTGTGGGGCCAGGCCCACCGCCAGGAGTTCGCTTTGGGTGAGGCTGAGGACATCGTCCAGTATGTTGGCTTCGATACCGGACCAAGCGAGGAAGAAGGCGGAAATGTCGAGAACGAGAAGTACTCCTGCGGTACTGACAAATGCCTGCAGACTTTCGACTTTGCCCCGGTTGACCCGGAATCCACGGAATACAAGTACTACCTTCCGGGCACGGGATTTGTGCTGGCAGTGGCCATGGAGGACGGAGAGCTTACCGGCGAACGCGAGGAGCTGATGTGTGTCGGCGATTCACTGGATGTCCTGTCCGACGACGCAGACTGCGGCGTTGCCGATCCGGAGCTGTTGCTGGAAGAGCTTTGCTCACTTTCGCCTGACATTTTTTGTGACGACTGATGACTGATCGCTGGGTCCGGATTGGACAAGATCGTACAATCCGGACTCTGGCGACCGATTTTGTCGGTTCCAGCCGTCTAACAGTCGAATACCCGGGAGGGGTAGGCGTGGCGGTATATCTCGAAGATAAAAGGCTTGTAAAACAGCTGCTTGCCGGCGACGAACGAGCGTTCGACCGGTTCTTCGCGGAAAACTTCGCGCGGCTGTTCCGTTTCGCGCTGGCTCGCCTGTCCGGTGATCCGGATGCAGCTCGCGAGATTGCACAGCTCACGCTGACGCGGGCCGTCCGCAAGCTACATACCTACAAGGCGGAAGCTGCGCTATTTACCTGGTTGTGCGCCATCTGCCGCAATGAGACCAGCGATTGGCTGTCCAGGCACAGCCGTTATCGTCAGCATATTGTGCTGACCGAGGATTTTCCGGAGGTTAGGGCAGCGGTCGACTCCTTCCGATCTCCTGATCAACTGAGTCCTGAAAAGCACTATCGTCGTGTCGAACTGCTACGCCTGATCCAGGTAGCGCTCGACCGGCTCCCGCCGAAGTATGGCGACGTGCTGGAGTGGAAATACATCGAAGGATATTCGATCAAGGAAATATCAGCGCGGCTTCACATTGGCACCGAGGCAACACAGTCGTTGCTGGCGCGCGCCAAGAGAGGGTTTGCCGAGGTGTATACGCCATTGGTCGAAGGCCTCGAGAGAAATGAGAGCGAATTGGTGAAATCATGACAAATGTTGATCACGAAGCGTTGGAAGAACTGTTGCGGCATGCACCGCCACGGCCGATGCCGGGGAAAGACGACGAAGCCGCCGTGCGCAATGCGGTACGTCAGGAATGGCGCGACCTGACCGGCAGGCGACAAAAGCGCAGGCGCATCGCGCAGTATGCGATGGCGGCGACCGTGTTGGTGGGTGTATTCGCCGCGTTCAGCGCCTTCCGCGGGCCGGCTGTTGATGCTGTCCAGGTTGCGACGATCGAAAGGAACATAGGTCCTGTCTACCTGCTTGGAGAGGAAGCCGAGCTTCGCGATACAGTCGATCTGGCGAATATCATGTCAGGCCAGATTATCGTTACCGGCGCCGGCGCTGGCCTGTCTGTCGCATGGGGAAGTGGCGGTTCGATCCGCGTCGATGAAAACTCCCGCGTCGAGTTCTCCGACAGCCAGTCCGTATTTCTGGAATCGGGACGTGTCTATTTTGATTCACAGAGTGTGCCGTTGGTTGCCGGCATTGATGCAGGTGGGGCGCCTGGCGTCACTCTGCGTACGGAGTATGGAGATATCGAGCACCTGGGTACGCAATACATGACGGAGGTTGATGCCGGCAGGCTCGTTGTCAGTGTCCGCGAGGGGCAGGTCGCCATCGAGGGTACGTATCACGATCACCTTGCGTCACCCGGTCAGCAGGTGACGATGACAGGCTCCGCACAGCCCAGCGTATTGAGCATCAGCACACATGGTGAGGCCTGGAGCTGGGTGAATCGGACGACACCGACTGCCGATTTTGAAGGGAAGTCACTGTACGAGTTCCTCGCCTGGGTTAGCCGTGAGATGGGCCTCGAACTCGCATTTGAAGGGCAGGCCGAAGCAAGTGCCCATGATGCAATACTCATAGGCCGGATCGATATGGAACCGGCCGAGGCATTGCGTCTACGCCTCGCAACGGCGGGATACGACTGGCGCATTGATGAAGGAGTGATCTATATCTCTGACAATCGCTAGGCAACTGGTCTGCGGCATTCTCGCCGCGACCCTCTTCGCAGCGGCGGCCGTAGTGGCCGACGATGGGACAGATGTGTCCTATGCGGGGCGGCGAGTGGTCAGCGTCATCGACGAGTTTCGGGCCACAGGCGTCGAATTTGCCTACAGTACGAACGTCCTTACCGATGACCTCTACGTCGCATTTGAGCCAGAGTCCGGCACACCCGTTGAGATAGTGCGCCAGATTCTCAAGCCGCACGGCCTGATGGTCCGCGATGAATCCGGCGTCTATGTCATCGTCAGAGATAACGTCGCCGAACCGTCGCCGTCGACCCCGGTCGCCAGCCCTAAGATGTCCGATCCGGATATGGAGACGGTTGTCGTTGCGGCAAGTCGCTATGAGATTTCGCGTGATATTTCGGCGTCTCGTTACTTGCTGGACCAGCGAACCATCCAGAACATGCCCGATATTGGTGAGGACCCGATTCGTGTCACACAGCGGCTGCCTGGAACGGCTGCCAGCGGCGCATCGGCAAAAACGCATTTTCGCGGCGGTGAGGAGAACGAAGTCGGCATCATGCTGAATGGCCAGTGGCTGTTTGATCCATTCCACATTCGCGATTACCAGAGCATCTTTAGCGCAATTGATGCTCGCGCGATTGACGGTGTTGAGGTATACACGGGTGGTTTCCCGGCAGTCTACGGTGATCGGATGAGTGGTCTCGTCCTGATGGACTCGATGGATACGGACCAGACCAGGCACACCGAGATCGGGCTCAGCGTATTCAATACCTCATTTCTTTCGGCCGGGAGAAGCTCCGACCGGACCTGGCTGTTTTCTGCGCGCAGGGGCAATCTCGATCTCGTCATCGACCCCAAGTTCGGCCAGCCGTCGTATTTCGACGTCTTCGGAGAGTACGCGTTTGAAATATCACCGAGCGCACGATTGTCGATCAATGCGCTGTATGCCGATGACAACGTGGAACTCGTACTGGAGACTGATCCTGAGGAGCGCGAACAGGTGGTCAGCGATACTCGCAATGCACAATTCTGGCTGCGTTTGGACAGCGACTGGTCACCCAGGCTTGCCAGCACGACAGTCCTCGCCTACGTCGACTTTTCAAATCGCCGCGAGGGTGAGACGAACGATCCGGAGAAGATGATCGCCGCGGTCGAGGATTTTCGCGATGTCTCACAAGTGAGCCTGCGACAGGACTGGGTCTGGAACCCGTCCTCGAAGCATCGGACGCAGTGGGGAATCCACGTCGCCTATGGCGAAGCGGATTATGCTTATGACGGAGCCGCCGAGTATTTTGGTCTGCAGGCCGCTTTCGTGAATCAACCACCGGATATCAGCCGAAACCTGGTGGCCAGTCCCAGGGGGGGCAGTTATGGCATGTATGTGTCGGATCGCTGGAAGGCATCTGACAGAATAATTCTCGAATGGGGTCTTCGCTGGGACGACCAGACCTACACGGACCTGGCCTCGGACTCCCAGCTTAGTCCGCGCGTTAATCTCATGTACCGCACTTCGCAGAATTCGGAACTGCGCTTGAGTGCCGGGCGCTACTACCAGTCACAGCCAATTCAGTCGCTGCAAATCGAGGATGGCATCACTGAATACTGGCCGGCACAGCGTGCCGATCACCTGATCGCAGGCTTCCGCTACCTGACGCAGAACGACACGTCACTCAGAGTCGAAGCGTTCCTCAAGAACATTCGCAAGGTGCGTCCACGATTCGAGAATCTGTATGACCCGCTCGCCACGATTCCAGAGTTGATGCCTGACCGGGTTCGCCTCGATCCTACAAGGGCGCAAGCACACGGCGTCGAAATTTCGGCGGACAGGTCAACGGGTGCCTGGAGCTGGTGGGCCTCCTACACCTGGGCCGAGGTCATCGACCAGATTGATGGTCGCGACGAGTACCGCAGCTGGGATCAACGACACGCACTACAGGCGGGTTTCGCCTGGCAGGGCGAGCAATGGAACTTCTCGGCGGCGGCCAGCGTCCACTCGGGTTGGCCATGGACGGACCTGTATCTCGAGGAAGTTGGAGTCGGGCCCGACGATGAGCCGATTTACGAGGCGACGCCCGGTCCACGTAATGCCAACCGCCTGCCTACATTTTCGAGTCTCGATGTGCGCCTCAGCCGCAGGTTCAAACTGCGCCGCGGATCTTTGCTTGCTTTTCTTGAGATCTCCAACGTTCTGAATCGCCAAAACGTCTGTTGTATCGATTGGGATATCGATGACGAAGGGCTCGAGTACAGCCTGGACTACTGGATGCCATTACTTCCCGCTGTCGGGATTCTCTGGGAGTTTTGATAAACCTTCAGGTGTCGCTCTGCAGATCCGGAACGCGCTAAGTCCGGAACAACGTAGACCCGCAGCATCGGGTCAAAGTGGTGCAGTATGGCCAGGTCGCTTTCGTCGAGACAGATGATACTGGTCGCGCGGCGATAGACGGCTTGCATGAGTGGACTCAGGCCAGTCGGTATGGATCCTCGGTGCGTGAGGACATAGGGTATGGAGCGTGTCAGTGTGAGTAACAGTCCTACCTGTCCAGCGCTACTGTCGTGAATATGGACAACGTCGAGGCGCGGCATCATGCAGTAAGCGGTGATCGGCGACCTGACGACTGGACCGACAACCACATTTTCGACCGCATGCAGGCGTTTTGCGAGTGTCACGTTTCTAACGACGACATGCTGGTCGATGCCTTCATCTTGAAGAGATTCGACCAGGCTTACGAAATGCTCTCCGGTACCGTTGAATGACTTCGCGAGATTGATGTGGCCGACTTGCACGTCACTCTTCCCGGTCTTTGTCGACAAGCCCCAGTGCCGAAACCATATCGGCACCATGGGGGTGGTCAAGTATCAGGTGTTTCGCTTCTTCGCGTACAGCGAGAGACGGATCATTGAGCAACCCCAAAGCGGCATCCAGTGCCGCTTGGCTTTCGGATCCCGCCAGTTCCGTGAGACCGCGAACGCGTATGCGCGGATTCGCGCTGTGAACTTTCAGCAGGGCAGTGTCGACCACGTTCATCGCGTTCGAGGATATGTACTCGACTCGCACCGCGTTACCAAACAGGTATAGGCGCACCTCCTTTCCGTCCTGGATGAGCATGTAGCTGTGATGTTTGTACGCCTTGTGGATATCCCTGTGGATCTGTCCTGGCAGCGCATCGTCGCCGACCACTGTGCCGCAAACAAGCAATGCGAGGCCCGGCAGGGCCCCGCATTGCGAGCGTGTCGACGACTTAGTCATCAGCTTCGGTAAGGAAGCAGCTTTCCATCGCCGTCTGATTCCAGCTTTCTTCACGGGCAAGGACCTCGTACTTAAACGCCTCCGTCAGCTCCATGAATTCTTCCGGAATCGTCATCTCAGTGACGTCGGGGGGAAGGACTACACTGAAAATACTGACAAACTCTTCACCGCTGGGCGTCTCGAGCTCGGCTTCGACAACGACCTGGTAGTTGGCAATCACGAGGCCTGGCGCATCCTGAGGATGGCCCAGCGAAGGGTGCGTTCTCGTGACGGGACTCCAGGCGATGACATATTCGTCAGCCTCTATGACCGGTGCGTCATAACCGGGTTCTTCGTCGTCGCATTGCATGGCGGCAGCGACTTCGTTAACGGTTGGCACCGGCGGTGCAGGCATTGCATGCGTGATCTCGGTTTCGCTCTCCAGCTCATCGCCTTCGAGCGAAACACCTTCCACCTCGTAGGTCCCTTCCGGGAAGCGGTGGAAAAACACAGACGGTGGCAAGTCGTCAAAGGTCGGTTCTGCACTCTCGAAGAAGATCTCGGTCAGGCCTTGGCGGCGCAGGCGGCCACGGACGCCGACACCGAGTATGCGACGCTCCTTGGTGTCTTCGATTTGCAGCCGTTTCCACGGCTCACCGTCAATCAATGCGTGAATGCCGAGATCGCCGTCAGTGTTGTTGAGTTCAAAGAAAACTTCGGCGACGTCGAACGGGATCTCGTCGTCGTCGTCGTGGTCGCCGGCGAAAACAGGCATGGCGAGCAGGGATGCAGCTCCTGCGCCAAGGAATATAGATGTGGTTTTCATGATGGATCTCCTGACAGCTGTGGGCTCACTCCGTAAGACGGAGCTAGGTCAGGAAATCGGTCGGACTTTAGATAGTGTTCTTCTCAGGCGTCGAGGAAGACGACTTTGCCGCTTTCGATGGAGTAGTTCGCGCCGACGATGGTCAGCTCGCCGGATTCGACCAGCCGTTCGATGATCAATGAGCCGTTTTGCAGGCGTCGGACCGAATGGTGGACATTGGTGACAACGGCATCGTGCAAGCTGACGTCCGCATTCGGCAGGGACTCGATTGCAGGGCGTATTCGATCGACGATGGCGCGCAGATTCGGCGACCGAAATTCCTGATCCGCTGCAAGTTCCTTAAGAGTCGCATCCACCGCGCCGCAGTTACTGTGGCCGAGCACGACGACGAGCTTCGTGCCGAGTTGGGCGGCTGCAAATTCGACACTGCCGACTTGCGACGGAGCAACGATGTTGCCCGCCACGCGAATCACGAACAGGTCACCGAGGCCCTGGTCGAAGACCATCTCCACGGGCACTCGAGAGTCGGAGCAGGCGAGAACGACCGCGAATGGACTCTGTCCTTCAGCGAGTTCAGCGCGATGGGCTTGTGTGCCGGAAATATTCTGGCCGCCATCGCCCGACGCGAAACGGCGATTGCCTTCGCGCAGGCGGTCGAGGGCATCGTTAGCGGAAATCATGGATGCACATTACCACCGCTGCAGGAAAACTGAAGTCCCTGCCGGAAAGTGGCTTTCCTCTTTCGCGAGTTCGACGTACCCGTCGGTCGCCGACAGCGCTGTGAAATCACCGGACGTGTTGGTCTTCACGGGCATGGCCAGAACCTGTCCAGCGGCACTGGTGACGAGTCTTACCGGCTGGAAGCAGGTCAGGTTCGGTTTGAACGTGACCTCGCTCGCCAGCGACGCGAACTCAGGCGGCGCCTCGGCAGCCGCCGCGGCTCTGGCCAGTGCCGGAATAACATACTGCCGGCAGCAGACCAACGCCGACACAGGGTTGCCCGGGAGCGCGAATACAGCCTGTCCCTGCGGTCCGGTCCCGAACCACATGGGCTTTCCAGGGCGCTGGCTGACCTTGTGGAACACGACCTCAACGCCGAGCTCGCTGAGAACCTCCGGCACGTAATCGGCCTTGCCCATCGACACGCCACCGCTCAGAACGAGGACGCCAGCAGCATCAAGATGCGCGCCGATCTTGTCGCTGAGTAGCGCCGGCTCGTCCGCAATATGATCATGAGCGCAGTCATCGTAGCCGTGGCGGCCGAGCATCGCCTGGATCGCCGGGCCATTCGACATCCGGATCTGGTGCGGTTCGATCGGCTCGCCGGCAGGAACCAGCTCGTTGCCCGTCGAGATAATCCGAATGACGGGTGCGCGACTGACTTCGGCATGGGTCAGGCCACAAGACGCGATGACGGCGATGTCCATCGGCGAAACGCGCTTTCCGGGTCTCAACAGTTCTGCGCCGGCCGCGTGATCGGACGCTCGCGGGTGAATGAACTGTCGCTGCTTCGCTTCGTAGCCTTCCTCGAGCGTTGCCGTGCCGTTTTCTACACGGATACGCTCTACCGGGATGATGCAATCCGCGTTTTCGGGTAACGATGCGCCGGTCATTATCTCAATGGCGCCGCCCGTCTCGAGCCTGAGCGCCGGGTCACCGGCGGCCTGGGTAGCCTGGATAGGGAAAGTCCTTGCGCCTTCCGCGTAGTCCGAATACGCAATGGCGATACCGTCCATCATGACGCGATCGAAAGGCGGCTGGTCGCGCTCCGCAACGACATCCTGGCGCAGTACCCGCCCGGCCAGGTTCGCAACATCGACCGACTCGGCAGGAAAGGCCGGCATTGCTGCCAGGACGGCTTCCAGCGCCTCGGAAGTTGTCAACACGGTCTACGCTTTCTCCCGCGCAATCGCGCGATGGCCGATGTCACGCCGGTAGTAGACGTCGTCCCAGTCAATCTTCGCGACGGCCGCGTAGGCATCGTCGGCGGCATCCGCGACCGTGTGGCCGAGTCCGACAACGCACAGCACGCGACCGCCACTCGTTACCACCTTGTCATCATCGAGCGCTGTGCCCGCATGAAAGACTTTTTGCGTGTTGCTATCAGCGTGCTCGAGTCCGGAGATGAGCTTGCCCTTCTCGTAGCTCGACGGATAACCGCCGGCAGCCATAACAACGCCGAGTGCCGCACGCGTGTCCCATAGCGTGTCACGTTTGCTGAGTTCACCTTCGATGGTCGACAAGCAAATATCGACGAGATCGGATTTGAGCCGCGCCATGATCGGCTGCGTCTCCGGGTCGCCCATGCGGCAGTTGAATTCGATGACCTTGGGCGTACCGTCCGCCATGATCATGAGGCCCGCGTAGAGAAAGCCCAGGTAGGGATTGCCATCGGCCTTCATCCCTTCGAGCGTTGGCCGAATGACTTCGTCCATGATGCGTGCTTCAATCGCCGGCGTGACGACCGGGGCAGGGGAATAGGCGCCCATACCGCCCGTGTTCGGCCCAACGTCGCCCTCGTCGCGAGCCTTGTGGTCCTGTGACGTCGCCAGCGGCAGGATGGCATCACCATCGGTCACCACGATGAAACTGGCTTCCTCGCCGTCCAGGAACTCCTCAACGACAATCCTGGCGCCAGCGTCGCCGAAGCTGCCGCCCGCGAGCATATCCGTCGCGGCTTGCTCCGCTTCTTCGAGTGTCATCGCGACAATGACGCCCTTGCCGGCTGCAAGACCATCGGCCTTGATGACGATCGGTGCGCCGTGCTCACGAATGTACCCGAGGGCTGGCTCGAGCTCGGTGAAGTTCTGGTAGTCGGCCGTTGGGATGTTATGGCGCGCGAGAAAGTCCTTGGTAAATGCCTTGGATCCCTCGAGTTGTGCGGCGGCGGCTGTCGGGCCGAAGCAGGGCAGGCGGAGTTCATTGAATCGGTCTACGATGCCGTCCACAAGCGGCGCTTCGGGGCCGACGATCGTCAGGGCGATTGATTCATCCTGTGCGAGCTTCGCCAGTGCCTCGATATCGTCCGACGACACCGCAACATTGCGAATCTTGTCTTCACGGGCTGTGCCGGCATTGCCGGGCGCGACCAGGACCTCGTCGACCCGCGGGGACTGGGCACACTTCCAGGCCAGCGCGTGTTCCCTGCCACCGGAGCCTATGATCAGGATATTCATCAATGCCGGAAGTGTCGCATGCCCGTGAAGACCATTGCCAGACCGTGCTCATTGGCAGCCTGGATGACCTCTTTATCACGCATGGAACCGCCGGGCTGGATGATCGCCGAGATGCCGGTCTCCGCTGCCGCATCGATGCCGTCCCGGAACGGGAAGAAGGCGTCCGACGCCATGACCGAACCGTTCACTTCGAGCCCCTCATCAGCCGCCTTGATAGCGGCGATCTTCGTCGAGTAGACACGGCTCATCTGGCCGGCGCCAACACCGATGGTCATGTTGTCCTTGCAGAAAATGATCGCATTGGACTTCACGTACTTCACGACCGTCCACGCGAACAGCATGTCCTGGATCTGCTCGGCGGTCGGTGCTTTCTCTGTGACGACCTTAAGGTCGTCGGCGGTGATGATGCCGAGGTCGCTCGTCTGGACGAGAAGACCACCGGAGACCTTCTTGAAGTCAAAACCGCCGGATGCGGCGTCCGACCACGCCCCGGTTTCGAGAACGCGGACATTCTTCTTCGCCGCACAGGCTTCTGCGGCGCCCGACTCGATCGATGGCGCAATGATCACTTCAACGAACTGGCGGTCGACGATTGCCTGCGCCGTTGCCGCATCTAGCGGGCGGTTGAACGCGATGATGCCGCCGAACGCCGACGTTGGATCCGTCTTGAACGCCTTGTCGTAGGCTTCCGCAATATCGCCAGCGACGGCCACGCCGCAAGGGTTCGCGTGTTTGACGATGACGCAGGCAGGGCCCTCGAACTGCTTCACGCATTCGAGCGCCGCATCGCTGTCAGCGATATTGTTGTAAGAGAGCGCCTTGCCTTGCAGCTGTTCCGCGGTGGCCAGTGAGCCGGCTGGAGCCTGCTGGTCGACATAAAACGCGGCTTCCTGGTGCGGATTCTCGCCGTAGCGCAGTTTCTCGGAAATGCTCCCCGAGTAGAGGAAACGTTCGCCGAGGACATCGTCCTCCAGTGATGCCGACAGGTATTTGGTGATGGCCGTGTCGTAGCTCGCGGTATGTGCGTAGGCTTTCGCGGCCAGTCGCCGTCTGTCCGCGAGTTCAAGGCCACCGCCCTGGAGTTTCTCGAGCACTGCGTCGTAATCGTCAGGGCTCACGCATACGGCGACGCCGTCATGATTCTTGCTGGCTGCACGGATCATTGCCGGGCCACCGATATCGATATTCTCGATAGCATCGTCAATCGTCGCATCCTCGCGGGCGATCGTCTGTTCGAATGGGTAGAGATTGACGACCAGCAGGTCGATCGGTTCGATGCCATGTTCGTCCATGACAGCCTCGTCGGTACCGCGCCGACCGAGCAGTCCGCCGTGAATCACAGGATGCAGCGTCTTCACGCGACCATCCATGATCTCGGGGAAGCCTGTTTTTTCCGATACCTCGATGACGTCAAGGCCCGCTTCGCGCAGCTGGCGGCAGGTGCCGCCCGTGGAAAGTACTTCAACGCCGAGTCCGGCAAGGCCTTCTACAAAAGGGATAAGTTCACGCTTGTCAGAAACACTGACGAGCGCGCGTCGTACATTGAACATGCTTGCACCTTAGAGAGATAAACGGGGGGTGGCTACTGGATAATGGAATAGGTCCTGAGTTTCTTGCGCAGGGTCCCACGGTTGATGCCGAGAATACCGGCCGCCTGGCTTTGATTACCATGCGTAAAATCCATAACGGCCTTGAATAACGGCCGTTCTACCTCGCCAATAACGAGATCGTACAAATCGCCAGGCCGATCGCCGTTCAGTGCGGCGAAATACTGGTCGAGTGCATCTTCGGTGTGTTTACAAAGTGGCTTCTTGTTGGTTTTGAACCTGAGATCTCTCTTTTTCTTGTTCTTTTTCTGTGCCACTTTGGTCGTTCCCCAAGAAATACTGCTTCGTCAGTCTCAGCTGTTCTGAAGCGCTGTCCACACGCACCACCTGATGCCGAAATTCGTCGGCGTCGTCCAGGTTTTCGCAATACCAGGTCAGATGTTTGCGGGCCACTCGAACGCCGGTGGTTTCCCCATAAAACCGGTGCAGATCGTTCAGGTGGCCGAGCATAATATCACGCAATTCGTTTTTTTCTAGCTGCGTACTTTCCGCAAGCGGATCCAGCGCCGCGGCAAGTTCGCGAAAGATCCATGGGCGTCCCTGGGCACCCCGGCCAATCATCAAGCCATCTGCATTAGTTAGGCGCAGAACCTCAAGCGACTTCTCCACTGTTGTGATGTCGCCGTTGGCGATCACGGGAATTTGTACAGACTCTTTGACGCGCGCAATTGTCTCGAATTCTGCGGCGCCCTTGTAGCGATCCTCACGAGTCCTGCCATGGATGGCCAGCGATTGAATGCCTGCGTCCTCCGCAATCTTTCCGATCTGAACGGCATTGCGGTGCTCACGGTCCCAGCCCGTGCGGTATTTCAGCGTTACTGGCACATCGACGGCTGCAACGACGGCACACAGTATCTCGGCGACGAGCTTTTCATCCTGGAGCAGTGCCGAACCCGCGAGCTTCCGGCAGACTTTCTTGGCGGGGCAGCCCATATTGATATCGATGATCTGTGCGCCCCGGTCGACGCAGGCCTGTGCCGCAAGCGCCAGCTGGTCGGGTTCGGAGCCGGCGATTTGCACTGTGACAGGCTCCGCATCGAGATCCAGGTCGAGCCGATGCCGCGACTTCGGCGTCTGCCAGAGGCTGGTGTCCGCCGTCGTCATCTCCGACGTTGTCATTCCGGCCCCATAAGCACGGCAGAGTCGCCGAAACGGCGCGTCGGTCACTCCTGCCATGGGCGCGAGCACGAACGGGCTCGGTAGCGTATAGGGACCGATCTCGAGTGGTGTGAAGGGCATAGGGTCAATTGTACTGGCGCGGCCCCTCGCGGGCGAACAACGGCGTCTACTTGAAGCTGTCGTCTTTGCAGCGCAGGGTGCCATCGGCATTGCGGTAGCAGGCCCTGAGCCTGAAACTCTCGGCTTCCGCCGACGGAGATCGAATGGTTATTACCGCATTGAACGAATTGCCGGGCTCGACGAGTTTGCGCGGGTCGAGATTGTCGGGGAGGTAGTCTGCGGGATCGAGTGCGAAGCCGCCAATCGGTTCCTCGTAGCGATCCGTCAGCGAGATTCCGATGATTGGGTACGGCAGCGGCTTGTCTGAATTGTTGCCGACGCGAGAGAAGATCATTACGTCCTCGCTGCCATCGGGCGATTCGGATTCGTCGGTTGTTCCTACGCTGTGACGGGTTGCCTCGAAGCGCCAGCCGGTGATATCCCAATCAGGCGACAGCGGCATGCCCATCGCGCGATACAGGGGGCCGGCGACGCTGTTGAATGCCGGAATGGTTGCCAGGGCCTCTCGAGACTGGTGCAGTCCCTGGGCGACGAGCAGGAATACGAGCGCGACCAGGCCGACGACCATGCCCCAGCCGCGTTTGCCAGCCTGCGCCGCTGCTTCAGCTTCGCGTTCTGCCGCTGCTGCTCCGGCCAGGCTGGCCGCCGCCGCGGCATCCATCGCGAGTTTCTCACTGTCCCGGTCGCTGCGGATTTGCTCGCCTTCCATGATGATCGTTTCGAAGCCGGCACTCGTGTCCTTGAGATCCAGTTTGTCCTTCTTGGTCTTCTTGTCCTTCTTGCCCTTTTTCTCTTTCTTGTCTTTCTTCTTCTTCTTCTCTTCGCCAGCTTTGGCCTCGGCCTCACCGTCAGCGATCACGATCGTAGACGCGAAGCCATCCTTATCTTCCACAGCCAATGCGAGGAGGTCCTGATCGATCTGCAAATTGATCGTCTGTTCCTCTTCGGTCAGCGGCGGAAGTTCGAAACTATCGTCATCCTCGGCGACGTCATCGTCGGCCTCTTCGATAACTTCCTCTACAGATTCCTCGACAACTTCCTCTTCTTCGATGAGCTCCAGTTGCGCGTCCTCTTCCGGCTCCTCATCCAGCTCCTCGTCCAGCTCCTCGTCCAGCTCCGCCGGAACGAGGTCTTCCGCTACGAACTCGTCTTCGTCCACCTCTTCGACGAGATCTTCATCGAGAAGATCATCAAGATCCCGATCTTCTTCCTCGCTGTTTTCGAGTAACAACTCGAGATCGACCTCTTCCTCAATCTCAGGCTCGTCCAGGGATTCGTGCATTCCGCTGAGATCGATGCCCATGGCCTCGGCCTGCAAAGCGAACTGCGAGTCCATGTCGAGTATTTCATCGATGTCCTCCGTGGAGATTTCCGGCTCATCCGGCTCATCTGGCTCATCTGGCTCATCTGGCTCAGGTTCGACTTCTTCTGCCTCATCCCGCTCCAGCGCCTCGAGCTCAGCATCCAGCGGTGCCGAGACCGCCTGTGCCAGGTCCTCGAATTCACCGAGAATGTCTGTCCACTCATCAGGCTCACTCAGGTCGAGGTCCGCCTGCAGGTCCACCTCGGCAACTTCCGCGGGCTCGTCGGGGATATCCTTCGGCTCTTCGACGGGTGCCGCCACAGATAACGATTCATCGTCGAAATCGAAGTCATCGGGCAGCGGCGTATTGTCGTCGAAACGGAGCTCGTCGACCGAGGACCTTGACGGTTCATCGTCGGCTTCGGCGAAGATCTCGGGCGAGTCAACCTGCGGTGGTGTTTCGGTCAGGAACTGGTCGACTGGCGTCGGCGACTCTTCGAGTAATTCATCGACTTCCGATGCCTGTACATCGTTCGCCGGTGGCGCATCGGCATTTGCCTCATTTGCGACGGAGTCCGAAGCACCTTCGCCGACATCCTCGTCATCGAGTACACGCCATTCAACGCCGGTATCCTCGATACGGATATCGGAGCCGGCGAGTTCGTCGAGTGTCTTGAGCAGCGCGGCGCTATGTTCGGCGGAAATCGAGGAAGGCAGTCCGGCGTCCTTTTCTGCGGGTTCGGGCTTGAGTTCCGGAAGCGCACCATCGGCCTCTTTCGGTGCCGGTTGTTGGGGCATCGACTCGGACAGGTATTTGAGGGCATTGAACGCATTTCCACAGCCGCCGCAGCGGACTTTGCCGGCGGCCATCTTGAGTACATCCGCCGTAACGCGAAATGCTGTGCTGCAATCAGGACATTGCGTATACATCAGTCGTGCAAACCTACCTCTTCGTACCTGTCAGTCGTGACCACATCTGGCCATCCTGCTCCCTGAAAACGGGTTCCTCGAACTCGATCCAGGCCTTGTATGCTGCCATTGTTTCGTCGGCTTGTTCACATAATACGCCCGACAGTGCAAGCATACCGCGGCTGGCCAGTGTTGATGTGATGGAATCGGCAAACTGGGCAAGCGGCCCGGCGAGAATATTCGCCACCACCACATCGAACTGACCCTCGATATCGTCCGGGCTGCCCGTAACGAGCAGCCTGTTGGCCACCTCGTTGTCGGCAGCGTTCTGGCGCGTGGCGATCACCGCCTGGGGGTCGATATCCATGCCGGTCGCCGAAACACAGCCGAGTTTGAGACCTGCGATCGCGAGAACGCCCGAGCCGCAGCCGTAGTCAAGTAATGTTTTGCCGGCGAGGTCGATTTCGTCGAGCCACTCGAGGCAGAGCGCTGTCGTCGGGTGCGTCCCGGTGCCGAATGCGAGGCCTGGATCGAGATGCACGACGACAGCGTCATCGTCATCGACCTGACTGCCGGTCGGGCAAATCCACAATCGTTGGCCAAACCGCATTGCTCCAAAGTAGCGCAGCCACTCGCGCTCCCAGGCACGATCGGCGAACTCCTCGGTGCGGTGTGCAGGCAACTGCTCGAGACCGAGTTCCACGAGAAGCGCAGCACGAAATGCAGTCATATCGGTGTCGCCCGGAAACAGGCCGGTAATGCGCGTGTTTGACCATAGCGGCGTCTCGCCCGGGCCCGGCTCGAGCACAGGGTCGTCGCCGGCATCGGACAAGGTGACCGAACTCGCGCCGAGTCGGGAGAACGCATCTTCGACAATTGCGGGGTCCAGCGACTTGAGATCCATGACGAACTGATACCAGTCCATCGTTGTGCCGCTCCTGGTCAGGTCAGGCCGAGACGTTTTTCGAGGTAGTGGATGTCCGTACCACCGGCCTGGAACGCCGCGTGTTGGAAGATTTCCTGGTGCAACGGCACGTTGGTCTTGATGCCCTCGATAACGATCTCGGACAACGCATTCTTCATTCGAGCAAAAGCCGCGTCGCGGTCTTCACCGTGCGCGATCAGTTTGCCGATCATCGAATCGTAGTAAGGCGGGACCTTGTAGCCGCTGTAAACGTGGCTTTCCATACGGATGCCCGGTCCACCTGGCGAATGCCACAACGTTACAAGACCCGGAGACGGCATAAAGTTCTTCGGATCCTCGGCGTTGATTCGACACTCGATAGCATGGCCCTGGATCTTGATGTCTTCCTGCCTGATCATCATGGGGTCGCCGCTCGCAATGCGCAGTTGCTCGCGCACGATATCGACTCCCGTAATCATCTCGGTGACCGGGTGCTCTACCTGGAGGCGCGTATTCATCTCGATGAAGTAGAACTCATCGTCCTGGTACAGGAATTCGAATGTTCCGGCGCTGCGGTAGCCGATCTCGAGGCAGGCGTCTACGCAACGTGAGCCGATTCGGTTTCGCTGCTCTTCGGTAATGCCCGGAGCAGGCGCTTCCTCAATGACCTTTTGGTGTCGGCGTTGCATCGAACAATCGCGCTCGCCGAGGTGAATCGCATTGCCGTGCGTGTCTGCGAGCACCTGGAACTCGACGTGGCGCGGTTTCTCGAGGAATTTCTCCATGTACACGACGTCGTTGCCAAAGGCGGCACGCGCTTCGGCTTTTGTCACGGTAATCGCGGCGACCAGAGAAGCCTCGGCATGTACGACGCGCATCCCGCGGCCACCGCCACCACCTGATGCCTTGATGATGATCGGGTAGCCAATGTCGCGGGCAAGGCGCATGTTTTCATCCGGATCTTCGCCCAGCGGTCCGTCGGAACCAGGGACGCAAGGCACGCCGGCCTTCTTCATAGCCCGTATGGCTGAGACCTTGTCGCCCATAAGCCGGATCGAATCTGCCTTCGGTCCGATAAAAGTGAAGCCGCTTGATTCGCAGCGTTCAGCAAAATCCGCGTTTTCAGAAAGAAAGCCGTAGCCCGGGTGAATGCCAGTGGCATCCGTTACCTCGGCCGCACTGATAATTGCAGGCATATTGAGGTAGCTGTCCGTCGATTGCGGCGGCCCGATGCAGACGGTTTCGTCCGCGAGCAACACATGCTTCAGGTTGTTATCTGCGGTCGAATGTACGGCGACCGTCTTGATACCCATCTCGCGGCAGGCGCGCAGAACGCGAAGCGCGATCTCGCCGCGATTGGCAATTACGATTTTATCCAACATGTCGGAGGTCCCGCTTACTCACCCTGGCGCTGATCGATGACGAACAGCACCTGTCCAAATTCGACAGGCTCGCCATTCTGGATGCGGATGGACTTCACGACACCGGAAACGTCCGCCTCGATCTGGTTCATCATCTTCATTGCTTCGATGATGCACAAGGTGTCGCCCTCGCTAATGCGGTCACCGACCTGGACGTAGGCCGCCGCACCTGGCGAAGAGGCTGAATAGAATGTGCCCACCATTGGAGCGGTCACTTCGAAGCCGTCCTCTTCCGTCGCTTCGACCGGAGCGGCGGCGGGAGCAGCTGGCGCGGCGGCAACGGCCGGCGCGGCTGCGACCGGTGCGGGCGCGGCCACTACTTGCGCGGGTGCGGCCGGCGCATGCGCCGAATACCGGCTGATTCTCACCGATTCCTCTCCCTCGGTAATCTCGATTTCTGCAATGCCGGAATCATCCAGCAATTCGATCAGCTTTTTTACTTTTCTAATGTCCATCTTTAGCCCTTCGCACTTGCGACGTATTGACTGGCGCCCTGCAACGCCAGTTCGTAGCCGTATGCCCCAAACCCAAACAGGCAGCTACTCGCGATATCGCTGAAGTAGCTGTTATGCCGAAAATCTTCTCGCGCAAACGTATTGCTGAGATGAATTTCGATAAACGGAATCTGAACCGCGAGAAACGCATCGCGCAGCGCGACGCTGGTGTGCGTGAAACCACCCGGGTTCAGGATAATGAAGTCGACCCCATCGCTCGCGGCCTGCTGCACGCGATCGATGAGCTCATGTTCGGCGTTACTCTGAAAACAAACCAGTGAATGACCGAGCGCCTTGGCGGACTCGACGCAACGCGTCTCGATGTCTGCCAACCTGTCCGCACCATAAACCTCGGGCTCGCGTGAGCCGAGCAGGTTCAGGTTCGGGCCGTTGATAAGCAGAAAATCGGACATTTTGTTGTTGTTTTGGCGATTTTGCCGAAGATGGCGGCAATTCTAACCCTTTTTTCCGATTTTTTCGCAACTTAAATGGTGTCAGTCACCTTATTTCCAGTCTAAACGTGCCAGTCACCTCAGACTGGAAATAGGGTGACTGACACCCAATTACAGGAGGTCAAAGGCGCCGCGAGCCTCTTCCTTGCTGATCTCGCCATTGTCGAGGAGCGTCAGGATCCGCACCACGTCATCGAGGTGGGACTGGTGCAGCTCGCCGATGTAGGCGCCAACGTACTCGCCGTCCTTCGCTACGAACATCGTGAACGGCATGCCAATAAATTCGATGCCGGACGTTTCCGCGACAGCCATTGCGTCCTGCTGGCCAATAAGGATCGGGTAGTTGAATTGCGCCTCTTCTGCGTAGGCCACAACCTCTTCCGGGTAATCGACCGCGATGCCGAGAACCTGGTAGTCGATTTCGGCATGTTGCGCCTGGAATTCTTTCAACAGCGGAATCTCGCGTCGGCACGGTGCGCACCAGGTCGCCCAGAAATTCAGCAGTCGGTGCTTGCCGTCCCACTCAGAGAACTCCCGAGAGATGCCTTCAATGTCAGGTAATGTGAAAGCAGGATGCGTGACCGCCTCTAGTTGCGCCGGCTGGGGAGGCGGGGGGGCTTCAACTTCGATGGGAATTCGCGCAGCATAGAATAATGCGCCCGCCATCAAGGCAAGCAATGCCGCGGCAAAGATCAGCGTAACTCGTGACACGGTGGAACCCTTGTTTAGTCGTGTTGGGCGACAGTCTGGGCCGTACCAAGGGCCTGTTGCAAGTGCTCGACGAAATCTTCTGCTTTCATATAACCAACAACTTCATAGC